>Ga0302309_10003634_pt1 | contig 11818 bp, 12 predicted proteins | sample III_Palsa_N1_1_FD_200453 | JGI IMG/M metagenome (GOLD analysis project Ga0302309, IMG submission 200453) | Peat permafrost microbial communities from Stordalen Mire near Abisko, Sweden - III_Palsa_N1_1 | ecosystem: Environmental > Terrestrial > Soil > Palsa > Peat permafrost | place: Sweden... | reverse complement strand
CGGTGATAACACCGACCATAGGTTAAAAACAGAAGTTGGGTAGCCTAAGTCGGTCATTAACAAGGCCAGTGCTTCTATATCTGCAATTCCTGCGTTTCTGATTGATAATTTATCTTTTGAGATCATTGTTTGAATTTTAAATCCTCTTTAGTTCCCGTAGGATCTCTCGATAGAGGACCCTGCGCCCGTATGCAGGTTCTTTGCCCTGTATAGTTCACGTAGAGTCCTCTATCGAGAGACTCTGCAAAGACAAACCTTAAATAATTGTTAAAAATAAATAATTTACTTATTTTAGCAGTAGTAAAGCCAATGCCAGCATCAGAATTATCTACATCGTATTATAACTTCAGTTACAAAAAGAAAAAGACGATTCTATTTCTTACGTATTTAGCATTTCTGTTTCTCAGTTCATTAAACACTATCAAAATTTTGAAGCATCCCGGCAGATTTGAATACGCCAATCTGTTCTGGCCGGTCCTTTTTATAATTTATATAATAATTGTAGTGGATTGGGTTTTTGCAACAACTACTTTCAAAATAGCTGGGAAACAATTAACTGTTTTTAACCGCAACATATTTTATAAAAGAGCCAGGATATTTGAAACAGACAAAATAGAAGAACTTGAAGTTGAGCAGGTTAAAATAAAATCCTTTTCCCCCACCAGGATCAAAATAACCGGCGAGCATATAGTTACATTTTTATATAACGAACAAGAAGTTTCGTTCGGGACAGGATTAAAGAGTTTTGATGCTGAGCAACTTTTGGCGGCAATAAGCTCAGCAAAAAGTTAATGTATCTATAAAGGGTAAATCAACCAACGGCCCATAAATCCTCAAAATCCGTTTAATCCTGGTTCTCGCACAACTCCACCAGCACCCCATGTACCCCCCTGGGATGCACAAAACACACTAACTTATTATCCGCTCCTAACTTCGGTTCCTCATTCAGCAGCACAAAGCCCTCCCCTTTCAGCCTGGCCATTTCGGCGCGGATATCTTTTACTTCAAAAGCTATATGATGCACCCCCTCCCCTTTTTTAGCTATAAATTTGGCTATCGGGCTGTCGGGGTTCAGGGCTTCCAGCAGTTCTATTTTATTGGGGCCGCATTGTAAAAAGGCGGTGAGCACGTTTTCCGACGCTACCTCTTCGGTCTTATAAATAGTGGTATTCAGCAGCTTTTCATACACTAAGCCCGCGCTTGCAATACTATTTACCGCTATGCCAATGTGCTCTATCTTTTCCATATCCAAATATTGCAAATTAATGACGGCTTGCACTTTTTTACCCTTGTTTTGAATGATTTTAAATAAAAAGTTTGCATATCTTTGTATGTTTAAATTAAACTTATGAATATCCCCGTATATTTAGATAATAACGCTACCACCCCGATGGACCCACGGGTGCTGGAGGCCATGCTGCCTTACTTTGTTGAAAAGTTTGGTAACGCGGCCAGCCGTAACCACCCTTTTGGATGGGTAGCCGAAGAAGCTGTAGACTATGCCCGCGAACAAGTGGCCAAACTGATAGGTGCAAGCGAAAAAGAGATCATCTTTACCTCGGGCGCTACCGAATCAGACAACCTGGCTATAAAGGGCGTGTTTGAGATGTATAAGGAAAAAGGCAACCACATTATCACCACCGTTACCGAGCATAAAGCAGTGCTTGATGCCTGCAAGCATGTGGAGAAAATGGGCGGCAAGGTAACTTACCTGCCTGTTGGCGAAGATGGTTTAGTAAGCCTTGAACTGTTAGAGGAAGCCATGACACCCGAAACCATCCTTGTTTCCATTATGTATGGTAACAACGAGATAGGTGTTATACAACCTATAAAAGAAATTGCCGCCATTGCCCACAAGCACGGCGCTTTAATGATGACCGATGCGGTACAGGCAGTTGGTAAAATACCGGTAGATGTTAATGCCGATGGTATTGATCTGCTGGCCTTATCGGCACACAAAATATACGGCCCTAAGGGTGTAGGCGCATTGTACGTACGCCGTAAAGGCCCGCGTGTAAAAGTTACCGCCCAAATGGATGGTGGCGGCCACGAACGCGGCATGCGCAGCGGTACGCTAAACGTACCCGGCATTGTTGGTTTAGGCAAAGCCTGCGAACTGTGCATGCAGGAAATGGAAAGCGAAGCCAAACGTTTATCTGCCCTGCGCGATAAATTACAAGCCAAACTTACCGTACTGGAAGAAAGCTATGTAAATGGCAACCAGGAGCATCGCTTACCGCATGTAGCTAATATCAGCTTTAAATATGTTGAGGGTGAGGGCTTAATGATGGCCATGAAGGATCTGGCGGTATCGTCCGGCTCGGCTTGTACATCAGCTTCGCTGGAGCCATCGTATGTACTGAAAAGCTTAGGCCTGTCGGATGACCTGGCACACTCTTCTATCCGTTTCGGTTTGGGCAGGTTCACTACCGAAGAGGAAGTTGATTACGCCATTGAGGTAACCAAAAAATCAGTTACCCACCTGCGCGAACTATCACCGCTTTGGGAGATGTTTAAGGAAGGCATCGACCTTGACTCGATTGAGTGGGCGGAACATTAAGATGATTTCGAATTTCGGATTTTCAATTTCGGATTTGGTATCTGGATGAGAATTGAAGAGATAAGATCAATATTTAAATATAGAAAACGACAATAATAAAACCCAGGAATAGAAAATTCGAAATCGAAAATTCGAAATCCGAAATTCAAAAAACTATGGCTTATTCAGATAAAGTAATCGATCACTACACTAACCCCCGCAATGTGGGCACGCTTGACAAAGCAAGCCACAAAGTAGGTACCGGTTTAGTTGGTGCCCCTGAGTGCGGCGACGTTATGCGCCTGCAAATACAGGTTGATGATAACAACGTGATAACCGATGCTAAATTCAAAACCTTTGGTTGCGGATCGGCTATCGCGTCGTCATCACTGGCTACCGAGTGGCTGAAAGGCAAAAGCATCGACGATGCCATGAAGATAGACAACATGGATATTGTTGAAGAGCTGGCGCTTCCACCGGTAAAAATTCACTGCTCGGTATTAGCCGAGGATGCTATAAAAGCAGCAATTAATGATTACCGCGTTAAAAACGGCATGGAGCCGATAGTAAGCGATAAAGTACATCACTAAGAAGTAGCAAGTACTTAGTATCAAGTAGTAAGATATTTGCTTGATACTAAGTAATTAGTACAACTGTAGGATTTTATGCCGACTGTTTGTACAAACTTGTAAAGTATGAGTAGTTTGGCTTCTGTCTTGCTACTTGTTACTAACTACTAAATACTAACAAAATGGTAACAGTAACTGATAAGGCAAAAAGTAAGGTAGAACACCTGATAAAGGATTCGGGGCTCGATGAGTCGTATTTCCTGAGGGTATCTGTACAGGGTGGCGGTTGCTCCGGGTTATCATACAATCTTGATTTTGATAACGAAATAAAAAAGGGCGACCAGTTTTTTGAAGATAAGGGTGTGCGCATGGCATTGGATATGAAATCATTCCTGTACCTGGCCGGCACCGAGCTTGATTTTACCGACGGATTGAACGGTAAAGGCTTCAACTTCCATAACCCCAACGCATCGCGTACCTGCGGCTGCGGCGAGAGTTTCTCTGTTTAGAATCCTATTGTAGATATTTTATTCCGCCGGTTTTATTAATAAGACCGGCTTTTTTATTGGCATACGGCATCATCTGCTATAATTTTTCAATTAGTTCATCAATATCCTTTATAGTTAGTTCAGCTATTTTAATTGAAATATCGTTTAGCCAAACGTCACCCTCTTTATGGCGAAATGTGAGATCACCGTCGTTTCCATCAAAAATCAATTGCTTATCGGCAATTTCAATAAACCAACTACCAATCGCGGTGTAATTATATTCCTTATTGGTAAAAACTTTTTTATTAAGCTTTAATACAAACAGATCGTACAGAAATCTTTCAAAGTTTTTTGAAATCTGTCTTTCGATATCTAAAACATATTGTTCACAAGTTGCGATTGCTATACCAAGGTCGTCATCGGTGCCGGTGGCGCCGGCTTGCCGGCCATAATCATCAACTATCAATACTTCAATACGGTACCTCGAAACCACATTCAATCCCATTTTCCATCCAGGAAGCCTTTCAGGCCAAAATTTTTGCGGGTCAATTCTCATAATTGTAAATATAGCAATAGATCAACATTACAAGCCTCTTCCACCGCAAGGCAAACTACCGGCAAAATATTATTTGTCTCTTATGGGCGCCATATAAGTATTCTGCAAATTAAACCACCAGTTATCCTTAACAGCAGGTAAATTATTCCCCCTCACCCAAAAAGAGTAAAAGCCCCGACCGGCATTAGCTGTTAAAGTATATTTTATCAATTGCCCACGCTGGCTGGCGTTGTAAGTGCGTGATGCCACCGGCACATTAACACTGCTATCTGCGGATGTTCTATCAATCTCCAGCGTAAGCGATGTATTGCTTGCCCATTTCTCAGTATTATAGTCAAGCAGGGAAGATGTTATACCTGTATGCTTATCAACCCAAATACGGCAAACCATTTGCTTTTCGCCGCTTGCGGGGCGGATGCTTAAATCAGTACTCGCGTCCCACTCCTGGGTAGTGCTTTTTTTAACCGGTGTAAAAGTTCCTTTAATTCCGGGCCTTGCCATAACCAGGTAACCCCGGCCATCTTTATTCGCGGGCACGGTAAGTATTATTTTACCATTTCTTACGGTAGCTTTCACATTATGATCGGTATAATCAACCAATCGCGTACCATCAGGGATAGTTGTAGTTACGGTATCGGTTAGGGAATTATCCTGGTCGCTGTTCAAAAAAACCATTACCTGTTTGCCGCCGGTGTGCTGGTACGCGTAAATATAGCCGTTTGCCGATACCTGCTCATTAACCAAATTGCCGATACAAATAAAATTATGGCACCAGATGAGTTTGTTAAGATGATAATTTAAACTATGGCCGTCTATTTCGGTACTGCCATAGCAACCGGCAGCAGTATTCCAGTCTTTTGATGATATACATGGCGTTCCATATCCTATATTGAGCATATAAGCATAGCCCAGCAAACACTCCTTTGGCAAAGCAACACGCGGCATGGTGCCTATAGGTGTTTCCATATCCACTTCGTTAAGCACGGTAACCGCCTGTGAAGGGTCGATCGCCATTATGCTGCGGTACCAGATACCCTTGCCTGGATCAGTAGACCCGGCGAAAGGATCAATAGCATTTATAGATTTCTCCGGGTTCTTTGAATCCCATGATAAATATTTTGATTGCAGGTAGCGCATATTAAACCGGTTGTTTTTACACATTTTTAGCAGCACTGGCTGCAACTGCTGATCGAACATGGTAAAATTACTGCCGGGCTCACCTACTAACTGTTGCAGCCATTGCTTTAACTCATAAGTATTCCACCTGCCACCCACCAGTTCCGCTACTGAAAACTTTCCCTTCATCGCGCCATAATTCACAAATGATTTTATATAATCCCATGAAATTCCTCCCGCGTCATCAAGCCTATATCCCTGTATGCCTGTGGCTTTAATCAGCCAGTCGCCCCATTTGTTTAGCTCAGCAGCGCACCATACACCGTTTACGCCATTGATATCCTTTTCGCCGGTAATATGTGCAAAATCAGGGCCCCAGTAGCCCTCATGCTGCCCGGTGGGTGTTCCGTCCGGATAAACATCCGAGGGTGTATGCGGATCAACGGTCCCTCCCGGCGAATTCGGAAAGTTTTTGATTATGTTATGAAAATCCCTGGTATATTTAGGAAAACGGCCTCCATTATCGTTTCCAAAAGCATCTTTATATCCAAACCACTGGTAATCAGGGGCCACTGGGTTTATATTTGCCCCGTTGCGCTGGTTTAATATAAAATCATGGTAAACATCCAACCCATTAGCACGCATAACGGCAACGCAGCGTGTTAGCTGCTCACGGGTGCCATAACGGGTTGGTATATTACCCTGTTGCAGCTTATCACCTAAATCATAATCATCAAATACGCCATAGCCTATATCATATATACCGCCATATTCGTGGTGCGGCTTTAAAGAAAATCCGTAACCGCCGCCACCGCCTTTGGCTACAGACGGAAACCATACAGCGGTAAAACCACTGGCTGCAATTTCATTAGCCTTGCCTGCCAGTTCATCATAATACCATTGCCTGGTTGTTGGGTATGATCGTGGGTCGAGCGGGCATGGTACGGCCCAGGTGTGCGTTGTATCCCAATCGCTGCCTGTCCAGTATGGCCCTGAATAAAATCCCTGGAGTATCACACTTTTTGTTTGTGCCCCGGCAATAAATTGCGCCGATAGGATGATGAGCATAAAGAAAAACCTGCGCATAATAATTTAGTGTGGCTAATGGCAAAAACACCTATTTTGCAATTTAAAAACAATATTACTACTAATAAGCCATGTAACATGACATTTACTTTGTATAAACATTACAACATCAAGAGTATACGATTGATGTTAATATTTACGACCGATGTACGCGGAACGCATCTGTTTTTTGCAAAAATAAATTAGCTTTGTTTGAATTAAAACCCTGATTGTGCCCAATGGAAAACCCTGTACCTGAGCAAGCAACTGTTCCAAGCCTCATCCGTAATGTGGTAGCCAATATACACCCGGATACGCATACCTTTTTAAAGCATAAAGTTGGCGATACCTGGGAAGAAGTATCGTACAAACAGGCTTTAGATAAGATCGACGCGGTTTCCGCGTGGTTACTGAACATCGGCATCAAAAAAGGCGACCGGTTGGCCCTCATCATAGAGAACGGCCCGGATTATGTATATTACGACCAGGCACTGCAACAAATTGGCGCCATCAATACCTCCATATACCCTACGTTAAGCGAAACGGAAATTGAATATATCCTGAATGACTCCGGCGCTAAAACCATACTGGTAGGCAGCCCCTTTTTGCTGCGCAAAGTGGCTAAGGTTGCCAATAATTGCCCGGAACTGATCCGCCTGGTACCCGCTTTTGATGATTTTGAAAAGCATACCGGCAAGGCGAGTCTTAACGCGGGTGTTGTCGGCTTTAAAAAGCTGATAGCTGAAGGTTTGGAACTGGTGGAACAATACCACACTGCTATTAACATAGCGCGGGAGGCTATTTTACCGTCCGATCTTTCCTGCCTTATTTATACCTCGGGCACCACAGGTACGCCCAAAGGCGTAATGCTTACGCATCATAACCTTTGCGAAAACGTGAGGGTTTGCCTGGAGCAGATCCCGGTTATTGAACCAAGCGACCTGTTTTTGTCCTTCCTGCCGCTGTCGCATGTGTTTGAGCGCACGGCTACCTATCATATTTGCCTTGCGGCGGGCTGCCAGATTGCCTTTGCCCAAAGCCTTGACCTGCTGGCTAAAAATATGGGCGAAGTATGCCCAACCGTAATGAACTGCGTACCGCGGCTACTGGAACGCATCCACGATAAGGCCATAAAAGGCGGCACCGAAGCCGGTGGCATGAAAGCGAAGATATTTTTATGGGCGCTGAAAATTGGCAGGCAATACCGTTTGGTAAACGAAGCAGGCAAAAAACCGGGGCCGATATTAAGCTACGAATATAAACTGGCTGATAAACTGGTGTTCAGCAAAATAAAGGAGAAAACCGGCGGACGGTTAAAGTTCATGATCTCGGGCGGCGGCGCGCTGCCTAAAAATATTGGTGAGTTTTTTGGCGACCTGGGCATTAAGATACTGGAGGGCTTCGGCCTTACGGAAACATCGCCGGTAATGGCGGTTACCGAGTACGACAGGCAGGTTTACGGCACCGTTGGCCGTATAATTCCGGGCATTGAGGTGGGCATACAGAACGTGGAAACCCAGCAGATATATACCGTGCAAACTTACGATACCTTCAGCCAGAATTACCAGAGCGAAGAGGGCGAGATCATTGTGCGCGGGCATTGCGTAATGAAAGGCTACTGGAATAAACCCGAAGAAACCGCCGCGGCGATAGACCCCGAAGGCTGGTTCCATACCGGCGATATCGGCCGGTTTTTAAAGGGCAATTTGCAAATAACCGACCGTTTGAAAAATATGCTGGTGAACGCTTATGGCAAAAATATTTATCCTACGCCGGTGGAGAATACTTACCTGAAGAGTCCGCGGATAGAGGGTGTATTTTTGATAGGCGATAAGCGCGAGTATGTAACCGCCATCATCATCCCCGCCAGGGAAACCCTGCAGGAAACCTTTAACCTGACCGAAGACTTTTTTGCTGATAAAGATCCTTTTATCAAAGAAAAGGAAATAACCGACTGGATAGGCCAGGATGTACGCCGCCTAAGCAACGAACTGGCCAAGTTTGAGCGCATTAAAAGCTTTAAGGTAAAGCGCAACCCCTTCAGCATGGACGAAGGCGAAATAACCCCCACCATGAAAGCCAAACGCAAAGTGATAGAAAAGAAATACGCCGGTTTTATTGACGAGATGTATTTGCAGGAAGTGGATGTGGATTAGGGAACCAGGATTTTGGGGATTGAAAGGATTGTTAATAAGGCAAAAACCCTCCCACTGGCGCAAGTATGTCGTGCGTGGCGAGTGGGTAAAAGGCTACTTGTGCATACTTGCAGGTAGCCCTGATTCATCCCATTTGGTCAACGATTTTTATAATTAAATTTCGTTAATTTGTTAAAAGCGGCATATCACAAACTACATGAAATAACCACCTGAATGCCAAACCAAATAACTGCTATCAGCGAATACCCCACCTTAGCGCAAACGCCTACTTTATTCAGCACCAAATTGGCTACCTTGTTTAAGGCTTACGGGCTGGTATTTTTGTCGTTAATATTTATTGCGGCGCCGGTTGTTGCGCTTAGCGATAAGTTTGTGGTGAATGTGCTGCATTTTAAAAGCATCATGGATAACGACAAGATCGCTTTCAGGCACCTATTCGAGAAAACGGGCTATGTTAAGGGCTTACTCTACATCTGCCTGGTGGGGCCAATACTGGAAGAAACGGTTTTCCGGCTGCCGCTGGCTTTCAAAAGAATACCGATAGCTATTGGTATAGCGGCGGCTATATTTTTATTCAGCACGCTGCTGCCGTCGAAACAGATCAATGCCAGCCTGGGCGTTCTGTGGGTGTTCGCGATAAGGGTAGTGGTGGCTGTTTTGATATTCTTTATCCTCAAAAAGATCATCCCCAGGGGGGTTAATCTTAGTAAAGATGCCAAAAAATGGATCATTATTACCTCGATGGTGTTATTTGGCTTGATGCATATAGCCAATTATTCGCCCCTGCAATGGCCCATCATCTGGGTGTACCCGCTGTACGTGGTGCCGCAGCTGATCATGGGCTGGCTGATAACCTATGTGCGTTTTAAAAATGGTTTTGTATGGGGCATCGCTCTGCATTGCCTTATCAATTCCGGCTCGATGCTCCTTTCGTCAGCTTACCGAGAACCTTTGAAAGCCAAGACGGCACCGATAACCACCAGCGCAAAAAAACCGGCTGCAGATACCAGCAGCCGGTTAAAGAAAAAATGAGCATATAGCCGGGCTATGCCAAGTTTCTACAAATGTTTAACCCCTAAGGGGGTTTAAATCTCCAGGATCTGTTAACACAATAGCTCCCAGGGGGCGGGAATCGCACAAGGCCGCGCTGTTTTCCTATCTTCCCGATATTTACAGGCTTTTTGATCATCCTGAAAATCAAAAAAATCCCTTAAATCCTGGTTCCTCTTACTACCAGGCCATCTCATCGGTATCGCCATCCGCATCATTGCTAAAATATTTGCCGTTAGGGCCGTCGGGGCCTATGGTAGCATATTTTACGATGATCTTACCGGCGTCTTCCACGCTGCCGGGGCCGTTGTGGTGGTTAAAATCGGTAGCGGTATAGCCTGGATCTACCACGTTCACTTTAAAGGCAGTATCTCTTAGCTCATAAGCCAAAACAACGGTATAGGCATTCAAAGCCGTTTTTGAAGGGCCATACGCCGCGCTCTTGATATGGTAAAATTTGGAATCAGGGTCGCTGTGCATGGTAAGCGAACCAAGACCCGAAGTTACATTTACTATCCGTGGCTCGTCCGATTTTTTAAGCAGATCGATAAAAGCCTTGGTTACATTTATCGGACCAAAAAAATTAGTATCAAATACCTCGCGTATAACGCTGGTATCTATGCTGTCGGTGGTTTGCGGGAAGCCGCCGCTAATGCCCGCGTTATTGATGAGCACATCCAGGGCATCCACCTGCTTGCGCGCGGCTGCGATGGAGGCCGTATCGGCTACGTCGATCTTTATGGCTTCAACGTTGTCAAAACCTTCGGCTTTTAATTTGGATGCGGCTTCTTCGCCTTTGTCCAGGTCGCGGGCCCCTAAATAAACAAAATATCCTTTTTGCAGTAATTGGCGGGCGGTTTCAAAACCGATGCTTTTGTTGGCTCCTGTTATCAGTACTTTTTTCATGTTCAAATGTTAATGTGTAATACGATACAAAGGTACCGTACCTCCCATTAACAGTGTAGTACTGATAAAGGTTTCAATGGTACATTTCACGGGAAGATAGCCGGTACTCCACCGGTGTGCGGCTGGTGATGCGCTTAAAAAAGCGGTTAAAGTACGATGCATCCTCAAAACCCAGCTGGAAGGCGATCTCCTTAACCGATTCTTCGGTATGGAAAAGCAGGCGCTTGGCTTCCAGTATCAAACGCTCATGGATATGGGCGATGGCAGGCTTGCCGCTTTGCTCTTTAACCACCTCGCTTAAATGCCCTGCCGAAATATTCAATTTATCGGCGTAGGCGGTAACCTCGTGCAGCTTAGTATATGATTCTTCAATTTTCGAGAGATATTTTTTCAATAATACCCTGTCGGGGATCAAAGCCTTATTGCTCAGCTGTTCGGTGTACAACCTGCTCAAATAAATAAGCAATACCTGCATATAAGCCGACAGCATGCTGTACTGCCAGTTACTCTTTTGCTGGTGTTCTGCCTCTATCTTATCTATTATATCTTCCAAAAACAGCACATCCTGTGGCGTTAAGCTTAATTCATGACCATTATGCGGGTTTTGGATGATGGGCAGTTGTTTCAGCGCCTTATTGCCTTCCATTGCCAGGAATTCGGCTGTAAAGGCGACGATGACACCATCCAACGGTTCGGCTTCCTCCTTTAATTGCACCTGGTTGGGTATGGTAAAATAAAAGGTATCGGGTTTTAAGGTGTATTGCACCATATCAATCCAATGGCGACTGCTTCCGGTGCGTATCAGCGCTAAAAAATAATAATCCTTACGGTGCGGCACCAAAAAATCGGTGCTGAACATATCCATGCTGCAAGCCAGCCTGTCGAGCCTGAACATCGGATCGCCGGTGAGCGCGTCGGGTTCAAGCGCGTGATTGGGGATGAGCGTGTCGGCATCGGAATAATACATGGGGGTAAAGTTAAGGTTATATCTTTAATTCGCTATAAAGGGTCATATATGCGCTTAATATTTAACCATAGGAGAACACAAAGGTTTCACAGAGAAAACACAGAGCTCCTCATTAAGATTATGTATAAAATATTCCTCTGTGCATCTCTGTGTTTTTTTCTCTGTGAACTGTGGTAAAATAGGGACTCGTTCGATATAACATAATAGTTAACTAAACTTTCCTTTAGATAAATTTCATTAACTATTGATGTGTTTCATAGTGTTTCACCTGTTTCATGGAACACCCTTTGGGACTTTTAACATAGTTAAAAATCATTTGGTTTAACACACAGTCCCTATGATTAAAAACTATCGCCATTTTTTAAAAATCTCTAATCTGTAATTACTATTTTTGCGCCCATGAGTA
>Ga0302309_10003629_pt1 | contig 11825 bp, 12 predicted proteins | sample III_Palsa_N1_1_FD_200453 | JGI IMG/M metagenome (GOLD analysis project Ga0302309, IMG submission 200453) | Peat permafrost microbial communities from Stordalen Mire near Abisko, Sweden - III_Palsa_N1_1 | ecosystem: Environmental > Terrestrial > Soil > Palsa > Peat permafrost | place: Sweden... | reverse complement strand
AGCAATGGGCAGGTCAAGCGCTTGGTATTGCCAGTGTGCCCTAAATCCATCCGGCCCTTTGGTTGCGTTGCCATTAACAGCTACCAGGCTGTCATTTAAATACAAACGATAGGCACAGTATACATCCGGTACGGCCATGCGCATGAGGCCATGTTTTTTAGGTAATAATACAGTTAACACATAGCTGGCATAGCCAAAAGAAGGCAATTGCTGTCCGTTGAGTCGATAGCCATTCCATAAAAAAGGAAATTGTACCAATGTGCCTCCTGTGGCAGGTATGCTTTTGGGGCTGATAAACTGCTGCCAGTAAAAATGCCACTGTCCATTCAATTGTATGGGCTGGCTCAGGTCAGCCTGTCGCAGGTCCAATACGCCGCCATTGGCTTTAGGGCTGGCCTCCGCAGGTATTGACAGCAACAAGCATCCCGTAAACAATAAAATCAGGCGTATTTTCGATAACATTATTAGGCGTAAGATACCACAAAGATAACTAAACCGGGCACAAAAATTAATGCTTAGTATAGGTGTGTGTACGAGAATATTTAAATGTAAACATATCTGCCGCGTTAACTTTTCAAATGTATGGTTGGCTTTATGTGGCTAAACCAAATGTTTTAATTTATATTACTTATCAGGCTTAATCTCTAAGTTTTCTAAATTTTCCATGAACAACGCATGGGCAGGAGCATCCAATAAAATTTCTCTGCTCAATAGCCAGAAGGATGTTTGACCTCCGACACTAATAAGTGAAACTACCTTCCAGTCGTTTTGCGCCATCCATAAAAGGGTTTCATTGCCATGCTTAAAATGATATTCTTTCTTAGGGTCAACAAGCACTTTGGTTTTGATACTGTCCGGTAAAATTTTATCTAAAATATAGGATAAGGATTTATTAGTTGTAGCATAATCCTGTGTGTTGTAATAAACATTTCCGTTAGCGTCAACTGAGCAAAAAATGGTCACCTTTTGTTTTTGTGCAAATGCAGCAACAGAAAAGAAGGACAGGGTGAGGATTAATATAACTTTTTTCATTTCATTATAAATAGAAAATTCAGGTACTTAATCAGGCAAGGTAATTCTATACATATAAAGTTATAGATTTCTAAAAGCTAAAACAAAAGTATTGACAGAAAGGTGATAGTTTGATATAGGTAACCTGTAAAGAGTCGTATATTAGGGCTGTTGGATATTTAAAATGTAGCGGCATGTACAGTAAAGCAGCGTTAGATGCAAAGGTCAAGACCTGGCTCAACGAACAGATACGGAAGAGCGTAGTAAAAGAAGTTACAGAATGTTACGACTTAATAGACAAGGACAGTGCTAACCGCTGGAACATTTTCCGGATCTGTAAAAAGCAATTAAATGATGTACGGTCAAAAATAGTTTTAAGTTATGTTAAGGTTCTTGAATTAGTGGTATTGATCTATAAATGATAACATGCTGGGTTTAGTTTCAGAGTGCTTTGACAATACTCTCAAGTGTTGTTTGCTATACGGACGGAATAGTAACATGCGGTACGCTTGCGGGAGCGGAGAGCGAAAAATTAACCTACTGTCATGCTGAGGTACGAAGCATCTATTATTAAAGCGATTGGTTAGAACGCTGTTAGATCCTTCGCTAACGCTTAGGATAATGTGTAGAGTTTGTCCGGAAGTGTTCGCATAGGGAGCGGACGAACGGAATAACCGCAAGCGTTCCGCTTGTAGTTCCAGATTCGGGTTTGTACGGAAGTGTCCGCACCGTTAATCATTCAGAGGGATTTAGTGCTATCAAATAGCTGTTCTTTCTTTATACCAAGCTTGATCATCTTAGAGTTTAAAGTTGATGGGGGCAAACCGAGGCGTTCTGCTGCGCCTCCAAGGCCGAAAATTTTCCCACTACATCTTTTAAGTACAGATATAATATAATCCCGCTCATACTCTTCAAGTGATTTAATACAATTATCACTAATAGTGTTTGTCAGGTCCTTTCTGTCGGCAAAAGGTAATTGAATTTCTTTGATGGTTGGCCCATTGGTTAATAACAGGCTTCGCTCAAGCAAGTGTTCCAGTTCACGTACGTTTCCGGGCCAGTTATAATTCATTAGTTCCTGTAAAGCTTTTTGAGAGATATTGGTTACCTTTTTGCCGGTGCTTCTGGATAGCCTTTCGATAAAGTGCTTGGTTAACACGGGTATATCTTCGAGCCTGCTTCGTAAGGGTGGTAACGTAATTGGAAAAACATTTAATCGGTAGTACAGGTCCATTCTGAACCTGCCTTCTGCAACCTCTTTCAGTAAATCCCGGTTCGTAGCGGCTATAATTCTTACATCAACCTTGATTACGTTTTTTCCACCGACGCGTTCAATTTCTTTTTCCTGTAATACCCTTAGTAATTTCACCTGAAGGTCGAGGGGCATTTCACCAATTTCATCCAGAAACAAAGTGCTGTTATGGGCAAGCTCAAATTTACCCTGGCGGCGTTCCGTAGCCCCGGTAAAACTTCCCCGTTCGTGGCCGAATAACTCGCTCTCGATCAGGTTCTGTGGAAGCGCGGCACAATTAACTTTAATCATGATCTTATCCTTTCGGGGTGAACCGTTATGGATTGCTCTGGCAATCAATTCTTTTCCTGTACCAGTTTCACCAAGCAGGAGCACAGTGCTGTTGGCAAAAGCCACCTGTGACATTAATAGATATACCTTTTCCATTTCAGGCCCGGAGCCAATTATCTCACTGTATTTATAGGTCGCTTTTATTTCTTCAAGCAGATAATTGTTTTCTACTTCGAGTTGTTTCTTATATTGGTTGATCAGTTGAAGATGACCTTCCACCTCTTCATTGATCAATATGTTTTCAATCGCAATGGCTATCTGCGAGCAAATGCCATAAAGTAATTCAATTTTCTCTTTAGGTATTGCATTACGTTTTTTGGTATAAAATGAAAAGGAGCCGATTGATTTCGAACCCGCCTGAAGATGAACACCGACTAATTGTGTCATGCCCTGTTGTATCCAAAAAGGCACATAAACCGATGCATTGGGTAGTTTAATAACTTCTTCCAGTTCAAATACAACCACTGATGCAGAATTAACGATTACATCATAGATCCCATCATCCTTTGAAAATTTCATATCCGCAAGTTGTTCACATCCCGGATATTTAGCGAATACTTCATCGGGGGGATATAAAAAGGCAGAATGAGTTAATTTATCCTTATTAAGTATACAAATAATACCATCGTCAAATGAAAACAGATTCTTAAGATGATTATTAATGATTGGGAAAAGATCTGATTTTTGACGAACGCTCGCTACTTCCTTGCTTATGGTTAGTAACATAGCAAGTTCAAGTTCTTTTTGATTAAGATTTTCTTCAGTACCTTCTTTAGGCATGGTACCGTTAATAACTGTCTTTGATTGTAAAGTTACATCTTTCATTTTGCGTTGTACAGATACTTAAATTATTCAAATAATGAGCCTAAAGTTAATGTATTGAATATTAGTATTTTATGTTATGTGTCGGTATAAAAAATTGTTGATATTTAAACAATTAAACTATTTTAAGTTAGTATTTTAAAACAATCTTAGTATATTGTAATAAATAATCAGTTGCAATGGATTTACTTGCTCAAAACTCCCTCAATGCTATTCTGAATATTGCTTCCGCATATTTTCCATTTAAAAATGGAGAGTTATATTTAAAATTGGCGGATAATATGACTCTTAATTCTGTTAGTTTTTTGCAAGTCAAGGATGCGTTTCAATATGAACGCGATCATTTATCGGCACCTTTTTCCGCAGAAATTGAAAAGCTATTTAATAATGACGTAATACAGCCTTTAAATGATTATGAGAAATTTAAGCGTTTACGGCTGAAAATAGAGATTGAGAAGGGTAGACCATGTGTTATTGTACTGCGATCCGTTCCGAATTCTGTTCCTTTAAAACCTTACCCAGAAATTGTCAGCAACCTGACGAGCCTATTTCAGACTTATTTGAATAGCCTTTTGAAAAATGAAGCAATGGAAAAGCGTGAAAAAGAACAGGCTTTGTTGTTATCACAATTGGAAGAAGAGAAACTTTATTTGCAACAAGAGGTAAGCAGTGCCTATGCTTTTAGTGATATTATTGGGTCGGGAACTGAAATGAAAGAAATTTATGAGCAAATGTCTCAGGTGGCTTTTGCGAATAGCACCGTTCTTATTTTGGGAGAAACCGGCACAGGCAAAGAACTTATTGCACGCGGCATCCACAAAACCTCATCACGTAAAGATAAGCTGATGGTAAAGGTTAATTGTGCCGCTATCCCTGAGAACCTGATTGAGAGCGAATTATTTGGACATGAAAAAGGATCATTTACAGGGGCGGTGGAGCGAAGGATCGGTAAATTTGAACTGGCAAACGGAGGAACGCTGTTTCTTGATGAGATTGGCGAAATGCCGTTTGACTTGCAGGTAAAATTACTCCGGGCTATTCAGGAAAAGGAAATAGAAAGAATAGGGGGAAGAACGGTGATTAAGGTTAACGTAAGGATAATTGCTGCAACCAACAGAGACTTACTAAAAGAGGTTCAGGATGGCAATTTCCGCAGTGACCTCTATTATCGCATTAATGTATTTCCAATCACGTTGCCTGCTTTGAGAGATAGAAAAGAAGATATCCCGGCATTGACCAGTTATTTTATTAATCGGTTTTCCAGAAACGCAGGCAAAAAGGTTAATAAGATAACAAGCAGCGCGATGAAAGATCTTGTTGCCTACGACTGGCCGGGAAATGTAAGGGAGTTAGAACATTTAATTGAGCGAACCATTTTAGTTTCAAAGGGAGATATAATTAAAGAGGTTCACCTCCCGTCTGAAAGAAAAACTGCTAACACGGAAGAAACAGTAGAGTACATAAAAACCAATGCAGAAAATGAAAAAGACCATATTCTATATGTTTTAAAAAAAACCAATGGTAAGATCTATGGCCGCGGCGGTGCAGCAGAACTATTAGATATGCACGTTTCGACGTTAAATTCCAGAATAAGGAAGCTTGGTATAAAAAAGCAACAGTTATTCTCCTGATGTTATTCTTCCAGTTTTGCTTCTGTCGTGATCTTCACTTTAAGAGCCCGGCTCACCGGGCAGGTCAGCTCCGCTTCTTTTACACACGCATCAAAGGAGCACCTGTCTATGCCGGGAATAACTGCAAATAAAACCAGGTGTGAATCGGTTATACTGCCATTTACAAAATTAATATGAGCCGTGGTTGTAAGAGAAGAAGCAACAAAACCAGCCTCACCTAAAACAAAGCTTAACTTCATTACAAAGTCTATTGCATGGGCAGCGGCAATCAGCTCTTCGGGGTTTATATTATCGGTTTCCGTTGAAAATCTGCCGCGGAAATTAAAAGGAGATGCCAAAAGTTTATTGCTTTCAGCAGTAAGCCGGCCTTCACCGGTTTGTCCCGGGCCATGCCAGGTTGCAGTAGAAGATCTTATCATGATTCAGGTTTTAAGGTAATTTTGTTTTAAATTAGCACTCAGCATCCAGCTCATTTTTTCGTGGATGCTGAGAATGCCGGTAATGAGATCGCTGCTTCCATAGTCCTTATATTCAGTAGCGAAGGGGTCAATATTTCCTCTTATAAATAATATTATGCCGTTATGATCCTCTAATAAGCGATCAATAAATGAACTGCTGTCATTTTCACCCGATTCATTTTCGGATAGATGGGTAAGACCAAGGAATATTTTCAGAGTTCCCGGTGCGTAATGTCCAAGGGAACGGATGCGTTCCGCTACATCGTCTATAATTTCGTCCAGTTGTTTGAATTGCTCTTCAAAAAATAAATGCAAGCCATGAAAATCTTTCCCTTCCAAATTCCAGTGAGCATTCCGGGTTTTTGTATACAGGATAAATTCGTCTGCAAGTAATTTAGATAATTGGATTACAATTTCTTGTTTGTGCTTGTCGCTGATGCCAATATTTGGTTTCATTATAGCCTTTTTTAGTATAAAACCCAAAAGTGTGCCATGTGATAATTATCTAATAAACAAGTATTTATGAAATTAACGATATGTTAATACTGCGTTATTTCGCTATAATGACGATGGATTAACTAAACTAAAACCGTATTAGCTTAAATAAGATCTTTTTTTATGCCGAGTTTTTTTATCCGGGCATTAAGCGCTGAGACACCAATATTCAGAACCTCTGCTGCACCACCACGTCCGTAGATCTTACCATTACACTCGCAGATCACCGCAATAATATGGTCACGTTCGTTTTCCTCACTCGTCTTAGTTTTTGTGGTAGTAGTATAGGGCTCTACTTTTTTAGCTTCTTGTAAAAAAGGTACAACCTCTATTAGGGAGCCCTTTGCCTGAAGCACACATCTTTCCATCAGGTTTTCGAGTTCACGAATATTACCGGGCCAATCATACGCCCGTAATTCTTTTAATACAGTGCTGGAAATTCCGGTTACTCTTTTTCCGGTTTCTTTAGAGAATTTCTTAATGAAATTTTCAGTTAAAATCTCAATATCTTCTTTTCTATCTCTCAAAGGAGGCAACGTGATTGGAAATACATTCAGGCGATAATACAGATCGAGCCGGAACCGTCCTGCGGCTATTTCATCTTCCAGGTTCCGGTTTGTTGCAGCCAGTACCCTTATATTTATTTTGGTAGTTTTTCCGCCAATTCGCTCAATTTCTTTTTCCTGTAAAACCCGTAAAAATTTGGCCTGAAGATTTCGAGGCAATTCGCCGATCTCATCTAAAAAAACAGTTCCTTCATTAGCAAGTTCAAATTTGCCAATCTTACGTTCTGAGGCACCAGTGAAAGCACCTTTTTCATGTCCGAATAGTTCTGACTCTATTAAGGCTGCGGGTAATGCACCACAATTTATAACTACAAAAGGTTTTTGAGCGCGTAGCGATGCCTGGTGAATGCTTTTTGCTATCATTTCCTTCCCGGTTCCGGTTTCACCTAAAATCAACACCGATGTATCTGAAGCACCTATGTGTTTAACGGTATCCAAAATATCCATTAAAGCCTTGCTTTTGCCTAAAATACGCGTGAATGCTTCAGGTTGAGTCGTTTTTGGAATGCCCGGAACATTTTTAGTTCTTGCTGTATTTTCCTGGTGAAGATACCATGCCACATCAAGAGTTACCAGAACATCCTTTTCCCTGAATGGCTTGGTTAAAAAGCCGTATGGCTTGGTTGCTTTTGCAAGCGCAAGTGTCTTTTTATCTGAATTAGCAGAAAGGTATACAAAAGCAATCCCCTGCTGATATAACATTTTAGCCAAATCTATGCCGGTTAAATTCCCCTGTAACTGAATGTCGAGCAGCACCATATCAGGCTGTTCTTTTTTGATGATTTTCTGCGCAAGCGCTACGGAGTCTGCTATAGTACACACATCGTAGCCGGCCCTTCCCAAAATCAATTGCAGATTATTGGCTTCTATATACTGGTCTTCTACTATTAAAATCCTGGCCATCGGTAAATGCTATATTACAGATTTAAATATAGCTACATTAATTAATTATCAAATTCAAGGTGTATGTTTATCATTTTTGGATTTTTAAGGGCTCTGTAATTTTAGGTAAGGAATCATGATGAAATAACGATACCAAAATAAAAACGACCACAGCAGTAATGAGGCCGTACATAAAGATATTATACGCTATTCGTAACAACCTGTATTTTTTGCCAAGAATAAGCCCTTCGCGATAGTCCTCATGAATCAGTGTCCGATAAAGTATATCCCCATTATCCATTATTTTAAGCATGGCATCAGTATAGGTTTCTAATTCCATATTATAAAAATTGCCAAAGAATAGGATGTTAACCGATTTTAAACCAATGTCGTTCTTATTAAACCGGCCATGAACTATTGGGGGCCTTGTAGCTAAAATGGCGTATACGATAGATAGTAAGCTAATAGCAAGCAACAAATATGATGGATACGCCAGAAAATTATTTTCATCCAGCTTTCTCAAAACTAAACTTATAATAGCGGAAAGAATTATTGCATTTACTGTAATCAGAATATGCGCTTTTCTGTCACCCAAAGCATTAAGCCGCTGATTGTTAGCTGCTGTGATCCTGAACATGGTTTCAATGCCTTTGTCCGGGCGATTTGATGACTTCAGATTTTCATGGTCCTGTTTGGTTGGTTTATGATGTTTTTCATCTCCTGAGATGGTAAGGTACAATTCTTTTAAATGTTTAAGATTTTTTTGCTTTGTTGCTTCATGCTGTTCCCTGCAATAATTGGTGAAATAGCGGTGTTCCTCCATCATTGTTATGGTAGTTTCAAGCCATGATTTTCTGTCGATCTCTTTGCCTTGTATTATTGCATAATCGTGGCGAAGCTCTTCGTTAATATGTATAAATGAACGCCTCCCTAAGTAATAGGACACCGCATCACAAATAATTTCTTCTGCTATGTTATTGGGTTTTTGAGGTTGTTTCGTAATGATGATCAATGCAGTCACTTTAGCAATCAACGGCTTATCTGGTAATTCCTTTTCAAGGAATTCTTTTGCAATGTTTGCAACTATTTCTTCCTTATTATCACCTATAGTTACCTGAACCAAGCCTTGAAACCATGAGGCCATTTCTAATGCAAGTAAATCGCTTTTATCTACTTTGCTGTGTTCCGATATTTTTTTGATGGTCTTAACAACGTAATTAGTATGTTCGGCAGGCTGATAAGCTAAATTAGCCGGTTGCCTGGTTTTAAAATAGGTATAAACAAATTCCTTTATTTTGTCTAATAAATGGCGGTCATTCATGGCTGTTAAAATTGATTTTTAATATTCAGCTTGGTTGATAGTTTCGACCATAAATGGATAGAGAGGCCGCGAGAAAAGGCACAGTAGGAAGCCATTAAAATTCCCTTGATCTCATCATCTACTGATTTAATGGCATAAATTATATAGTTATCGCATGAGCATTCTTTGCCATCAAACCTATACGTTTCAATGATCTCAAAATCATCAGGGCACATTAGTTGCATAGTTTGAATACAAACGAGATGCTCATCTTTTATAATAAAATCACGATCATAGCCCCTTGACTGGAGCTCAATAATGGCTGATGCTTTTGTTTTAAAACGTTCCATTGGCTTTCTATTTACAGATCATTAGCCAGTTTTTGCTCGTTGAATGATATATAAGAATAACATGATACCCCGTGGTAATAAAATACCCATTTTGTCATTGTCATTCGGCAATGATCAAAATGGGTAAGTCCTGATCGTTAACCGATTGTTAGGTTAGGGAACCTTCCGCTGCTGCTTCGATCACTTTGGCAACTTCTTCCGGGTGCGAAATAAATATTAGGTGACTACCCACAATTTCTGAAACTTTTCCTCCGGTTCTCTTACCCATAAACCTTTCCAGGTCAGGAGGTATGGAGTGATCCTCGGCAGCAACTATGTACCAGGTTGGTTTAGTTTTCCAGGCTATATCCTTAAATTTGTAAGTAAAGCAAGATAATGCTGCGGGAACTTGCGAGTCGGCCATGAACGCGGCGTCAGCTGCAGTTAGATCGCCTGCAAAGCCTGAGTGATATTTTTCAAGGTCGTACCACACATAATCATTTTCCGGAGGCAAGATACCTGACATTGGATCATGCGGATACGAACCAAGTAAATCTCCCAACGCTTCGCCTTCATCAGGCGCGAAAGCTGATATAAATACTAAGCCCGCAACTTTTGGCGATATCCCGGCAGCGGTGATGATCGCACCACCATAGGAATGGCCAACCAGTATGCACGGGCCGTCCTGACGGTTAAGCACGCGATTGGTTGCTTGTACGTCATCCTCCAGGCCGGTATTCGGGTTACCAACCGCACTTACATTATAACCTTTGCCTTTCAGAATGTCATAAACATTTCTCCATCCCGACCCATCGGCAAACGCACCGTGCACCAGGACAATATTTTTTACTTTAGTAGTTTCCATAATTATGTATTTTGTGATTTATAATTTATTACTGTTTTTATAATTCAGTTATGCTTCCGATTTCCAGAAGATGAAGAGTTTTTCCTGCTGATTTAAAATCGGCTATTGCTTTTTGGTGATCGATCTTAATGAAGCCAAATGTGTCATAATGAACGCCTACAACAGTAGAGGCTCCGACAAAGCCGGCAGCGATAAGTGCATCCTCGGCACCCATAGTAAGCCCGTCACCAACCGGGAGAACGGCAAAATCAAGCCTTGCCCAATTAGCAATAAGTTGCATGTCTAAAGTCAGCCCCGTATCTCCGCCATAGTAAAAATTACCATCGGAGGTTTTAAATACATACCCACTCGCTACCCCGGCGTAGGTACCGTCGGGAAAGCTGCTTGAATGTACGGCGGTAACACACTTTACCGTACCAAAATCAAAACTGAACTTGCCTCCGGGATTGATAGGGTGCGTGTTGGTTAATCCTTGCTTGTTAAGCCAGTCATATATTTCGTAGTTCCCCAATACCATTGCGCCGGTTCTTTTTGCAATTTGTACAGCATCAAATATGTGGTCGTAATGCCCATGCGAAATGAAGATATAATCCGCTTTTATTTCGTCAACATTAATTGAGCTCGCTAACTCATTTGGTGTAATAAAGGGATCAAATAAAAGGTGCTTGCCTCCGGCAAATACCGAGAAGCAGGAATGGCCGTAATAGGTTAATTTCATGATTTTTTTTGTTAATTATTTTGCTGATCCTTTGGCTGCTGCTTCAACTACCTTAGCCACTTCTTCAGGATGAGAAATAAAAATCAGGTGGCTGCCATTTATTTCTGATACCGTGCCGCCAGTTCTTTTACCAAACATACGCTCGAGGGCAGGTGGGATTGAATGATCCTGAGAAGCAACTATATACCAGGTTGATTTTTTCTTCCAGGCTATTTCGGTAAAGGTGTAAGTAAATGCTGTAACCGCTGTCGGCAATTGCGAATCAGCCATAAATGCAGCATCAGCAGCCGGGATATCCGCGCAAAAACCGGAATGATATTTAGCCTTATCATACCAAACAAAACCATCTTTATCAGGAGGTAATATCCCTGATTTTGGGTCGTGAGGATAGGATTGTAACAGGCCAATCAGCGTTTCGCCGGAATCCGGAGCAAATGCTGACACATACACCAGGCCGGCAACTTTAGGTGAATTACCTGCTACAGTAATAATAGCACCGCCGTAAGAATGGCCAACCAATATACATGGGCCGTCCTGGCGGTCTATTACGCGTTGAGTGGCAGCAACGTCTTCAGGTATACCCAAGTCGGGGTTACCAACAACGCTTACGTTATAGCCTTTCGCAGTAAGGATGGTGTACAGTTTTTGCCAGCCCGAGCCATCTGCAAAAGCCCCGTGAACCAGTACGATGTTTTTTACCTGCGCTTGCGCCTTATTGCTGAATAAGCACGCCGCAGAGAACATCAGGGTAAATGCTGCTATTAAAGCCAGTTTACCATTTGACATTTTTTTGTGTGGAATCGTTGTCATGATTAATTTTTTTAAGTTTTTGTTTATTTATCTCCTGCTTAGCTAATGCTGTGCCATGTAGTTAAATAATTGATAGTAAGATATTTATATTGTTTATTTCGTCGTGGCAACTTGTATATATCGCTAAAATTTCTGCAGAATTTCGAAATACCGAGAATGAGGGCACTATCAGGCCTCAGTTGTTATCGTTAACTGTTTCGCTAAATTTTTGATATATCGAAGTGAATTACTTGAAGCGAAATTGCAGATGGTTGTATTACAGTTAATTAAGTTTTGGCGCAGCAATTGCAAGCTGGCAGTTTAATCATAACGGTTCATGGATATGTGGGTAAATTACTTTTCTTCAGCGGGGTCTA
>Ga0302309_10003625_pt1 | contig 11829 bp, 9 predicted proteins | sample III_Palsa_N1_1_FD_200453 | JGI IMG/M metagenome (GOLD analysis project Ga0302309, IMG submission 200453) | Peat permafrost microbial communities from Stordalen Mire near Abisko, Sweden - III_Palsa_N1_1 | ecosystem: Environmental > Terrestrial > Soil > Palsa > Peat permafrost | place: Sweden... | reverse complement strand
AAACCGAACCGGAATTTGACGTATTAATTTATGTTGCCAACTGGCCGGAGAAAAGAAGCCATGCCTGGAAAACATTATTGTGTGCAAGGGCAATAGAAAATCAATGTTATGTTATTGGTGTTAACCGCGTTGGTGAAGATGGCAATCACCTTACTTATAGTGGAAATACTTTAGTGATCGATCCTTTAGGAGAAGTGCTCTACCACATGAAGGACCTGGAAGATATTTTTACCATCATGTTAGAAAAAGAAAAACTGGAAAAAGTAAGATCGCATTTCCCTTTCTGGAAAGATGCAGACAAATTTAATTTACTGTGAGCTGATCATTGATTGCCTGATCAGGTCTTTTGTAAAAACCATTTTTCTATCTATCCCTTTTCTTACATTATCAAGCGTTGGCATAATCACAATATCCGGTGTAACGCCACGGCCATCTTTAATTGTATGGTCATATTGAACCATTCTAAATAAAGGTAATCGTACACGCAGCTTTGTATTGGGCAATGTGATCTCAGGGATCATGATGCCGTTGTTACCATACCAACCGCCGCCTGTTTCTTCTCCTATCAATTTTACATTTGGCTGGCCTTTCACTGCATTGCAAAATAAGGTTGAAGCAGAAAAAGTTGCTCCACTTACCAGTACATATAAATTGCCATTAAAATGATTGTTGATCTTTGGATGATAAAAATGCCGCTTGTAAAAGCCGTAGTGATATTTTCCGTCAGCATTTTTTCTTGTCAGAAATAACAAACCAAGATTATTTATCCAGCTATGCCTGATATATTTTCCGTAAGGTTTCAATGTTTGAGAAACAGCAAAAGCCGTATCGGTAACTTTAAAATTAGTATTGCGTAAATATTTAGTGAGTAATATGAACATATCAACATCCCCGCCGCCGTTGATACGGAGATCCAGTATCATATTTTTTATCGAATCTTCTTTTATCTTTCTGAATGAGCTTCTGATAAAATGGCCAAGATGCCTTCCGCCGCCTTTACTAAATGTATTCAATGTTACAACAGCCGTGTTGATAGAACTATCAACAGCAAATGAACGGAAACTATTAATGTACTGTTGTTTAAGTACATGCCTTGGTATTTTTTGTTGCTTTACTTTTTGTACGCTGTCATTTGAAAGATTATACAATGGTAGTAAGGTTGTTTCTTCTATTCCCGCAGTATCAATATACCCTACACGATAGTTTTTATAAATGCCATAAATATTACGATGGAAATAAGGAAAATTACTGCTAAGGCGAATATAGTTTACACCTTCCGCATAACCGTCTACGGGCAAATAATCAAACATTTGGCTGATCATTTCTTTATTTCTAAACCCATTGATAGATGTGATCAGCATGCCATTCTTTATAACTGAATTTGCAGAATCGAGGTTCTTTATTACGACCATCGTATCGTCCCAAATTTTCATGTATAAAGGAAAGGTTGGGACCGTTCTGTTCACAATGAACCGGTTCCAGCATTCGCTCATAATAAAACTTGTATGTCCGCAATGAATTTTATTAGTAAGCGGCGCTAATACCTGCCATCCAAATTGCTGCTCTGTCATTGAGTCTTCGATAGCCTGATAAAAAGTATCGAAAAAATAATCCATACTATCTTTTGGTGTGTACCAATAAAGGGAAGGGTGTTTTTTTTCTAAGATATTTCTTAACAAGGTATAATCCTGTTGCAATTGTTGCCGTGTGTATCTTTTATTAGGATCATAATTTTTGCATGGCGTGCTGCAGGACGAAAAAAAAATCGAAACAACAATAAGACATGAAAAAATTCTGACCATAACTAAAATTAAAAACTAATGATTAGATGCAAAGGAATATTATCCTAAATGGTTCCACCCTTGTGCTACTAATTTATGTTTGTTTCCACCACGTGTTAAAATATGTGCGCCTTCGGCAGGTTCGGTCATATAGCCGATGATACTGATCTGGTCGTTCTTTACAATTTTTTCGTAATCACTTTGCGGTACAGTGAACAACAATTCATAATCCTCTCCGCCGCTTAAAGCACAAGCTGTTGGATCCAGTTCTAATTTATAGGCAAACTGTCTTGCATCTTCATAAATAGGAATTTTATCTTCATACAAAACACAACCTACCTCGCTTTGTTTACAAATATGCAAGATCTCGCTACTCAATCCATCACTAATATCCATCATGGCTGATGGCAGAATATCTTTTTCAGCAAAAAATTCAATGATATCTTTTCTTGCTTCAGGTTTTAATAAACGGCCAACAATATAAGATTGATCTTCCAGATCGGGTTGTGAACCGGTTTCTGCAAATATCTTTTTTTCTCTTTCTAAAATTGTCAACCCTAAAAATGCACCACCTAAAAATCCGCTAACGCAAAGCAGGTCGCCCTTTTTTGCCGTACTTCTTTTCACAAATTTATCAGCTGCGACTTCGCCAATAGCTGTTACAGAAATGACAAATCCTTTTTGAGAAGATGTTGTATCACCGCCGATCAGGTCAACATTGTATTTTTCACAGGCTGCATAAATGCCTTCATAAAATTCATCCATTGCCTCTAAGCTAAAACGATTGCTGAATGCGATACTAACTGTTATCTGTGTAGGTGTTGCGTTCATGGCATAAATATCGCTTAGGTTCACTATCACACTTTTATATCCCAAATGTTTTAAAGGTGTATACATCAGGTCAAAGTGAATACCCTCGATCAGCATATCAGTTGTGATCACGGTTTGTTTACCAAAGTGATCGATCACTGCTGCATCATCGCCCACGCTTAAAATTGTAGAGGCATTTCTTGTCTCGTTATTTTGGGTTAGATGATCTATCAATCCAAATTCTCCCAACGATCCTATTTCTGTTCTTTCACTCATAATTGTATTCTATTGTTTATTACGTCTAACATTTGTTGATGGATCTTTCCATTGCTTGCAACAATGCGTGGCTGGTAGGGTGAATAATAATTACCGTCAAAATCAGTTACCATACCCCCTGCTTCTTCTACAATCAAAAATCCCGCTGCACTATCCCAGGCGTTTAAACTATGTTCGTAAAATGCATCAAATCTGCCGGCAGCAACCCAGCATAGGTCTAAAGCAGCGCTGCCCAATCTTCTTACTGGTATTCCTTTTCTGATCAATCTTTCAAAAACCTGTAAGGGGCCATTTTGCATATCCAGGTAAGTATAAGGAAATCCTGTAACAAGGCAGCTTGTTGCTACGTCAGTAGTATTACTTACAGCCAATTTTTTATCATTCAATGAAGCACCCCATCCTTTTTCTGCAAAGAAAAATTCGTTCATCAAAGGATTATATACAGCACCCAATATCATTTTACCATTATGTTCTAACCCGATGCTAATGCAGCAAATAGGTATTCCATTCGCAAAATTTACCGTGCCATCAATTGGATCGATGATCCATTTATACTCACTATCCATTATAACTTCGCCGATCTCTTCACTTAAAATAAAGTGGTTAGGATAAGCAGCCTTAATGGTTTCAATGATCACTTTTTCCGAGGCATAATCCGCTTCGGTAACTAAATTGTTGAAGCCTTCTTTATTAGAAATTTTAAAATCGCCATTAAAAAAACGCTGTAATTCTTTCGCACCTGCTTCCGTTGCTTTGATCAATGTTGATTTTAACATGGCGCAAAGATACAAAACCTCACCTTTAGGCGTTACTTTCGTAACATAAAACTTACGTTGTTGCAGTTATCAATTATCATAGTCAATTATAATGTTCAATATTTTTTAGAGCAGTGCCTGTATTCTGTAACGAAGGCCTGCGCTACTATTGATACTGAAATTTTTGTTGTTGACAACAATTCTACCGATGATAGCAAAGCTTTTTTTGCCGATAAATTTTCTGCCGTAAAATTTATATGGAACACAGAAAATGTCGGTTTTGCAAAAACTAATAACCAGGCATTTAAATTATGCACCGGAAAATATATTTTATTTCTCAATCCCGATACAATTTTACCGGAAGATTGCCTGAGTAAGTGCATTGCTCATTTAGAAGCTGACAACACGATCGGTGCATTGGGCGTTAAAATGCTCGACGGCTCGGGTAATTTTTTAAAAGAAAGTAAAAGAGGTTTTCCTTCGCCACTGACGGCCTTGTATAAGTTATGCGGACTCACCACAATTTTTCCTCATTCTGCAACTTTTGCAAAATACTATTTAGGAAACCTTACTCAAAATGCTACGCATGAAGTAGATGTATTATCAGGTGCATTTATGATGGTGCCAAAAAAAATAATTGAAACAATTGGCTCTTTTGATGAAATTTTTTTTATGTACGGAGAAGATATTGATCTTAGCTACCGCATACAAAAAGCAGGATTTAAAAATTGTTATTTTGCAGAAGTTACCATCATTCATTTCAAAGGAGAAAGCACCAATAGGGCTAGCGTGCAGTACCTACGGCACTTTTACAAGGCCATGCATCTATTTGTTAGAAAGCATTATGATTTTACTCGGTCAGCAGTATTGTATCTATTCATTCAATTATTGCTGTGGCCCAGAATTATACTGACATCATTTACAACAGTTTTTTCTTCCGTAACTGATAACCAAAGAGAAGGAAAATATGCTTTTGAAAAAAAGAACAGGTTTATTGTTGCTAATGAATATGCTTATGATAAAGCTGTAACGTTGCTAAAACAAGCAGGTGTTAGATTAAATATTACTGCAAGGATCGATTCGATGCATTCCGATAAAAGTAGCGCGCTAGGTAGTTTAGATAATTTACCGAAACTCGTAAAAAAATATCCTATCACAGAGATATTTTTTTGTGAAGAAGCGCTTTCCTTTAAAGAAATGATAACCGCTGCTGAGAAATATGCATCGTTAAAAATCGATTATATGTTTCAGGCATCCGGTAGCGATAGTATCGTTGGCAGTAATGATAAAAATGCAAAAGGAATATTCATTGCTGTTAATAAAATAGCCGCCCCAAAAGGAGCGGCCGTTTATTACTAACTAACCCACTTAAAACCATCTTTTATTATGCGGCCGCCATTTCTGCGATCTTGGCCCTAATTTTTGCGTCAATTTCTTTAGCCATTTCCGGATTGTCCAATAATAATTGTTTTACCGAATCTCGTCCCTGGCCTAATTTGTTTGCGTCGTAACTGAACCAGCTTCCACTTTTTTGTACGATGCCTAATTCGACACCCATATCTATAATTTCACCTACTTTAGAAATTCCTTCGCCGAAGATGATATCAAATTCTGCCTGGCGGAAAGGAGGTGCAACTTTATTTTTTACCACTTTTACTTTTACACGGTTACCGATTGCTTCGTCGCCATCTTTTATTTGTGCCATACGGCGAATATCCAATCTTACGGAAGCATAGAATTTTAATGCGTTACCACCAGTTGTTGTTTCCGGATTACCGAATACGATACCGATCTTTTCTCTTAGCTGATTGATGAAAATGCAGCAGCAATTTGTTTTAGAAATGGTAGCGGTTAGTTTACGTAATGCCTGACTCATTAATCTTGCATGCAAACCCATTTTGCTATCGCCCATTTCGCCTTCCAGTTCACTCTTTGGAACCAGTGCTGCTACTGAATCTATTACTACAACATCTACTGCGCCTGATAATATTAAGCGATCAGCAATTTCAAGTGCCTGTTCGCCATAATCGGGTTGAGAGATCAATAAATTATCTATATCAACACCTAGTTTTTGTGCATAGTTACTATCGAAAGCATGTTCTGCATCTATAAAAGCACACATGCCGCCTTTCTTTTGCGCTTCTGCTATTACATGTGTAGCGATGGTTGTTTTACCGCTACTTTCTGGTCCGTAAATTTCGATCACTCTTCCTCTTGGTAAACCACCAATGCCTAAAGCGACATCCAATCCTAATGACCCCGTTGAAATTACTTCTTGTTCAATGTGGGGCTTATCGCCCATTATCATTACCGATCCTTTGCCATAATCTTTATCGATCTTATCCATCGTTAATTTTAGGGCCTTCAATTTTTCTGCGTTGCTCATTGTCTTGTTTTTTTAAGTGATGTATCTGGTTTTGCGTTGTAAATTTAAACTTCGACACAAAGATAATAGCTTTCTTTTATTAACACTAATTTATTTAGTATTTTTTAGTAAATTTTTTAGTTATGCTAAAATTCTTCGGTTTTTACGTTGAAAATAGAGCTGTAAAATTACTCGCTGAAGAAATTATTGCTAGTAAAATAGAGTAGAACATGGTCTCTAAGGAAGTTTTCCTGCTCAAAAAGGTTGAAGGCAGGTAGGGGTTTTGCTAATTTAAAATGTGGCCAGCCTTCGTCATCATGTCCCTCCAATATATAGTAACCGCTTTGTGCTAATAGCGTACAAACGGCAATATGCATCAGGTCCTGCTTTTGTTCTTTGGTATATTTTTGCTGGCCGGTACCTAATTCCTGAACACCTATTAAGAATAATATGCCGTCCATTTCGGGTTTTATACCGTAGGCCTCTTTTAATTTAATGCGAAGCTTTAACCACCTAATCTGTAAATCGTCTTGTTGCATAGTGCAAAGTTACTGATCGCTAATTATAGATATACATTATATATGCAGCCATTATCACAGCAATAAAAAGATCTGATAACATTGCAATTAATTCGTTGAGCCCTGCCGGTTTTTTAATAATATGATTTACACCTGCAATACCTAAATACAAACCACCAGCAAACGCTGCAGGAATGCGCCATGAAGGAATAAACAGAGAAATAACACCGATCAAACCAAAACAAATATTAGCAAGGCCTAATTCCTTTACAATTACAAAAGCATCTTTATCTGTCAGATGAAAAATACTCTGAGCCGTAAAGGCCGGATCAATAACTTGTTTGAAGCCTGCCATTAAGAGGCGAACACCGATCGCCCAAAATATAAACCACTTGCCTGCTAAATTTATAATTTGTTGATGATTTTTAGAAAAATCTATGAGCGTTGACAAAAGCGGTAGAAATAGCATTAATGCTAAAACAGTAATTAAATATATTTTGTTGGGTTTGATAGTTTTGATTTCCATCATAGTTGTTTACTAAGGCTCAATAAAGATATATTGTTGAAGGGAGTGACACAACGATGTTGATATAAGAAAAAATGCTGGTAACAAAAATCAACCTAGCTATTGACCAATTGCTCTTCCAGGAATTTTTTCCATTCTTCGAGCATTTTGCCTTTTAGTACGCGGGAGAATTTGTGCTGGCCACCGATCTTGCCTTTTTTCTCCATGAAGTCCATAAAAATATGTTCGGGTAATACGGTTACAAAAACTTCTTTCAATGCGTGTTTTCTTTCTACTTCGTAATCGTCGTTGATGTCTTTTATCTTTTGATCGAGGCGTAATTTTAATTCGTTGCTATCTACCTGGTCGTTGGTAGCAATGTACCAATGATGCGCGAAGAAATTTCCGTGAGGGATACCCGCCACTGTTCGCTCACCATTTCAATGGCCTTGTTCATATTATCAACGCTTAAATGTTCGCCTACCAAACTTAAAAAATGTTTGGTACGGCCCGTGATAATGATTTCGCTATTTTCTCTGTCGATCAATCTTACGGTATCGCCAATAGCATAGCGCCATGCGCCTGCGTTGGTGCTTATCAATAAGGAATAATCTTTGTTTTCTTCGATCTCGTGGATCATATAAGCTTCGGGGTCTTCTACCATATTTCCTTCGGCGTCAAAATTATTATCATCAAAAGGAACGAATTCGAAAAAGATATTATTGTTCAATGCAAGGTGCATCCCTACAGCATCCTGCCTATTTTGATAAGCCAAAAACCCTTCACTCGCTAAATAGGTTTCGATATAAGTGATAGGCTTACCTAATAATTTTTCGAATCCTTTTTTGTAGGGCTCCATCGCAACACCGCCATGAACATAGAAAGATAAATTTGGCCACATCTCGTGGATATTATTTAACTGATAATGTTCAATGATCTTTTCCATACATAGTTGTAACCATGCAGGAACGCCTACGATAAATCCAATATCCCAGCTCGGCGCTTTTTCTACGATCTCATCTAATCTTTTTGCCCAGTCTTTTTCGCGGGCAATTTTTTTGCCCGGTTTATACAATCCTAATCCTTGAAATAATAATGGAATATTTTTTTGTTGAATACCACTTAGATCTCCGGCATAATAAGTTGGCCCCTTTTGCAATTGTGTACTGCCTCCCAAGATCATCCAACCTTTTCCGATCGCACTTTTTGGTACGTCTTCATATTTAGACAAAGTTAAAAACTGCCTGAAACTTGTAACTGTATTACTGCGGATCAATTCTTTTGTAATGGGAATATATTTACTGGCGGCTTCACTTGTGCCACTGCTTAATGCAAAATATTTTATTACGCCCGGCCAGCAAACATCCGGAATGCCATCTAATGTTTTATGCCACCATTGTGCATACAGTTTACTATAATCGTAAGTAGGAACGTATTGTTTGAATTTTTTTCCGGGATGAGGATCAAGTAAAATATCATCGAACCGATACGCTTGTCCGAATTCAGTGAACCTTGCTTTGCGTAGCAATTTCTTCAACACTTTTAATTGTTGTCGCTTAGGTGTACTAACCCTGCGGTTAAGTACCCTGGCTATGCTTGCAGGAAGTTTTATATCGAATAATGCCATGCTTTCGGTCAAACGGTTTATGGGTGCAAAATTAGTGTTTATGCCCCTTTTTATGACAAGATTTTATAAACAACTATACATCATGCTATTATTGACGTAAAATATCCTTTTTTATTGTTGATTGATAGTAGAATTATAGGAACGGTATATATAAGACAGTATTTAATTGAGACAGTAATTTTAATAATTTATCAATTTATCCCTGGTTTACTTTATAATTGCATTACATATGAAGATTTTTAGACCCTTTTCCATCTAAATTATAATCTTAACAACGATGAAAAAAAATAACCTGTTTGCTTACGCAGTATTGCTTTTTCTTAGCATGATAATTTTCTCTTGCAAAAAAACAACTAATAATATTCTTACAGGGAACTGGCTGTTAACTGCCCAGCATAATACCAGAATTACTGTTACCGCCGGTATTGGCAATAACGATCCCGATGTACGTGATACAATTTTTTCTGACACAAGCTATACGGGCAAATCACAGGTTTTAGAATTGAATGGAAACAACAGTTATTCGCTTACTGTCTATTCGGTGAACCCTATAACAGTTGTATATGGTAAATATTCATTTACGGGTGAAGCACAGGGTTCGGGTACACTTTCTTTAGTGCCTGATAGTATGCCGGCTTATACAGAAAATTATGTGCTTATTCCCGGTGTCAATAATGTAAATCCTATGTTGATCTTTCCTTCAACGATAAGCGGACCTGGATTTACAGAATCAGATACAACTTTTTACACGTTCGATTAATGCTTATTGTGCGTCCTTACTGATAGCCTTATATATGGCTTCTTGGATCTGCGGCCTTGTATTCATTTTCAACAATTTTTTATTTGCTCCGCCTTCCGGTGTAATGCGGTTACTTAAGAATATGTAAATAAGATCATACTTTGGATCTGCCCAAACACAAGTACCTGTAAAACCTGTATGGCCAAAGGTTAGTGGTGATGCTGATTCGCAAGGATACGGTTCTGTTCTGCTCTCATTGTCTTTTTCCGGTTTGTCAAAACCATATCCTCTTCTGCTTACGCTGCTTTGGTAAGATGTAAATAAAGTAATGGTTTTTTTATCCAAATATTTTACGCCATTAAAAGTTCCGCCATTCAATAGCATTTGCATGATCACTGCCATATCGTATGCATCACTAAAAACACCCGCATGTCCTGATACACCCCCAAACATTGCTGCGCCAGGATCATGCACATCGCCACGGATCAACTGCATACGAAATTGCTTTTCCTGTTCCGTAGGTGCAATTTGATCAAGCGGTAAATAATCTCTCGGCTTAAATCCAATCGTTGTTAATCCTAATGGTATATAAAAAGTTTCTTTTACATATTCATCCAAAGGTTTTTTTGTGATCGCTTCTACGATCTTTTGTAAAAAGATAAAATCATTATCGCTGTAAACATATTCGCCTGATTCAGTCAGCGGACTTTGTACAATTCTTTTATACATCGTATCCCTATAGTTATTGCGTAAAAATAAATTGTCTGCTACGCGAATATTGGTAGAATCATTAGGCTTATGTGTATAGTAATTTGGATTGGGAATACCTGTGGTGCTATCAATCGTTTCTTTATAAAAATCAATATATGGTACAAGGCCTGCCTGATGAAGCAAAATATCTTTGATGGTTAATTTTTCTTTGTTAGTTCCTTTTACCAAAGGCAAATAATCGCCCAATGTCTTATTGATATTGAACTTGCCTTCTTCATACAATTTCATCAACGCCAATGTTGTGGCAGCAATTTTTGTAACAGAAGCCAGGTCATACACAGAAGATATTGTTACCGGTTCTGTTTTATCATAATTAAAATAGCCGAATGCTTTTTGATACGCGATCTTACCATCTTTTGCCACTAACACAACACAGCCTGGTGTTGCGCCATTCGCAATTGCCGAATTCGCGATGCTATCTATTTTATTCAGTTTTGTAACATCTAATCCAACAACATCCGGCACAACGGTTGGTAAAGAAAGTGGTGTTGTGAGCACGCCTGTTCCAAATTTAAAATTATCACAAACCGTTACCGGTAATTTTCCCATGTAGTTCATTTTACCTAATAGCATATCCATTGCCGTGTTCTCAATAATGCTATCATCTTCATAACAGGCAACAATATTTGGCGCATTGCTCCAATTTTTAATAGCATAAGGATTGCCAAATACAAAACTGATATTATTGGTTTCATCTTGTAAACGCGTAACAAAATCAATAGCGGCTTTACTGATGCCAAAATTATTTGCCGGTGTGCGGTTATAATTTTGAATGCTGATAACAACTTTAAGGTAAGCCTGTTTTATCAGGCTGATCATTGAATCGGTTTTTGTTGAATCCTGATTGTAATCAAAATAATAAATATCCGCGCCGTATTCTTTTTTCATGCGCTTAGCAAAAACGGTCGCGCTGTCAATTCCAACACCTACATATGCAATGGTATTAACAGGACTTTTGGCAGGAATTGGTAAAGGGAAAAAATCGTCGCCGGTTTTTTTCACTAAAGTGATCGCATTGGTTGCTACCAATTGCGTCATCCCATTTACTTTGCTATTAAGATCTGCCGTAAGATTTTTTGTATTGATCGGTTTTAATTTGGTTAAGCCGTATTGATATTTTACCATTAATACTTTTTTGCAATGCATTTCAATTTGAGCCCAGGTTAATACACTGTCTTTGATCGCTTCTTTAATTTTTTCGATGGCGACAGGAATGTCTTCGGGCAAGCAAAGCATATCATTTCCTGCAACTAAAGATTGTACTGCCGCTGCGCCGCCAGGATAATATTTTTTAACACCCTGCATTTCTAAAGCGTCCGTAAAACTTAATCCGTCATATCCTAAACGATCGCGCATTAAAGTTGTTACACTGTTTTTTGATAAAGAAGTAGCTCTGTTAGAAGTGGTATCAATTGCCGGAATAAATAAATGCGCCGTCATTACACTTCCAATGCCCGCATTAAAAACAGTGCGAAAAGGGTACAACTCTAAAGAATCTAACTGTCCCATTGATTTATTAATAACAGGCAGATCAAAATGCGAATCGACACTTACATCACCATGACCTGGGAAATGTTTAGCACAAGCCATCACGCCCATATCCTGCATGCCCTGCATATATTTTGTTCCGAAGAGTGCTACTTTATATTTGTCTTCGCCAAAACTTCTATCATTGATAACCG
>Ga0302309_10003624_pt1 | contig 11831 bp, 9 predicted proteins | sample III_Palsa_N1_1_FD_200453 | JGI IMG/M metagenome (GOLD analysis project Ga0302309, IMG submission 200453) | Peat permafrost microbial communities from Stordalen Mire near Abisko, Sweden - III_Palsa_N1_1 | ecosystem: Environmental > Terrestrial > Soil > Palsa > Peat permafrost | place: Sweden... | reverse complement strand
TTTTAACCCCAATGAACGGATGACTGAAGAGGATTTTGTAGCTAAGATTGCTGAGTTCAAAAGTTTTAAAACATTTTACAATGTAAATTGGAAAAATCTTTATGAAACTTCTAAATCCAGGTTAATGAATGAAATGGATTTCAGTGGATTCAATTCTAACTTGGCGCAGCTAAAATACTTCTATTTAAAATGTCTTGAAAAGCAAAAGAAAGAAGCAGCGCTTCGCTGTACTTATTTGATTCTTTCGCATAGTATTCTGATGTTGGATTATATACTGAAAGACGTCGCTTTCTTGGAACCATCCTTAAGGCGGGAAACTTTAAGTGATGGATTTAAATTTGGAAACCTTGGTAGAGAAGGAGTTAACAGAACAATTGATTTAGCTGTCAAAATTGCGAAATCATCGCTTACAGCAAGTTCTATTAAAAAGCAGATTGAAACTAATGCAACCGAAATACTCACTGATTTCTTCATAAAAGCGGATGTATCAAAAAAACTCTTTTCTTGGGCAATTGAATTTGAAAAGATGGCCTTTTCAAAAACGCTTATTCTGCCGGACACCATTGAAGTTGGTTGCAAATCCGTTTTTATGGTTTTTCTTGATTACTTTGAAATTAATCGAAAGGGGTATTTTGAGATCTTTTCTATATAATCTAACTGTAGCGACGTAACGTGCAGCAAAAAGTTTACCCTGCCCTCTGTGTCTAACATAATGCTTTGTGCTGTGGATAGTGAAAGCAACAAAATAAACTGGCAAGTTGAATAAATCGCCCCATAAACCCCAAAGAAGCTGACTAATTTTTAACGCCAAATCAAATTCATAATATCAGCTTCAGAATTGACCCACTGAAAGCCATTTTCGGTAATAACGGCGTATATTATATTACCACCAATTCCGATAATTTCGTGTGAAATCTCCTCAATGGTAACTGCCAATTCCATAATTCGCTTGATCAATTTAAACCCTTGCAATAGCGTCATTGTTGGTGGGTTTTGGTTGAACTCGCCCAAGGATGACAAACAATTTACCCAACCTTTAAGAGTCAAAGGCGTTTCATCGCCAATTTCCTTTTTTTCAAAATATCTTTCTTCAATAATAATGCCCTGGTCGTTTTTCTTAAATTGTCCATTGTCATCATAAAAGCGCCTTAAATTGAACCAAAAAATAAACGTTCTATATTTTTTGTTAATCCCATCGTAGCCACTGAATATTAGCTCACTTTTAAATTTTTCTTCACTATCCTTTTCAAAAACTTGAGTTAGATAATCGAATGTGATAGCTAACGAGCTCTCAAAAGATTTCAAACTTTCGGAATCAATCTTAGAACGTATATCAGTAACAATGTCGATGAATTCCATTCCACCTGGATTTGCCTTACCAGATGTTAAAAGCGCAGAAAAGTTATCGATCATAAATAACTTCAAACCCGTGTCAGTGCTTTTTAACCGGCCTTGGTCACTTTCCATTATTGTCTTTTTAAAGATATCCGCTATTTCCTTCGGGCTAATAGAAATTTCTTCCGACTCATCTTTAAGGCCCTTTGCTCTTAACAAAGGTTCATAGTCCGTCCATAATAGCTGGCCACCCATAGTGATTTCTTTACTATCGGCGCACATAACAATTCCTTGGTTGGTTTTAACGGAAGCGATTAAAGTCATTTTAGTAGAATTAAGGGTAACAAGGTTGAGGTGATATTAAAATATTAATTAGTGTTACAATATAGGACGAACTACCACCATATTGTAATGTTTTTTACAATTTAGTTTACATGATATTCTAAAATAATGTTAGTTGAACCAGGCCCACTTGTGCTTTTTCGATATCGCGTAAAGTCGATAAAATGACTGGTTGCTTGTCATTTGTTGTATCCGTGCTGCCAATCTTTTTAGTCATCATTATTTTAAGCTCATTGAGCGCAATATTTAAAGCGTCCTGCCGACTTTTAAATTGTTTTCCATAAACCGATAACCCGTAACATCCACCGGCTACACCAAAGCTGTAATTCATCCCGTATGTCCAGGCATAGTTTAATCCTCGACCGAGATAAATTAGGCTGTGATTACCATATCGGCTGGTATCGCCAAATGTAAGCTCTTCTTTATCCAAGAATTCCGGGCGTGTAAACCATTCATATTTGTCAAAGCTAATTTCAGTAAATCCAAATTCCAACCCTTTTCTATAAGCATATACGTTCATCGTAATTGTGCGAAATGAGTCACCGAAACTACGAAACCAGTTTAATTGTGCTTGATCTTCGATTGCAATTGCATCCAACATTTCTTTGAAAATACCAGTTTCATAAGGCATTAAATGATGATTAGTAATATAATCTGAGACTTGATTTTTTGATTCAATATTTAAAGTTAAGCTTTCCATAATAATTTATTTTTTAAATGCCGTTGTTAAAAGGCTGACGGGCGGCTGTCAAGGGCCCCGGTTGGCCGGGGTTTATATACCCTTTACTGGAGCACGGTAGACTTTACTTTTGCATTTCTAAAAAATGAATTTGATGGGAAGTTATTAAGCGATTAATACTAATCCTTAAAGGTAAGAGCAAGTGCCAGGCTGCCGGTTGGGCGCGAGGAATCAGCCTGGTTAAGCGCAGCGTACGGTCCGATTCGGCAAGTGTGTCGGGAATACGGCAGGTTGGCTCTTGCTGCGTGGCCGGCAAATGTGGTGAGAAGTGAAGGCTTGGCGAGAATGCCGAACCTAATTTGCAGGCATGGCCGAAGTAGCGATTGCAGCGGCATCCTTTTTGAAAAAAAGATACAGCGGAAAGCGCGGGCCACGGTAAACCGTGGCACTTCCCAAAACTTTCACAAAGCGTCTGAACCAATATTTTTAATAAATTATTGTGATGCGACAGATAATCTGAAAGATTTGATGATGAATTTATCGATATTTAAAGATGTATTTTTTAAAATAGGAAGGTATGCGTTTTGCACTTGTCAATGACAAACGGATCGAGGCTGAGCCTGGACTAAAAGGAGTGTGTCCGGGATGCGCTCAACCAGTTAACGCTAAGTGCGGGGCAAGGCGAATCCACCATTGGGCACACATCACCGATAAGAAGTGTGATAGCTGGTGGGAGCCAGAGACAGAATGGCATCGCTCATGGAAGAATAATTTTCCCGATGAATGGCAGGAACTTGTTTTACGGGATGAGCAAACTGGTGAAAAGCACATTGCCGATCTTTGCACTGACTATGGTTTAGTGATTGAATTTCAACACTCACATATCCATCCGCCTGAACGTACCAGCCGTGAATATTTCTACAAAAACATGATCTGGATTGTCGATGGCACACGTTTAAAGAACGATTATAATCGCTTTCTCCTCAACACAAATAGCCACAGTCGTTTTGTAAAACAAGGTATGTTTTTGGTTGGCTCTCCCAGTGAATGCTTTCCATTGGATTGGATTGCGTGTTCTGTTCCTGTCGTTTTCGACTTTCAAGATTACGAACCAACAAACAGCGATAAAAACATTGAAACACCACTTTACTGTTTGTTTCCCAATCGAATTGGACAAAGCGCTGTACTTACCATATGGGCGCGTAATGTTTTCATAAATACTATTATAAACGGTGATTGGTCACTGTGGGCTGATAATTTAACGAAAGATATACTCCAGGTCAAAAAAGAAAAGGAAGACCAGGTGGCAAGACAACGCCGACAACAAGAAAATGTCGCTTTTACCAATTTCACGCGAAGATCATCATTACCCCGCAGAACATATAAGAAAAGCAGGCGTTATTGACCAAATATCGAAATGCTATTGGCAGGTAAGGTAAGCGATACTGAGTAAGCCAGGCCGTGCATTGGAAGGTTATCTGCATAAACACTTCCGCCGTTGCCGGTAACGTTTGGATTTACCCAATTTTCGTAAACATCGCTATTGAATGCCTCTTTCCAGTGCCCTCCGATGGGAAAACCGATTCGGTAATTATACAGGTTATCATTAGAAAGGCTAATGACAATTACGACATTTCCGCCCTCTCCTGGCAGCCAGCGCTGGTATGCCAGCACCCTGTCCTGATCATTACTGTAAATAACTGAAAATCCAGCTCCGCGCAATGCCGGATATTGCCAGCGAAGCGCGATCAGTTCACGGGTGAACCGCAGGAAGTCTGACATCTGCTTTTGGAGCGATATACCATCCCAATAAATAAAGAGGCCAGGGTATTGTTGAAAGTTATCCGACCAATATTTATCTTCAAGAAACTCCTGCCCCATGAAAAACATTGGGATTCCCGGAGAAGTTAAGGTAACCCCGGTAGATACCCGCGAACGACTGGTAGCATACCAGGAACGCGAGTTTGAAGGGTCGCTTAAAGCAGGCATGCGCGGTTGCCTGTCATTGCCGGTATGGTCAACGTAAAGTAAATCCTGATTCTCCGGGCCTTGAACAAAATTCCATTCCTCGCTAAAACCAGGCGGCCACAAGCTTTGCCCTAACACCGTCATAGGAAGCGGGCCACCTCCAGGCCAACTTGCCCCACCGATGGCCGCACGTAATGCAGACCTCAAGCTGTCGGAAAGCGTTGTATTAAAACCAATTCCTGCTGACGGCTCTGCTACGGTTAACGCCTGGAACGGCCAGTATTCAGCGTGATTTAGCTTCGAAGGGTAGAAATATTTTATAGTGGAGGTCAACGTTTGGCAGAACATCCAACCATCCGGCGATCCCAGATGATCGATGGTACTCACCTCGTCGTATCTAAACCCATCCACCCTATATTCGTCGAGGAAAAATTTGGCATTATTGATAAAAAAATCCCGCACTTCCGGTTTTGAGTAATCGAATACCATGCCGCCTGCGTCGCCCTTGTCGTTAAAATATAAAGAGTTCCAGGGGTTTCCCGGAACTTGACGGTCCATAAAGTACATGCTGCCGTCGTCAAAATCATGGCTCCCCGCATGATTATACACCTGGTCAAAAATAATGCCCAGACCGTAGCAGTGGCATAAATCCACCAAAGCTTTAAGCTGGTTCATTTCTCCCCGCAGGTCGTTAAATTGGTATGCCTCTAATCCCTTAGCTGCGAGCAAAGCGTTTACCGCATCGAGGTAAGCCTGTAGATCACCATCAGTCACCCCAAAATCCATTTCAGGGGAAAAGTAATCCACGCTGTTATAGCCCATGCTGAAAGGCGTGTCATATTCCTGTACCGGCAACAACTGGAGAACAGTTATCCCCAGGTCTTTCAGGTAAGGGATTTTAGCAGCTACATCCAGGAAGGTGCCCTTAATTTGCTGTGCAGATCGAGGTGCATAAAATACTCCTACATGTAACTGATAAATCACAAAATTAGAAAAGTCTGGGGTTTGATAACCTGTTTCATGCCAGGGAAATGATATATCCCTTATGATACATTTGCCGGGATAAGGAGATTCCAGTTCACGGGCGTAAGGATCACGCTTAGGCCCTGCGCTGCCTTTTCCATGCACATAGAACAAGTATTGTTGCCTGTCCTGGACATTCGGTACAAAACCGGCCCAGTGTCCGGAACCTAACGGAACAAGCAAGGAGTCATCACTATTCGTCCAATTATTAAAATCGCCGTTTATATATACGGCGTCAGCATTTGGCGCCCAAACCCTAAATGTTGCACCTCCTGCGGTAAGGTTACCGCCCATCGGCGTGTTACCTGTGATGTTGTCTTGTGATGCTGGCATAATCTTATAATAAGTAAAATAAAATACCTGAATATCAGCAAAATTACAAGAGGCACTTTAACGATATTTAATCACCTCTAATTTTCTTTAAAAGCTTTTTTATAAATAATAAAGCCAAAACGATGTAAGGCAGAATCCAAAGTATCCCTGTCTCGGTGAATTTCTACGTTATCTATTTTTTTAAATGGGGTATCTAAAATGTTGACGTTATAATAGTATAAAGGATCATCCAAACTTTTATGATAAACCCTTTCGAGGCTATCGCTGAAAAGTATCCTTAGCCTGGATGTATTATAGAAAGCATTGGTCGCGGTAATCAATTCAAGATTATCACATAATTTCTTCCAGCGGTGTATTTCCGTTGAATCTTTATTGGTTTCTGCATTATAAAACTCATTTACGTAACTGAAACGCCGCGAAAGTCCTTTCATAAGTGAATCAGCAAAATCAATTCTTTCGGATCTATCTTGTTTTGCTTGATCGTGCTTATTATTCACATTGTTAATGATCAACGTTGTAACAATAGAAATCCCTGCGCCTAATATTAAAAGAATATACTCTTTTGGAAAATTGAATTTGTTCATCAAGTCGATTTTGGCTATTGAAGTTATTTAATGAATTTCCCAGGTTATTTTTTTTCGTCAATAAGGCAGCTTTAATATCATTTTCCAATTGAGCAAGCCAATCAAACATCGCCGACTAATCGCATTAACGCTTTTATTCCCGGCATAAAAAAATAGGCACCCCCTTTGGTTGTCACAAATTCTGGCAAATCATGAACACGTGTTCTGACGGGACAGCCTTGTACGCTGAAAATATTATTCTCATTTCGTTGCCCTATAAGAGGATCAGTCTCATTATTCAGCGCGTTAAACGATGGGTTGTTTGCCCAGTTTTGTTGAATAAATTCAAATTGTCTTTCGATATTACTATTGAGACAAATAAAGTGCAATCCGCGCTTTATTCCATCGTCAGCGTACACATTCTCTGACCTATCACCATAGGACCTGCCCCTACGTATAATGTGGTGCCGCTTTACTGTCCGAATGGATATTTCAGGGTCGTCAAATAATGAATCACGCGGATTGGTACGCCGAATATGCGCGCCAAAGGGGCATCCGAAACCTGAGCCATCTTTCGCCGCAAACGTGAAGTTGTTATCCTGATTTATAGCAGGAGGAATAGCGGGGTCAGCGTGCCTGTGGATGGTTATTGGTGCACCGCTCTTCCATCTTCCTACAATCTTAGCACCTAACTCGTCCTGTGCAGCCTGAGAAACGTTTCCTTCGGAATCACGAGTTTTTTCTAACAAATAATTCCAAAACTCATGGACATGCTGTTCCAATTGGCGGAATACTAAGTAAGTGCCGTTAAGTCCGAAGTCCTGCATTTGCAGACCTGTCGGCAGCGGGTCGGGTTGCAGCATTTCATTGTCATGGCCTAAAATAAATTCGCCTGCCTTAATGACTGTAGCATGACCTGTACGGCTAAGCTGCTTCTCTTCCAGGCCAGTTCCCTCAATTACCGGTTGGCCTATTCCGTCTAAAAAACCAAAATGCTCTTTCGCATCGGGTTGCCGCCCGGCAAACAACGATTCAATCTTTCTTACGCCAATGCCACTTGAAATTTCAGCCAGCCTTAGAGTCATTAGTCTGGAGAGCTCGTCTTCGCCACTAGCAAACAGCAGCAGCAGGATATCAACTTCATTTTCTTTATAGCCCCAAGACCATTTTTCGGGTGCACTATTACCGGAATCGCCCAACAATTGCTGCCGTATAGGTGTGCTCATGCCTTCCTGAAAGGGCAATGAAAAAGTCGACATATCCTCGTCTGTAAAGCCCAAAGCCTTCAGGCCAGGCGCAGTAAAGGCAATGTTCAGCGTATAATCGCTTTTGCGATCTATGCCATTAGTAATATTAGATGTTATTCCTGCCAGCCACTTCCGGCACAAAGATGCGTCGGTAATCTTTAACAATAAGTAATTTGCACAAGGCATATTATTGCTGTAAGAGCTTAATATAAATCCCTGAATGTCTGAAAAATCTAACATTGCCATATTAAAAAAGTTTAAGCCATTGTTTGCTATCAGTCTCGGAAAGATCAGTCAAAACACCTTCCCGAATCTTGCTATCCTTGTCTATATTCTGAACGGTGAGATCTGGATAGGCGCTATACCATACGAGGGACGGCACCTGCATGCCCCTGGCAAAAGCCTTAAAAGCCAGCTCATCAGTTGCGCCATCAAGAACAAGAAAGCGGGTTTTTGGAAAACCCACGGTATTACTCCAAATTCCGGTAAGGCCACGGCTGGCTTTGTCTATAAAATCGTCGAGATAACTGGACCAGCTACCATCGAAATTACTGAGAAATAGGAGTTGCTTATTATTGATAATTGACCAATGTGCGAAGTGAATACTGGGGATGCCGCTTAACGTTCCTTTATTGGAAGTACGCGCCAGTAGGTTAGTTGCGAAAAGTACTATTTTCAACAAAATGAGCCGAAACACCCCTGGCTTAATAGCCGTAATACTCGCGAGATGGTTTTGGGATATCTGATTCTCGGTGCGCATTAACACATCCACATGGTCAAGAGAAGCGGGTTGAGTAAATGGCTTGTCAGCTTCTTCGTGTCTGCGTAAAATGTACACCAACAACAAAAACACCGGCAATAACGCGATGACTATTATTATAGCTAATAAACCAGCTATGGTCAACCATGTCCAAGGCATTCCTCTTTCCAAAAATGTCTGGTGAGGCGGAAGTGTATTAAATAAATTTGGATCAACATTGTCTTGCAAATATGCCTGGATATTTTTCCTGATGCCGTCTGTAGGAAAGTCAGTCGGCTTCGATCTCACGAACAATTGGTCCAGATAGGCCTCGAGTTTTTCACGCAATTGGCGGTTCTCGCCAACCACTTTCGCGGCCCTTCCCACATTGCCAATATGGTAAGCATTGGGATTGACTACGTTTTTAATTAAAAACTCCTTCAGCTTCTCAGGGTCATAATCGTCCGAATGGTAGGCTTTACAGCATTTATAAAGTTGATCAATTCCTTTACCAGCAAATTCTAATAGCTCAACAAGGTACTCGGACAGTTTGCCGTCGAAATTATTTTCGAATATTAATAGCGAAGGCCCTCCTGGGTTATCTATGATAACAAAGCTACAAAAGTGGAGTAGGCTGAGTGAGGAAAACGGGATATAAACATTCCCCAAAAGATTACCCTGAATCGCACTTAGTATACCTTCTAATTGCTCCTTTTTATCAAAGTCAATTTCTGTTATAATGGTCAGTACGGTCTGCTTCATATTTCATTTCAATTTCCAATTAAAAATATGACAGACTTAATGACATTAATCTTTAATTGCCTAAGGTTAAGTACTTGAAAGGTAAATAGTTCAACCCAAAAAAACAAATTTATTTTATCTATTTTTTTTCAATTAAATTGCAGCGCTGTAAATAAAAATGCCTTTGATTGAAAGTTTTTAGCACCGCAAGCTCTTTTATGCAAGTTATAAAGCAAAAAGACCGCAAATAGTCGCGGTCTCCTTCCTTATATGATTTCATCGAATGTTTTTAAGGCCATAGATTAAATTGATCTTCTTTTTAAAAATGCCTTTTCCGCCGGAAAAACCGTATCTGATGAAAAAAATAACGCTGCCATCATTATAAGTATTGTTCCAAACACATAGAATAATAATTATTACATAAGCACTAAAAGCAAAGCCAGATGAATACCATGGGCGAGCTAGCCGCTTATACCGACAATTTAGCTTGACTCTACACCATGCCTTTATCCGGCTAGGCTATTTTTGCGGACATATTAATAATGTGATAGAATAAAGGAATTCACACTCAGTTAAAGTCAGATTCTTTCTTTTACAAATGTTGATACGGTTAATCGATGTACACCGATAATCCGCCCTATAGCACTGTATGAGACCTTTTTATTTAATAGTTCTTTAATTCGTTGCTCCTGACCTGTTAATTTGGTTTTTGAAGATTTCCTACCAATAGGGCGGCCCAAAATGACACCCTCCGCTCGTTTTCTTGCTAAAGCTTCTTTCGTACGTTGCGAAATTAGGTTGCGCTCAATTTCAGCAGAAAGCCCAAAAGCAAATGCAAGCACTTTAGAGTTAATATCACTCCCCAGGCGATAATTATCTTTTATTGTCCAGACTTCTATATCTCTATTCATGCATTCATTTAGTATTCCCATAATCATTAATAAATTTCTGCCGAGTCTTGATAGTTCTGAACAGATAAGCACATCTCCTTTTTTCATCTTTTTCAATAACTTACCTAATTTTCTGTCTTGAACACTCTTTGCGCCAGAAATCGTCTCTTCAAGCCATTTGTCAACAACCAATGTGTTTTTTTCGCAGAATTTGTTCACTTCAAAGCGTTGGTTTTCTACTGTTTGTTTGTCCGTACTTACGCGGATATACCCATAAATCATATTACGTGTGTTTAAATTAATTATAAAAAAGATTGATAACTTAAACCAAAACTGCACAAAATAAACCTAGACAGTTATTTTATACATTAAATCAGCGTTTTTGTTAGACAACATGGAAACATTCACAATTTTTCAAACGCTCAAAACTGGGGCATTCTTTCTCCTATTGAAAAGCGTATAAAGGATAAAATCGACCAAATAGGATTGCCGTTAAAGGGATGGGATTTTCAAATTAATTACGGTATTAAAACGGGATTTAATGATGCTTTTATTATCAATGGTGAGAAGCGTAGGGAATTAATAGACATAGATTCTAAAAGTGAAGAAATTATACGACCTATTTTACGTGGCAGGGACATTAAGCGATATGGGTATGATTATGCTGATTTATGGCTTATAAACTCTCATAATGGAGTGAAAGAAACAGGTGTAAAGCGCATAAACATAGATGATTATCCAGCTGTAAAACAACACCTCGATCTTTTTTATTCAGATTTGGAAAAAAGAGCTGATAAAGGGGATACTCCTTACAATTTGAGGAACTGTGCTTATATGGAGGATTTTAATAAACAGAAAATTGTATGGGGAAACCTAAATTTAGGTGCGACTTATAGTTTGGCTGAACCTGGTATGTTTATAAATGCACCATGTTCCCTAATTACGCCGTCAGAAAAATACCTTCTGGCTATTCTTAACTCTAAGGCTGCTGATTATTATATAAGAAGCTTGGGCGTGACTCGAAATGGAGGGTACTTTGAATACAAACCAATGTTTATCGAAAAGTTACCGATACCTGTATTATCAGAGCAAAATAAAAAAACACTCAACGATTTAGTTGATAGGATTACACTCACTACTTCAATTTCCCAAAAGAAAAAATATGAAGAAGAAATAGATAGCTATGTTTTCGATTTATATGCGTTATCGAAAGAAGATATTGAGCTACTAAATACATAAATAATTCATTGGTGCCTATAAATTTAGTACAATTGTTTCTTCATCAGTGAGATTATACAGGGTCGCCACTAGTTTGCTTATTTCTTTTTCTATATTTCCTATTTGAGCGCTTTTAATTGTCTTCGCCCTAGATAGTTTCTCGATTAATTCTTCAAAAGGTTTTTGTTGAGAAATAGTTATCTTAGGAATGGGAATCATCTCCACTACAAATTTTTCCCATTTGTTAGTACCGACGCCCGTTGTTGTACAAATTTTATCAAAATACCATTCAATAATTCTACTATTCATTACACAACATAGATATTTTGAATATTCTGTAGAAATAAAGTAAGCTGCATTATTGCAAAGCATGCCCTCTTCATCAACCGAAAAAACGGCTTTATCGGATATACAGAGCCAAATTAGTTTCTGTTTATTAAAATCCTCCCAATAACTTATACTATCCTGTGTTTCAAACCACTGATTATTGGTTTTTTTTCTAGCATTCTCACCTCCTGTTTGCTTTAATCGATCATATCCAAAACTTAAAAGATGCTGTTTTACAGCTTGATAGTTCTCAATATCTATTTTTAAACTTGGAAACGTAGCTATCAACCATAAATCTTGATATTCATACCCATATCGCTTAATGTCACGCCCTCTTAATATCGGTCGTATAATTTCTTCACTTTTAGAATCTATGTCTATTAATTCCCTACGCTTCTCACCATTGATAATAAAAGCATCATTAAA
>Ga0302309_10003621_pt1 | contig 11835 bp, 10 predicted proteins | sample III_Palsa_N1_1_FD_200453 | JGI IMG/M metagenome (GOLD analysis project Ga0302309, IMG submission 200453) | Peat permafrost microbial communities from Stordalen Mire near Abisko, Sweden - III_Palsa_N1_1 | ecosystem: Environmental > Terrestrial > Soil > Palsa > Peat permafrost | place: Sweden... | reverse complement strand
TGGATGCTTCTTAGCCCTGAAAAAGTGATGATTTAAAACAGGATACAAGGTTTCCGTTATCAAACTTGATTTACCACTGCCGGATACACCAGTTATCCCGATCATTTTTCCCAGGGGAAAATCAACGCTCACCTTTTTCAGGTTGTGGCCTGTCGCTTTTTTTATGCTTAGCACATTGCCATTGCCTTCGCGTCTTTTTTTAGGGATAGCGATCTCTCGCTCCCCATTGATGTAGGATGTGGTGAGCGTATGCGCCTTCATCAATTCGGCAGGTGTGCCCTGCGCTACTATCTCGCCGCCATGTACGCCGGCTGCCGGGCCCATATCAATCACATGGTCGGCTTCCAGTATCATGTCTTTATCATGCTCAACCACCAAAACGGTATTACCCAGGTCGCGCAGGTTTTTGAGCGCGTTTATCAGCCTGGCGTTATCCCGCTGATGTAAGCCGATGCTTGGCTCATCCAAAATGTACATCACATTCATCAGTTGTGAACCTATTTGCGTAGCCAGCCTGATGCGCTGAGCCTCGCCGCCGGATAATGTTTTGGCGGTGCGGTCGAGCGTTAAATAGCTCAGGCCAACATCCAGCAGAAACACGATACGTGCACGGATCTCTTTTAATATTTCTTTAGCGATAACATTCTGGCGCTCATTCAAACGGTCTTCCAGGTTATTGAACCAATCCTGCAGATCGTTAATATCCATGGTGGCCAGCTCAAAAATATTCTTTTTGTCTACCTTAAAATGCAGCGATTCTTTTTTAAGCCTTGCGCCATCGCAAACCGGGCAGGTTTTCAGCACGCGATAGTTTTCCATATCGTCCATACCTTCATCGCTGCGGCGTTCCTGCTGCTCTTCCAGCATCCTTATTACCCCGTCAAAGCTTATCTGGTAGCTCTGCACGTTCCATTTATTGTATTCAACCGCTACGGTTATCATTTCGGTGGAACCATTCAGAATTATATCCAGCTTTTCCCGCTCCAATTTTTCGATAGGGGTAGACAAACTGAATTCATATTTTTTGGCGAGTGCCTTCAATACCTGGAATATCCAGGTTTCGCGGTATTCGCCTAAAGGAGCCAGCCCACCGTTCAAGATGCTTAATTTAGGATTCGGAATAACCGAAGCCTCATCCACCTCGAAAATATAGCCCAGGCCATTACATTTTTCGCATGCGCCATACGGCGAGTTGAATGAAAAAGTATTGGGCTGCGGCTCATCATAGGATATACCCGAGATAGGGTCCATCAAATATTTACTGAAATAGGCCGTATTGTTATCCTTGTCGGCTATCCTGATAATGCCCTTGGCTATCTTCAAAGCCGCCTGAATTGAGGTGTATAAACGCTTGCTATCTTCCGCGCGTACGATCAACCGGTCGACCACTACATCAATATCATGGATCTTGTACCGGTCAACCTGCATTTTGGGTTCAACATCGGCAATTGCGCCATCAATCCAAACCTTTAGATACCCTTGCTTGCGGATCGATTCGAAAAGCTCACGGTAATGGCCTTTCCGGGCTTTTACTACGGGTGCCAGTATATTTACCGGCTGCCCGTCGAAGCGCTCGAAAATCGTTTTCATGATCTGATCTTCAGACATGCGCTCCATCTTCTCGCCGGTTTCATACGAATAAGCATCGCCTATCCTCGCGAAAAGCAAACGCATAAAGTCATATATCTCGGTAATGGTACCAACTGTTGAGCGCGGGTTTTTACTGGTGGTTTTTTGCTCGATAGCGATAACCGGGCTTAATCCCGAAACCTTATCCACATCCGGGCGCTCCATGCCGCCCATAAACTGGCGCGAGTAGGCCGAAAAGGTTTCCATATAACGGCGCTGACCCTCGGCATAAATGGTATCAAACGCCAGCGACGATTTTCCGCTGCCGCTCAAGCCGGTAATTACCACCAGCTGGTTACGCGGAAACGAAACATCAATATTTTTTAAATTATGTACCCGGGCCCCGTAAACTTCAACTTCACTTTGCTCGCCCAGATCAAGCGGTTTTTCAATCATATTTTGAATTATCGGATTATTGAATTACTGAATTATCGAATTAAAAGCTTCAAATCAATAATTCAATAAATCAATAATTCATTCCTTTGTTTTTTGCTACAAATATACGCAAAAAAAAGCCGGTCTGCCCTTTGGCAAACCGGCTCAATAAAGTGCTCCGTAATATTTTACAAATTAATTATATGCCAGCAGCTGTGTAGCCGGGGCATTGGAAATATTTGTTCTGTAGCCATACTTGGCAGGCCTGTTAATGATCTCTTTCATGGCAATAAGGTTGTACACATATACACCGGTTTCGTGGTTTAAACGCATACGAAAGTAATTATCCTCATTTTGCGAGTTAATTGCCTTTTCCATTTTGATCGATCCGTTATTGTAAGCAGCGGCGGCCAATGTCCAACTGTTAAACTCAACATACAGTTCTTTAATATACTTACAAGCCGCTATGGTTGATTTGCGCACATTCAAGCGCTCATCAATAGCGCTATTAACTTTCAGGCCGTATGTACGGGCCGTTCCGGGCATAAATTGCCATAATCCAGCCGCCCCCTTGGGTGATATACCATTGCACAAGCCCGATTCCACTAAAGGAATATATTTAAAGTCATCAGGGATACCGTAAAACTTTAAAATTGGTTCAATGATCGGAAATAATTTTCCTGCTTTTTGCTGCAACACATTCGATTGAATTTTTCTGTAATCATGCTGCATTAATGTACGCTTCATTTTGCTGTCAACTCTTTCGTCGTTAACAGGTAATGCTTCGTTAGCAAAGCTAAAATCATTTACTGCATTGGTTTTTGTAAAAATAAATTTTGAGGGGTGATAGTTTACAATTACTGACCGGGGCATTGGAGTACTGTAAATTGTAAGACCGGAAATGACAACGAGCACGAATATTACGGAGCACGTAACTAAGTGTTTTTTAATCATTCCTTTTTTTATCATAGTTAGTAGATAAGTAAAACGTGCTCCAAAGGTATGTCATATAATTCACATTATCAAATACTTAGCTTTTTGGGTGCTTTTACAACTTTTACTTTTGGTTCAAAAACCGTGTTTAAAAGCTTTAAACACGGTTTTTTACTATGTTAAAAAAAATCTGAAAATTCCCTGAAAATCACTAACTTTGACCCTCACGCTGAGAAGTGTTAAACAAATTAATATGGTATTTAAAAGACCAAATAGTAGTCGCGACGACAAATCTAATCAATCATCAGGCCGCAGATCAGGTGGTGCTGACAGTTCAAAAAGAACATCATCCGCATCATCACGCCCCAGATCAACAGGCCCTTCGTCGGACAGATCTGACAGCAAGCGCGCCCCAAAAAGTTACAGCAACGATAAACCATCCGAAAAAAGATCATATACCTCATGGGGCAGCAAGCCTTATGCAGGCAAAAGCGATGGCGAACATAAAAGCAGTTTTACCGGTGGCGAAAAGAAACCATTTTCGCCACGAAACAAGCCCTATACCGGCCGCCCATCTGATAACGACAGCTCATCGGGCGAAAAAAGACCTTATTCTTCATCGCGCAGTAAACCCTATTCAGGCAGAGTAAGCTCAGCCGATAGCAGCGAACGGCCAAAAAGAAGCCCCGATAGCTATCGGGGCAGCAGCGATTCGGGCGATAAGAAACCCTACTCATCATCGCGCCCGAAATCATATTCAGGCAGGCCAACATCTGACGAAGAACGACCTAAAAGAAGTTTTAGCAGTGATTCGGGCGATAAGAAACCTTATTCATCGGCACGCCCAAAATCATATTCAGGCAGACCGGCTGCTGACGAAGACAGGCCAAAAAGAAGCCCCGATAACTATAGGGGTACTGGCAATAGTAGCAGCGAAAAGAAATTTGGCGCGACCGGATCAAAACCGCGTGAAAGATCGGGCGAGCGTAAATCCGATGGCAAATTAACTGCTGGCGATTCCGATAGCTATCGGGATAAAAGGCGCCCGGTGGATGGCGATAAGCCATTCCGTAAAACGGATAAATCTTCGTACGATAAAATTACTCCCGACAGGGACGCGCCCGTAAAAACCTTACGTGGCCGTAAAGAAAAAGAACCTAAGGATACAGGCCTAATCAGGCTTAACCGTTATATAGCTAACGCGGGCATCTGCTCACGCCGCAAGGCTGATGAATTGATCGAAGCGGGGGTTGTTTCGGTAAATGGCGAAGTGGTTAACGAACTTGGCCATAAAATAGACCCGATGAAGGATGAGATTCGCTACAACGGCGAATTACTGAAACGGGAAAAGATGGTTTATGTATTGTTGAATAAACCTAAAGATTATATAACTACCACTGAAGACCCACAGGAGCGCCGTACCGTAATGCACCTGGTTGAAAAAGCCAGCCGCGAACGTATTTATCCTATTGGCCGTTTAGACAGGAACACCACAGGTTTATTGTTAATGACCAATGATGGCGACCTGGCCGATAAATTATCTCATCCGCGCAGTAACATCACCAAACTATACCAGGTTGAGTTAAGTAAACCACTGGCGCAAGGTGATATGAACAAAATTCAGTACGGTTTGGAATTGGAAGACGGCTTAATTAAACCTGATTCGATAGCATACGTGCAGGGTGGTACCAAAAGGGAGATAGGCATACAGATACACAGCGGTAAAAACCGCATTGTACGCCGTATATTTGAACATTTGGGCTATGATGTAGTAAAGCTGGATAGGGTGATCTATGCCGGCCTTACCAAAAAAGACCTCACCCGAGGCCGCTGGCGCTACCTGGATGAAAAAGAGATCATCATGTTAAAACATTTGATACAGTAAAAAGCGAAAAGCAAGAATAAGAAACCTTAAAGCTATATGTCGTTATCACGGCATATAGCTTTTTTTGCTTTAGGCCTCCTGCCCTTAGCTTCTAAAAACATTTGATACAATAAAAAGACCATTAGTACTAAAGTATTTTTATTGATTTTGCTAACTTGCCATCCATTTCAAATTAGCTATCATGAAAAAGTTACTGCTGTTAATTTCCATTTTATCTCCTGTGTTTACTTATGCGCAGCATAAAAAAACCGGCCCTTCAACTTATGATCTGCTTATCGGCACCTATACCAGCGGTGCAAGTAAGGGTATATATGTTTACCGCTTGTATGAGGAAACCGGCAAGGTGGCCTATTTAAACCAGTTTACCAATGCTGAGGATACCTCGTTCACCAACCCATCCTATTTGTGTGTCGCGGCCAATAATAAATTCGTTTACGCGGTAAATGAAAACACCAAAGGCGGCGTAACGGCATTAACTTTTGATGCAGCTACCGGCAGAATGCAGTACCTGGACAATCAGCCCTCCATGGGTGCCGATCCCTGCTATATATCGGTTGATAGGGACCAGAAAAATGTTTTCGTAGCTAATTACAGCAGCGGCAGCCTGTCGGTTTTCCCGGTGAATAAGGATGGCTCCATCAGCCCGGCATCGCAGGTTATTCAGGACGCGGGTACCGGCCCTAATAAAGACCGCCAGGCCGGGCCGCATGTGCATACCGCCGTATTATCCCCTAATGAAAAATACCTGCTCTATACCGACCTTGGCACCGATAAATTGAACGTGATGCGCTATAAAGCTTCCAAACCGCAGCCTTTAAGCCCGGCTTCTGATCCGTTTGTAAGCGTAACGCCCGGCAACGGCCCCCGGCATGTGGTTTTTTCGGCCGACAGCAAGTACCTGTACCTGCTGCAGGAAATAGGTGGCGAAATTAACGTGTATAATTATGATGGCGGCAAACTAAGCCAGGTACAATCAATAAGTATGCAGCTCCCGGCCTTTAAAGGGAATATAGGTTCAGCGGCTATAAAAATATCTCCGGACGGCAGATTTCTATACGCCTCGAACCGGGGCGTAGCCAACGATATTGTAGAATATGCCATTGACCCAACAAACGGGCAGCTAAGCTTTGTATCACGCATATCCTCATTAGGCAAAGGCCCGCGCGATTTTGCGATAGACCCAAGCGGCAAGTTTATGATAGTTGCCAACCAAAACGGCGGCGGCATATTGGTTTACCGGATAGATCAAAAAACAGGTAAACTGGTAGGAGTAACTACTAAAATAGATATAGAAAATCCCGTTTGTTTGAAATTAGTTTCGGCGGAGTAATGGTTGTAAATAATATTCCAGCAATTAAATCGAAATCCATAAAATGAAAAACCCGCTAAGCTTTTAAAGTTTAGCGGGTTTTTTATAAATCTTTTACTGTGCAATATTAATGCATCAGCACACTCTCGTCAGAATCTGTAGAGGTTAGCTGCCCTTCAGGAAGCGAATGATGCATACTGGTAAGCGGCGAGCCTTTGGTGAATACACCCGCGAAAAATATTAAACCGCCTATTAAAACCTGCGGCCAGAAAACTTTTTCAGAAAATCCGTAAACAAAAGGTGAGCACATGAGGAACGATCCGGTAACTACATCCAGAAACAAGTGCATTTGCATAGGGAACACCTTTATAAAACCATGATCGTTATTGCTGAAAATAGCCATGATTAGTTGAAGCCAACCAATTAGCAAGGGCAAAAATAAGGCTGCGCCACCAAATTGATAGTAACCAACAGACCAGGTTCCGTTGATATAATAATTACCCACAAACCAGGGAGTTAAAAGCAGCAATAAAGCGCATCCGTAATTGATAACTCCATAAAATTTTGTTGAAATGAACGGTTTCATTTTTTTTGAATTTTGTAATACCTAATTAGGGCACTAAATTAATAATTTATACCGGCTGTTTGTTTTGAATTTGAAATTTTATTGAAAGTTATTTCATATAGCTATGGTAACTATCTTCTATATCTGTTATATCCACTTTAACCGGCTTGTTGTTACCGTTAAACAATATCACGCCCCAGGGTATTGAATCCAGTTTCAAGCTGTAAATCCCGCCGGCGGCGGTTTTAAAAACTACACTTCCTTTTGAATATTTTTGTATCTCTTTCAATTTAACCGAATCAAGGAAGGTAGTAGATTCGCTTATGTAGAATTCATTGTCATCAACAATGGTATTATAATCATCTTCTGAATTTATTTTTTTGAGATGATCTATCGTTTTATCATCCGGTTCAATTATCACGGCACAGGGAAAATCAATCACATTGCCGGTAAAAGAGCTGTTAGTAGTTTTGGCTTTAGGAATTTTTCGCGATATACCGGCTGCTGGCGATTTATGTTTAACCCCAGCCCGGTTGCATGCTGTTGTGGCAACAATTATAAACAGGTAAAACATAAAGGCCAATTTGTTGATCATAATTACTGTTAATTATAGTACCCTGTAAAAACAATGCGCCTAAGGCAATTAGCTTTAAAGTATTAGTAATAGGTTTAATGTTCTTTTGCCGCAATTAGTGCCAATGTTTTCTCCAGCTCTACATCTCTTTTTTCACCTGTCGAACTAAAAAATGGTTCTACGTAAATATCGGGCTTTACCCCAATTCCTATAAAGTCGGTACCATCTGGAAAAGCATCGCGCTTGGCGCATATACGCACTATAAATCCTTTTGGTATATCGAAGAACAGCGGCTGGCCCGAACTTCCGGCTGTATTTTGGCCTACACGGGTAATGTTTTTGCTGCCGTTTAAGTAGATGAGAAAATCCTCGGCAGCGGAAAAAGTATTTTTAGAAGTAAGCACATAAACGGGCATTTTTAAGCGCTGTACAGTATCAGCTATAGCAATTGTATCTCCCGGATGTTTATCCCAGCTATTGCGGGTTAAATATCCGTTCAGGGTATCGGTTTTTTCAAACATTTCGCTGGCCCAGGCCTTATCGGCCGAATTACTGGTGCGCGCCCTCCACATTGAACTTACCATATATGGCCTGTCGGTTAAATATTTAGCAATTTCAATCGCATTCGCATCGTCCCCACCCTGATTGCCCCGAACATCTAATACCAGGTATTGATGTTTCCTGATCTCGGGCAAGGCTTGTTTAAAGTCATCGATGACTTTTGGATCGTCGAAGGTGTTTAAGGTAACCATTGCCACGGCAAGGGATAACGATTTATATTCAAAATCTTTTGTTACTGCCGAAGTTGCTTCCGGAATCATTTTCAGCTTTTTAGCCCGCCCGAGCGTATTCACATCCCGGGGTAGTACAATTTTTGATTCTTTTCCATCCGGCAAAAGTAATGTAAGCTCAATGGAAGTATTTTTAAAGCCATACCATTCATCTGTCAGGTAAAAATCATCCCAGGTTTTACCATCCAGCTTTATAATTTCCGAACCGATGGGCACTTTTTCCTTCAGTGTTTCATCAACCGAGCTTACATACCGTTTTCCATCATTTTTAACGTAAAAAACCGGCGGCGAATCAATATCATTCCAATATGCCTGCGGGGTCATTACCGAGGTGTGCCCATCTTTTAAATTACCAATAAAGCTCCTGAGCACTTTAAAGTATTCATAAACATTTTTAGTAGCTAATATTTTAGGAATATAGGCAACATACAGGCTATCCCAGTTTAAAGTTGGTTGTTTATCAAAAAAAACAAAGTTATAATCAGCTTCTTTCCATATCATCGAAAGCGCGTATATCTTATCTTCACTACTTACAGTATCGCGCATTGCTTGTGCTTTAACTACAAGTGGCAAACAGAATAAAATGAAGATAAAAAGATAATTTTTTTTCATTGTCATGGTGGTGGTATTAACAGATCCGCGCTATTTGGAATTTGGCATTAAGATAATTAAAAACTTCAAATTAAGGTGATGCCAGATAATCAGCTTAGTAAGTACGATACATAATCCATCAATAAATACCGCTGCCTTCCACCGGGGCATGCTAAATACCACGCCCCAGTACCCGGTCCCCTGATTTTTAATACATTCTTTTTTATCATACTATAACGCTACCTTTAAAAAAACCATCATCATGAGCAAAGACAGGCAAACCATTAAAGAGAAAAAAAAGGAACCCAGCACAACCGGCAAAAAAGCGCCATCCGATTACCAGTCGGGTAAAGGCATTGTGGCAAAGCCGATAATGGAAGCGGCAAAAAAGAAGAAGTAATTTTTGCTTATGCTTTTACAGGCGCAGCCTTCTTTTTAATAATTTTTGAGGCTATATAAAAAAAGAGCCCTTGAATCAAGCCAAATATGGCTCCAAATATGGGTCCTGTTATCACCATCAGTAACCTTGGGTGAGTGGTCAAAGGCATATTATTACCCATTTTAGCCATATCGGGATGGTTAAGCACATACGAATTATAAAAGATTACATGTGCTATAATAATCCAAACACAGTTAAACAGGCTTAATATGAAGCCATGTAAAAAATATTTGCCGGTGCCCGCTTTTGCGAAAATATAAGCACAAACAGCAAAAATTATCAGCCAAAAAAGAAGTTCAACTTGTTCAGGTATCAGCGATACCGTGGCAAAAGCCATCACCAATCCGAAAATTGATAATTGAAAAATAAGTTTCCAGTTCATGATAATTAGGGTTTATTATATAAATGTAGAAATAATATTTATATATAACCAAATGATTTTCAGGGAAATATACTGATGTTCGAATGTGCTTGACCGGAGTGTTTTTTAAACGCCTCTCTGCCAAAATACAGAGAGGGCTGCTTGTGCGGCTTTAGGTTTTATTTCTTTTTGGTGGTAATAACAACAACCCCATTACCAGCATCCTTGCCATAAAGCGCGGTTGCTGATTTATCCTTTAATATGGAAATGCTCTCAATGTCATCGGCACTTAGCGTCCTCATGTCGCTGCTTTTTATCGGTTTGCCATCAAGTACATATAAGGGGTCGTTCATCCTTTTACCATTAAATACCAGAAAGACGGGCTTTTTACCAGTATCGGGTTTTGATAGTTTTAGGTTAACAAAAGGCTCCGCATCATCCAGCATAAAACTGATGGGCATGGTATATTGCACCCGTACCGCGTAGCCATTCTGATAACCTGGCACCCAATTTGGCGATGTGCTGACAACCCTTTCCGCCTCGGCATTCAAGGTTTCGCTTGGCCCACGTAAAGCCTTTACGTGGCTTATACTGCCATCCTTTTCAACAATAAAGGTTACTATTACTTTTCCCTGCGTTTTGTTCTCCCGGTCAATATCGGGATAGCGCATGGCCTTTGCTAAATATTCATACAGCTTACCTGGCCCTCCCGGAAAAAGCGGTTCATTTTCTACGGCTGCAAATACGGCACCGCCATCGCCGCCGGGTAAGGTATCAGTATGTAATGCGGCTTTGGTACGTGCCGTTTTTATTTCATTTTCAACAGCTGATTTAATTTCAGCGTTAGTAGCCGCAATTTTTGTGCGGGGCAAGGTATCGGCCCGCATCATGTTAACTTTGCCGGTAATAATGAAGGTATTGGCCGGTAATGCAAAAACTTTTAGTGCCGCCTTATCCACCCTTTTTATGGCCCTGCTGCTATTTACGGTTGCCGATGACAATATCAGCATCAAAACAAATAGCGGCGCCGAAAGCCCGTATTTGATAAGCGCCACCCGCTGCGACCTGTTCTTTTGCAACATTATAATGCGTTGCTTTAACAAACTATGGTTAAAAAAATGGCTCACCAACTGCTGCGATGGCGCGTTAAAGGTTTGCGTTAATAGTAGCAAAGCATAGTCGGCCTTATCGGTACCGGCTTTTAGGGTGCAGCTATCGGCAATAAACTCATGCGTATACTTAATGGCCCTGCGATAAAAATAAACCACCGGGTTAAACCAGTTCAGGATCATCACCGCTTCAATGATCAGCACATCGGCCGAGTGCCATTGCTGGGCGTGTACCTGCTCATGCGTGGCTATTACATGGCTATCGCTAAGTTGTTCGTTAAGCCGTATTTTTTTAAAGAAGGAGTAGGCAACGTCCGCTTGGGGTTCATTAATGGTTTTATTTAACCTGATGAGCTGCCACAAAAACCTCAGCGTTAAAAAAAGCACACCTGCCAGGTACAGGGCGGCCAGCAGTTGGCCAATGCTAACAGGCGCTTTTGCCACAATGGGGTTAAGCTGGTAAATAACAATAGGGCTACCGTAAATGGTGTATTTTACCTGCTGGGTAATAAACAGGTTTTTTACCCACTCGGCCTGTATTAATGGTATTAAAAATGATAGCAATGCCGCGCTAACCAAATACACCCGGTTAAGCTGGAAAAATGTTTCCCTGCGCAGCAGTAAGTTATAAAACCCGTAAAATAGCAGCAGGTAAATGTTTACCAGCAGCAAATATTGCCACCATACCATTGTTGTTTACTTTTTAAGTTTTTCAATCAGTTTCATTATCTCATCGGCTTCCTTCAGGTCAATTTTCTCCTTTTTTACAAAATAGGAGAACATGTGCTTAACCGAATTATCAAAATAGCCGTTCATCAGCTTATCGGTAGCAAAATTCTGGTACTCTTCCTTACTTATCACCGGGTAATATTCGTGGCTTTTACCATAGGCGGTATGCGCAACAAATCCTTTGGTTTCCAGTATCCTGATAATGGTTGATACCGTGTTATAGGCAGGTTTCGGCTCGGGCAATTGTTCAATAACATCCTTAACGTACCCTTTCTCCAGTTGCCATAATACCTGCATCAATTGCTCTTCTGCACGTGTTAGTTCTTTAATTTCCATTGCTTGTAAAGGTTATTATAATTTATAACTAAGGTATTAGTCATTTTTGATATTCGCAACTAAACACTTAGTTATTTTTTATTTAATATTTTAACTATTATACACTAATTTAGTTTTCTTTATTCACCTAAAAATAAATGCATATAACTTTTCATGGTGCCGCGCGTACCGTTACCGGCAGCAAGCACTTACTGCAATTAAACGATGGC
>Ga0302309_10003620_pt1 | contig 11838 bp, 6 predicted proteins | sample III_Palsa_N1_1_FD_200453 | JGI IMG/M metagenome (GOLD analysis project Ga0302309, IMG submission 200453) | Peat permafrost microbial communities from Stordalen Mire near Abisko, Sweden - III_Palsa_N1_1 | ecosystem: Environmental > Terrestrial > Soil > Palsa > Peat permafrost | place: Sweden... | reverse complement strand
GGCTTAATGCTGGTTAATAAAAAATACGCTCCGGGTATAGCCTGCCTGGTTGATTATATGGGCAATATCCGCTGGTACCATACCGTTGATGGGATGGGTTATAAAGTAGTTCACTTTACAAAGGATAATACCATACTATCGCTGCTGGGTACCAATGACGAGCCTACCAGCTACGGCAGCCAGATACTCGAGGTGAATTTATTGGGCGATACGCTTTTGTACCTGAAAAAAGGCCAGGGCGATTTTAAGCAGACCATCCACCACGAAATATTAAAGAACGATAAGGGCCAGGTGGTAACGCTTACCGTTGAAAAAAAGATAATGGACCTAAGCTCCATTGGCGGCAAGAAAAAAGATACCATCAATAGCGATGGGATAATCGTATTGGATAAAAACGCCAGAATGATATGGAAATGGAGTGTTTTTGATGTTACTGATCCGCTAAAAGACCCCAACCTGCTCAAAAACAAAAAAGACTGGACACATGCCAACAGTTTGAATTATGATACCGATGGCAATTACCTCATCTCGTTTTACAATACCGGGCAAATATGGAAAGTAGATGCCAAAACCGGCAAAGTATTGTGGGAATTTGGCAAGGGCGGCGATATTACCATGCCAGCCGATTGTGATTTTACCCAGGCACACGCCGCGCACATTAATCCTTACGGCAATTTGATGTTTTTTGATAACGGCACCGAAAAAATGCAGTCGGAAGTGTTTGCCGTTAAATTGAACGAACCGGCAAAAACGGCAAAATTAGACCTTCATTTTAAACTGCCGCCCGAAGTATTCAATGGCCGGATGGGCAGCGCCTATATGATAAACGATACCACGGTGCTGTGCTGCTGTTCAAAAAAACATATCATAGTACTGGCCGATAGAAAAGGCATTTTATTATGGACGATGGAATCGGCCATGCCAAGCTACCGTGCCGAATTTATAAAAAGCGCCCAGTTAGCGCCATATCTGAAACCATAAAAATCGAAATTTACACACCTTGTCAAAAGGGAAAATATAATTACAGGTTAAATCATCATCATGAAAAAAATATTGTTTGCTCTTTTGCTGCTGCTGTCAGGCATTACGGTTTATGCTCAAAGTATTCCCTACACCAATTGCGAAAAATGCTGGGTGCCTGATTCATTAGGCAATCACCGCGTAGTACTCCAGTTTACCGGTAAAGGCAAAATAGCCAAAGTGATCATCCCCTGGCGCAGGAGGGATACCGACCCGCAAAATAAACGGATCATCATTCAGGATGCCCAAACCATGCAAAAGGTAAACAATGTAAAAACCGGTGTGATAAACCGCGAAAGCGGCGAACTGTATTTCGAGCCAACATCGGGCAGTGGGACTTATTACGTGTATTACCTGCCATCAAAAAATGAGGGCCGCTCCAATTACCCTAAAGGCGTTTATTTAAAACCGGAAATGACAGCTTCTGCTGATTGGTTAAGCGCTTTAAGTTCGGCTACCGATATTCCTTTGGCTTCGGTTAAAGAGTTTCAATCTATCGATGCTTTCAATACGTTTTACCCTATGGAAGTCATCGCCACAAAGGATGAAACCGACCAGTTGCTATCTAAACACAGTTCCGACGATTTCCTGGTATTCCCCGAAGACAGGATCTACTCCATCCGCATGGCAGACGACCTGCCCCAGCGCTGGATAGAACGCGGGCCGCAAAGCAGCTACACCGCTCAAGCATCGCGCGGCGAGAACTTCGCCTATCAACTGGGCATATATGCCCTGCAAAACCTGGACAGCGTAACCGTTGCCTTTAGCGATCTTACATCGGCAGATGGTAAAAGTATCAGCGCCGATAATATGTTTTGTATCAATACCAATGGTGTGGGATATAATGCCGTACCTTTTACTAAAAAGCTGAGCGTTATCAAAGGCAAAATACAGCCTTTATGGTGCGGTATCGATGTTCCGCAGGATGCCGTGGCTGCAACCTATACCGGCAAGGCTACCATCAGCATAAACGGAAAACCGGCTAAAGAAATTCAACTGACGCTAAAGGTTAATAATGAAATATTAAAGGATGGCGGCGTAAACGAGCCCTGGAAAATGACCCGTTTAAGGTGGCTCAACTCCACCATGGCACAGGAAAATACGGTGATAGCGCCTTACACTCCATTGATTGTAAAAGGCAATACCGTTAGTTTACTGGGCAGAAAAGTGGAGGTGAACAAAGATGGTTTCCCGGTGCAGATACAAACGTTTTTTACGCCCGAAATGACGGAATACTCCAAAACACCAAACGATATTTTAACCGAGCCGCTGCATTTTCACTTTACCAAACCCGACGGCAAAAATATGGTGCTCAAAAGCCAGGGATTAACGTTTACCAAAACCGAGCCGGGCACCGTGCAGTGGAAAGCCATCAGTAGCAATGATACCGTGCAAATGGAGGTAACCGCGTCGCTGGAGTTTGATGGTTTTATAGCCTACACCGTAAAGGTTGAGGCCTTGCAGGATGTGGAACTGAAAGATATCACCATGCACATTCCCTTTAAGCAGGATGTGGCCAAATATATGATGGGCCTGAACCAAAAAGGTGGTTACCGCCCCGAAAATTTTGAATGGAAATGGGATGTGGCCCATAAAAATCAGGATGGCGCCTGGATAGGCAATGTGAATGCCGGCCTGCAATATTCATTACGCGATGAAAAATACGTGCGCCCGCTGAATACCAATTTCTATTTGCAAAAACCTTTACTGTTACCTTCATCCTGGGGTAACGATAACAAAGGCGGTATCAGCATAGCGCAAAAAGGCGCGGCTATACTGGCCAATAATTACAGCGGCGAAAGGATTATGAAAAAAGGCGATGTGCTGTATTACAATTTCAACCTGCTCATCACACCTTTCCACACCATTAATACCGATTTTCAGTGGGCCAACAGGTTTTATCACTCTTACAAACCTATTGATACCATACTGGCGGCTGGTGCAACCATCATCAACATACACCATGCCACGGCTATCAACCCGTACATCAACTATCCATTCATCGCCTGGAAAAAGATGCAGGCTTATATTGATTCGGCCCATGATGCTGGCTTAAAAGTGAAGATATACAATACCATTCGCGAACTATCCGATCATGCTTACGAAACTTTCGCTATGCGCAGTTTGGGTCATGAGATCTATTCATCGGGCAAGGGCGGCGGCTTTAGCTGGCTGCAGGAGCATTTGGGCGATGATTATATCGCTGCCTGGTTCGTTCCCGAATTGAAGGATGCTGCCATTATCAACAGTGGCCAAAACCGCTGGCACAACTATTATGTGGAAGGCATGAACTGGCTTACCCAGAATGTAGGCATCGACGGGATCTACCTGGATGATGTGGCATTTGACCGTACCACCATGAAACGTGTAAAACGGGTACTTACCAGGGATGGCCATCCGGGTATTATCGATCTGCATTCGGCTAACCAGTACGATAAGAACGACGGCTTTAACAACAGCGCCAATTTGTACATGGAGCATTTCCCTTACCTCAATCGCTTATGGTTTGGTGAATACTTTGATTACGAACATAACACCCCCGATTTTTTCCTGACAGAAGTAAGCGGGATACCTTTCGGCCTGATGGGCGAGATGCTGCAGGGTGGTGGCAACCCCTGGAGAGGGATGATTTACGGCATGACCAACCGCCTGCCCTGGAGCGATGGCGCCGACCCGCGCCCGATATGGAAGGTATGGGATAATTTTGGCATGCAGGGCACTAAAATGATAGGCTATTGGGTAGAAAGCAACCCGGTGAAAACCGATAATGAAAAGGTATTGGCCACAGTTTATAAAAAGAAAGGCGCCGCCCTGGTTTCTATCGCCAGCTGGGCCGATACTGATGTGGATGTACAATTAACTATCGACTGGAAAAAGTTAGGCATCGATCCGTCAACCGCTACTATTGTAGCGCCTGATATGAAGAATTTTCAAACCGGCAGAACATTTAAGCTGGATGAAAAAATACCTGTTGAAAAAGGTAAAGGCTGGTTGCTGATCATCAAATAGAAAAATATAAGCATTTAAGCTCACCGGTATGATAAAAAAATGGTTGATAGCGTTTGCGATATGCGTAACTGCAATACATGTTTACGCGCAGGATAGCGCCCTTGTGCGGGAGTATAAAAAAGTGTTTACCACCTATCCGTACTCCGATCCAAACCCTATACCAACGTTTACCAATATTTATCCATACTTCCGTTACGATGGGTTTACCGATAAGCCGGTACAAAAGGAATGGAAGGTAGTTGAACTGGAAAACAAGTATATCAAACTGATGATAATGCCCGAAATAGGGGGTAAAATATGGTCGGCGATTGAAAAATCAACCGGTCGGTCGTTCATCTACTATAATCACGTGGTTAAATTCCGCGATATAGCCATGCGCGGGCCCTGGACGAGCGGCGGTATCGAACCTAATTACGGCATCATAGGCCATACGCCCAACTCCGTTACCCCGGTTGATTACCTGGTGCGCAAAAACGCCGATGGCAGTGTAAGCTGTATCATCAGCGTGCTTGATCTGCTGACCAGCACCTACTGGACAATGGAGATTAATTTGCCTAAAGACAAAGCCTATTTTACCACCAAATCATTCTGGTATAATTCCAATACCATGGAGGAACCATACTATCACTGGATGAATACGGGCATAAAAGTGAAAGGCGACCTGCAATATATGTTCCCCGGCAATCATTTTTTAGGCCACCAGGGCGAACATGGTGACTGGCCCATCAACAAGCAAAACGGCAAGGATGTATCGTTTTATGAGAATAATAACTTCGGCGGTTATAAATCATACCACGTATTTGGCAAATACACCGATTTTTTTGGTGCCTACTGGCACAATGATGATTTCGGTATGGCCCGTTATGCGGGTCATGAAGATAAAGCCGGCAAAAAGATATGGATATGGGGACTATCGCAGCAAGGCATGATATGGGAAAAAGAGCTAACCGATACCGATGGGCAATACTCGGAGATCCAATCGGGCAGGTTGTTTAATCAATCAGCCGATAAAAGCACCTTTACACCATTTAAGCACAAAAGTTTTGTACCAGATGCCGCCGACACCTGGACGGAATACTGGTACCCGGTGTTAAAAACCAAGGGATTTGTAGAAGCTAATCAATACGGAGCCTTAAATGTAAAATATGCTGATGGCTGGTTAAAACTTTATTTTAACCCGGTGCAAAAACTAAGCGACACGCTTGAAGTTAAACAGGGCGATAAAATTATTTATAATAAACGGGTTGAACTATCGCCGCTTAATACTTTCACCGATTCGGTAAAGATGGATGTGGCGCAGGGCGATGTGGTGGTTACATTGGGTGGTGATAAGCTCATTTATCGATCCAAACCCGATGCATACGACCTAAGCCGGCCGCTCGATCTGCCAAAAGATTTCGATTGGACCTCGGCCTACGGACTATATGTACAGGGAGCAGAGTACATTGCCGAAAAGATGTACCCCCAGGCAGAAATTAAGCTCCAGGCTGCTTTGCAAAAAGATCCTGACTATCTGCCCGCCTTAGTTAAAATGGCCGAACTGCTATACCACAACATGCAGTATGCCGATGCCCTGCAAACGGTAAAAAAAGCCTTGAGCATTGATACCTATGATGCTGCCGCTAATTATTATTACGGTGTTATCAACGCGCAATTGGGCAATACCGTTGATGCCGAAGACGGTTTTGATATAGCCGGTTTATCAATGGATTATCGCAGCGCGGCCTATAACGGCCTGAGTGATCTGTATCTGAAAGAAAAGAACTGGGATAAAACATTGGAATTTGCAGGCAAGGCGCTCGATTTTAATCGCTTTGATATAACCGCGCTGCAAAATGAGGCCATCGCTTATCGTTATCAGCAAAAAGGCGTAAACGCGACTAATGTATTAGATACCATTTTGTCCTTTGATCCGCTGAATCACTTTGCGCGGTTTGAGCAATACTTATTGCAGCCATCGGCAGAAACCAAAGCCAATTTTACTTCGGCCATACGCGATGAGCAGCCTATAGAAACCTACCTGGAACTGGCCGAAAGTTATTATAAAACCGGTTGTTTGGATGAATGCAAGCAGGTTTTACAGCTCTCGCCCGAAAACGCGCTGGTGGATTACTGGCTGGCGTTTTTGCAAAATAAAACCGGGAAACCTTTTACAGCCTATTTAGATAAGGCTAATAATTCATCGCCTGCCTTTGTATTCCCGTACCGTTCGGCAGATGAGGCTGTTTTACTTTGGGCAATGCAGCAAAACACTAGCTGGCAGCCCAAATACTACCTCGCCCTGATGTATAAGGACAGGAACCGCACAGCTGAAAGCAAAAAACTATTTTTAGCCTGCGGGAACGAACCGCGATTCGCGCCTTTTTATGCTGCCCGTGCAGCTATGGTAATGGGCGCTACCGACCTGGCAGACCTGCAAATGGCGGTAAGCCTGGATAAGGATCAGTGGCGCTATTGCAAGCTATTGTGCGAATATTACATAGCCAATAACCAGGCAGCAATGGCATTGAATACCATTGAACCTTTTTATCACGCACATGCCGATAACTACATTATGGGAATGCTGTATGCCAAAGCCTTGTTGCTTAACAAACGCTACGCGGAATGCGGCGAACTGTTATCCAAAATAAATATCCTTCCGTTTGAGGGGGCCACCATTGGTCGTGAATTGTACCGCGAAGCGGAACTGATGCAGGCTATTGACAATATACAGGCTCAAAAATATAGCGATGCCCTAACCTTTATTAGCGATGCCAAACAATGGCCCGAAAACCTGGGTGTTGGCAAACCTTATGCTGATAATCTGGACGATAGGCTGGAGGATTGGTTAAGTTATTTATGCTACGAGCGATCCGGGAAAAATAAGGAAGCACAGGATTGTTTGCAAACCATCATCCGGTTTAAACCAATAATTGAAAATACGGTAAGTGATTTTTTACCCGCGAACGACCTGGTAACCGCCTGGGCCATACAAAAACTACAGGGCAAGGCGGCAGCTATTGCCTGGTTAAACGCACAGGTTAAGCAATATCCGGATGATAAAATTGTGTTGTGGAGCAAGCAGGTATTTGAAAATGAGCTGGTTAAGGCTGATACTACCGATGCCGGGGTTATGATATTAGAGAGGCTGATGCAATTGAAATAACCGGGAATAATTTATTTTCGTAATAAAAATAAACCGGTATTGCCTACATTGCTGCTATTATATGAAAACCTTAACCGTTCCATTTTTGCCGGCTGCTACTTTTGATGATGAGCTTTCGGCCGTAAGTAATGCCTTATGCGGCTATAAACCAAACGGCTTAGATTTTGAACTCTGGCCCGGCAATGAGAGCAAACCCGAAGTTGATTTTTATATCGCTTATGGCACTGATGCTATCTTTCTAAAATTCAGCGTGAAGGAAACGTATTTCAGGGCGATATATCAACAAACTAACCAGCCGGTTTATAAGGATAGCTGCGTGGAGTTTTTTATCAGTTTTGATAACGGCAATAATTACTATAACCTGGAATTTAATGCCTTAGGTACAGCTTATGCAGCTTATGGTTCGCCGGGTGAAAGAGCATTGCTTGATGCTGCCCTGGTTGAAACTATAAATTTTTCAGCGCAGCATAAAATAGTTGAAGATGCGCTGTTACCTCATGAATGGGAATTAACTCTAACTATTCCGTTCAATTTGTTTTGTAAGCATAACATTACCACATTGAAAGATAAAAGCGCTCGGGCAAATTTTTATAAATGCGGCGACGATTTGCCCGAACCACATTTCCTGTGCTGGAATAATATCATAGCCGAAACACCCAATTTTCACCTGCCTCAATATTTCGGTCAGTTAAATTTTGAATAGCCCGGAATGCCTGGTATCGTGTCAGCTATGAATTGGCCTTTAGTCCCGAGTCTAAAGTCTTAATTTTTAAATCAAAAAGACGTCTTTTGACTAAAGACTAAAGACTTTCGACTCGGGACTGGACACTTGACACTATGTTTTATCGCTAACTATCAATTGCGATTCTACAATTATGTTGTAATACGCCTGTTCCGCGTCGTCCTTTTTATGCGGTTTATTAAGCAGGTCTATCAATATATCGGTAGCTTTTTGTCCCTGCAAATACGGGAATTGTTCAACAGAAGCTATCGGCACATGGTCCATATAGTTAATAAGCGGCATGTTGGCATAGCTTACAAAAGTAAGCTCCTCGTTAATTTTAATATTTAATGACCGCGCGTACCTGATGGCAAACAGCGCTATATAATCGTTAAAAGTAACAATGGCGGTAGGCTTTCTTTTTTGGTTAAGCAACTCGTTCATTGCTTTTATGGTGCCTTCTTCGGTCAGGTCGCAATTAACAACCATGCCGGGGTCAAACTTTAAGCGGTTCTTTATCAGGGCTTCAATATAGCCATCTTTTCTTTCCTTAGCCGCGAAAAGTGTCGATGGTCCGTTGATCATCCCGATAGTGCGGTGTCCCTTTTTCAGCAGGAAATTTACGGCCTCAAACGTGCCGGTTTCCATATTGCAGGCAACGCTGTGCTTGTTTTTTAGGGAAGGGATACGGTCGAAGAATACCACCGGTATGTTCGATTTTTTAAGCATATCAAAATGATCGTACGAGGAGGTGTTTTTTGATATGGATATCAGCAGGCCATCCACCCGCTGGTTTTTCATTTTCGAAACCAGTTTGCGCTCATTCTCCTCACTATCATGCGATTGTGCCAGCAGTACAGTATAGTTTCGTTTGTTAGCGGTATCCTCAATACCACTTATAGCTGCCGAAAAGAACGCTTCCGATAGCTCCGGCAAAATAACGCCTATGGTATATGATTTTCCTTTTTGAAAATAAATGGCCGTTTGGTTCGGCTCATAGTTTAACTCCTTTGCCAGTTGCTTAACCTTCATTTTGGTAGTTAAACCAATACTGGCATGATCATGCAAAGCCCGCGATACGGTAGAAATGGAGGTGCCTAATATTTTGGCTATCTCTTTTATGGTTGCGGGTTTATCAGTCATGTTGTTTAAAATTAAGATTTTTAATTGAAAAAATCACGCGAAACACTTAATAAAATGAATTTTATCGGGCTTTTTGGGGCTAAATACCTCTAAATAATCGCGATAATTAAGGAAAATATGCCCTGTTATTTGGAAAAAGAGCGATACTTTTGAGAGAATTAACTGCCGTTTGGTCGGTTTTAAAATAACGAATAAAGGATATGATATTTGAACTGGACGATCACTACAAAATCAGCATGGATGCGCTGCTGGATATTGCCAGGCAGGCCGGTGCCGGAATTTTGGAGGTGTATAATAATACCGCTGAAGGCATAGCCGTAACTTACAAGGAAGATGCTTCGCCGCTTACCATGGCCGATTCTGTTTCGCACCAGATCATAGCCGGTAAATTAGCCGCGCTTACACCCGGAATACCCATACTATCCGAAGAAGGCAAGGATATTCCGTATGAGGAACGTAAGGCCTGGGCATATTACTGGTGTGTCGATCCGCTGGATGGTACCAAGGAATTTATAAAGCGTAATGGCGAGTTTACGGTCAACATTGCTTTAATTCATCATAATGTGCCTGTTTTAGGGGTTATTTACGTGCCTGTAACGGGTGTAATGTATTACGGCGGTACCAGTATAGGCAGTTGGAAAATAAGCCCTGATACCCTGTTAAAACAGCTCGGCCCACAACCTGAAACCGGGGAATGGACCGCCGTAGCCAGCCGCACCCATTCCTCGGCAGATGAGGAAGCGATATTGGCTAAATACAAGGTAACCAAAACCATATCGGCGGGCAGTTCATTAAAATTTTGCATGGTTGCCGAAGGCAGCGCCCAGATCTATTACCGGCATGGCCCAACTATGGAATGGGACACCGCCGCAGGCCATGCTATTGCCATTTACAGCGGCGCATTTATGACCACACCCACCGGCGAACCGTTTTTGTATAACAAGCCATCGTTGTTGAATGGCAGTTTTATGTGCAAGATAGGGTAGGGTGATCAATTTGGCAATTAACGGAGCCATCCCGCGTTTTTCAAGTATTCAACAAAGTTCGGGTTATCGGCTGAAGTGGCCGGGATCCAGGTGCTGATCTGCTCACGGTTCCACCAAAGGCCCTGCGGGTTGCCGGGCCTGGCAAAAGTATATTTATATAGCACCGCCCTGATATATCGCGGCGGTTTGCCAGCGAAGGGATTTTGAGCGAACAAGCCTACAGCACCCGGATCGTTATGAAGCAGTTTCCACACCAGGTTAAGCGTCCAGGGGTATTCATCCGGGGTCGACATGGCGGCAAACCACATTTGCCAGTCTAAACGTAACTGGTAGGGTGCTATTTGTGGCGGGCGTTGGTTAAGAGCCACCGGCAGGCCTTTGTATATATACGGCTTCCAGTTGGCTTTATCGTCGGGCTGCTCATCCATCGTCCCTTCAAACACCACGTTCAAGCGTTCCTGGCCAACACTTCCAAATGCGCCGTAAGTATTTACCAGGTCAAGCGGGTCGAAGGAACTGTTCATCACCTGCCCCGGCGTTACCAGGTTCAATACTGGCTCGATGCTAAGCAGCGCTATAATTATCGTAACGCTCCATGCTGTAGTAAGCATAGGTGTGGATATCTCGGCGTTATCAGCCGCCATTTTTGCTTTACGAACAAGCACTCCGGGAAGGATCCTCGACCAGAATCCATCATCGAAGCAGGCCAAAGCGGGTGCAATAGTGAGCCAGTTTAAAAACGAGAGGTTGCCGCTCAAGATAAGTGTGAGCTGGAACAGCACGATCACCGACCCGGCAATATGGCGCGCCATCCGTGGCCAAAACACGAACCAGGGTGCCACCAACTCAGCCAGCCAATTGAACCATACGCCAATTTTTAGCACCATGCGCGGTAAAAAATGGAACCACCTGCTCAGTGGGCCGGGGATGGGCTGTGTTTCAAAATGGTAGTAAAGGGCAGTGCCATTGCGCCATATTTCATCGCCGCGTAACTTGATAAGCCCCGCGCCAAGCATAATGCGGAAGGCAAGCCAGCGGAATAAAAAGATAACAGGCATGGGTGGCGCATAACGCGGAAACGGTCGCATATCCAGCAGCGGGCACAGGAATATAGCCAGGAAGCCGGTTTCGGTAAGCTGTATCTCCCAGCCATAGCCATACCAGTCTTGCCCTACATGCACAATCGACATATACAAAAACCATAGCACAGCCAGCAGCGGCGCGTTCGCGTAACCGGCAAGTACTACCAGCGATACAACAAAGCCTATCCAGCACACGGTTAAAAGCGCCGTATCAGAATGCCAGAGCCAAAACACCGAGGGCAGGTGTATAAAGCCCGCTCCGTTTGATCCCAGTGCTGCGCTCATTTGTTTAAGGTAAATATCCACCGGCAGCAAACCGTTACTGCCTATTAAGGGGATGACCTGGTTAATGGCCGCGAGGAAGGCTACGGCGTATATCAGCCCTAATAGCCTAAGGATAACAAAACGGGTGAGCCAGTAACTTGGCGGGTTACCGGGCATAGGCGAAACTTTTTGGAATTTGCTATCCATCGTTTACCGCTATTTTGTAAAGACTGATCCGGAGTAATTTTGATAGAAACGACCCTGCACAAAATTATTCTATAATTACTGTAAAACAAATTGCTGCCCGGCCTTAATTTAGGTGTGAACTAATTTCTATTTTTGCCGTTATCATAAAAACATCAAGATGAAGGCATTTTTGGGAACAGGGCTGTTAGGCTCAAATTTTGTTAAGGCTATGCTCCAAAAAGGTGAGCAGGTACAGGTATGGAACCGCACGGCAGCTAAAGC
>Ga0302309_10003619_pt1 | contig 11840 bp, 13 predicted proteins | sample III_Palsa_N1_1_FD_200453 | JGI IMG/M metagenome (GOLD analysis project Ga0302309, IMG submission 200453) | Peat permafrost microbial communities from Stordalen Mire near Abisko, Sweden - III_Palsa_N1_1 | ecosystem: Environmental > Terrestrial > Soil > Palsa > Peat permafrost | place: Sweden... | reverse complement strand
ACAAGTTCGCCCCCTGGATCTGCGGTCTACTCCGCCACGAAGGCGTCTCTTGATGTGATCACGCGAGTTCTTTCGTTAGAGTTGGCTGGTCGAAAAATTCGAGTGAACTCGATCAATCCAGGAGGTGTCGAAACTGAAGGTTTCCATACGGCCGGAATTTCCGGAACGGATTTCGAAAAACAAATGATTGGCCGAACACCACTAGGACGCTTAGGACAGCCCGACGATATCGCGAAAGCGGTAGTGTTCGTGGCCTCTGAAGACGCCGGATGGGTGACGGGCGAAACCATCAAAGTGAGCGGTGGTTTTCAATAAATAAATAGGGCCTCTTAGCAGTCCAACCCCCATTGAGATTTCTAAGGGGCCACTCCCTTTTTATCAAAACGTCAGTTGCGGCCCCAAAGAATAAAAGGAAACGCCGGTTCCAAAAAGAGAAGAAGATGCGTTTAAATAAAAAGCAATGTTCCAGGGTCGAAAGATGACGTTGACGCCGAACACTGGCAAGATTTGCACGTCTTGTGCGCCACACGCTCCTCCTGTGACATTCGCTGAGCATGTAACATTGCCTTTACCACTCGGAACGACAGTCACGAGAAAGGGTTCAACTCGCAGAAACGCGAGATTAAATCGGGGCGAAAAGCCAAACGTGTAGCCGGGTGAGTTGAGGCTCATCGCTGTAAAGAGTCCGGAGGATGGCGTCGAGCTTGAGATATGCTCGTAGTTCAGCCCGAAAAAGAATGGCAAGCGAAAGCCATCACCACTAAAGGGATCCAAAACTAAAGCCGCGCCCACTAACCAACCGTTGACGTTGGTCGTTCCCACTGTCCCGCCCTCAACAGAGCCGGCTCCCGGTGTGAAGCTGCCACTGCCGCCGTAACCGAGCCCAGAAAAATTGATTCCGAGATGGTCGTTATAGGAATACTCAGCCTCGAGTGTTCCTCCATAACCATGGCTTGTGGCAATAGCTCCTGAGCCATCCGCATTAGACGAACCGCTGAAGTAACCAAAGGTGGGATGAACACTCCAAACATGCTCTTTGAGATCGCTCTGGATGATTGCGCCTGGTGCGATGGCGCTTGCTGTTGCTATCGAAGGATCGACAACGACGGTGAGAGCCCGGGCTTGCTCAGCGAGGATCAAAAACAAGAAGGCGATCGCCGACAATTCTTTGGCCAATTCTTTGAATGAAAAGAATCTTGATGTCACCGTGCAACGATAACATCACATTTTGGCAAATGCTCAGCGGTTAGAGAACTGTTCGAAGATTATTATTTGGTGTCACCGACCACTGAGTCGGTGAAGACAGTTGCTTCAGCATCCTTGCAGGTTTCTACTTCGCGGCCGCTGTCAGCAACGAACTTAACATCGAATTTGCCATTCTTCTTTTGAGTAAAGGAAATAGAGTAATCTTCGGCCACAAGTGTCGTCGTTCCGTTAGAGTCAGTTTAAACTTGAGTATCCGCTTGAGCCATTGAAAGGGGTGAACTCAAAGTGCTCACGACCGTTCCAACTAAAGCCAATTTCCAAAAGTTCATATTTTTCTCCGAAATTCTTGGTCGCACAATATCTGACTATTTTAATCAAGTAAATTTTTTAGAGATGAAACGAAGTATTTTCCGGATTATTTAGCGGAAACAACCTCTTAGGAATTTTGGTTTAAAAGAAAATTGGTGCGGGCGACTGGACTTGAACCAGCACACCTTACGGTACACGCCCCTCAAACGTGCGTGTCTACCATTCCACCACGCCCGCACTAGAGAACGACTTGATAAGTCGGAGGGATATCCTTTTTCATAGATTACGGCCTGGAAGTCAATTGAGATTTAAGGGCTTTTTAGAATTCTAAGCGCAAGCCAAAGAAGAAGGATGTCCCTGAAAGCGAAAGATTCTCGTCACTTCCGGTAAGGGCTTTGCCTTCAACAACGAGATAGGTCCGGGTAATGCCCGTCGTAACATAGAGGTCGCCACCGTTGACCGCGTCCACCTCATTAAGAAGGATGTATCCCCCGAAGATCGGCCCTGCGAGCGAGAGTGCGCCGTCTCCGACGTCTGCTAAGTGGTAGCTGACGTGCTCATAAGAGTAACCGACCATCGGAACGACGATCTGGTGTTTCACCAGCACAAGTTGATAGCGAACAATGCCGCCAATGGACCAAACGGGGATCAGCATCGGAGCGTTCTGGGTTCCGGTCACAAAAGGGTAGTCGTTCAGTTGAGGCCCAAAGCTCACTCTCCCAAGATGTCCCTGAAATGCGGCAGGCTGATACTCCAGCGCCACACCTATGCCTCTGGTCTTTGGTCCTGAGGTGATTGTGTTACCTCCGAGCGCAGAAGGGGAACCCACGATCTCGGTTCCCCATTGAGAGAGAAGGTCTTTGTACTTCCCGTTCTCGACTTCCGGGTAACGGGACTTTTCTGGAATAATAGGCGTGACGATGACTTCCTTAGATGAACCCGGTTCGCCAGGCGGAAGATCGTCCTGCCTGTTTCGAGTAAACGGTGCACCAAATTCAGGATCGGCAAAGGCGCAACTCGAGCTCAAAATCAGCCCGACTGCACCGATAGCTAACCAGGTCGCGCGCAAGGGGATTAGGCCCCCATCTTCTTTCTGAGCACGCTGTTCTTGATCCCGTAGGTAAAATAAATGACGAATCCAATGATCAACCAAATGATCAGTCGGAGCCACGTATCGCGTGGAAGTCCGGTCATCACCCAAAAACAGGAAAGCGCTCCAGCGGGAGCGACGAACCAGTAAAGGGGAGTTCTGAACGGACGCTTCACGTCAGGGTTTTTGATTCGAAGGATCGGAATGCCTGCGCAAACGAAGACGAAGGCGAGAAGAGTTCCAATCGAAACCAGTTCTCCCACTAAACTCATTGGCAAAAATCCACCACAGATGGCGACGAACAATCCGGTCGTGATCGTTGCGACGTGAGGAGTTCCAAACTTCTTGTGAACATTACCGAACCACGGGAGAAGTCCATCTTTCGACATCGAGTAGAAGATTCGGGTCTGGCCCATCATCATCACCAAAATAACAGATGTTAATCCAGAAAGGGCGCCGAGCTTCACCAAGAAGGAGAAAGTTCTCTGTGCACCTTCTGACCAGCCACGAAGTGCGACGATGTGATCGACGCCGACCGCTACGGGGTCTGGTACTCCGAGTTCTTTGTAAGGAACCACTCCGGTCATCACGAGCGCCATTAAGATGTAGAGGATGGTGCAAACAACGAGCGACGAGAGAATTCCAATCGGAAGATCTCTTTGGGGGTTCTTCGTTTCCTGTGCAGTCGTGGAGACCGCATCGAAGCCGATGTAAGCAAAGAAGACGACGCCTGCGCCGGTCAACACACCCGACCAGCCGTAGCTCATGAATTCTTTTCCGTCGCGAAGAGACATTCCTGCAGGTGGAACCAGTTTCGCAAAACCTGTGGCCAAAGGATTTCCAACCCAGTGAGCAGGATCAATCACAGCCCAACCGAGTGCAATGAACGCAAGAATGATCGCGACTTTGATGACGACGATGACGTCATTCAATCGCGCGCTTTCTTTAATTCCTTTCACAAGAATCAACATGATCGCGAGTCCGACGAAGGATGCGGGAAGATTCCAATATCCGGCGGCCTGAGTTCCATCGTTCAAGGTCACCATCTCCCAAGGTCCCTTAGTCAACTGCAGAGCAAGATCAGAGAAGGGGATGCCCATGGTCTTGTGAACCAAGGAAACAAAGTATCCAGACCAAGAGGCGGATACGACGACCGCAGCAAATGCGTATTCGAGAATCAAATCCCATCCGATGATCCAGGCGATCAACTCGCCCATGGTCGCGTAGGAGTAGGCGTAGGCAGATCCGGAAACCGGCACCATCGCGGCCATCTCGGCATAGCAAAGTCCGGCAAAAGCACAAAGGACGCCGCCGATCATGAAGCTGTAAACAATCCCGGGGCCGGCGTAAAACGCGGCAGCTGTTCCGGTCAGAGAGAAGATCCCGGCGCCGATAATCCCGCCAATCCCCAGCATCGTCAGGTTGAACGCACCTAAGGTTCGCTTGAGACTTCCGCCGTGCGCGCCATCGTTGGCGTGAGGGTCACTGGCATCGGAAATCAGACGATTCAGATCTTTTTTAATAAAAAGGTTTCTCATACTGATATCTCATAATAATAAGGTTAAAGAATCTAGTGAAAACGCCCAAATAATTTCACCCAGATAGATATTAGACAATAAAAAGAATGGTGCGAATCGGAATGAATCTACAGGCGCTCTTTCGTAAAAAGTCGATTGATCAGATCATGGCAGAGTCCGAAGGACTTGCTGTTCACGGTGGGTTTCCCCTCAAAAAAGCTCTCGGAGTATGGGATTTAACGGCGTTCGGGATCGCCGCAATCATTGGGGCAGGGATCTTCTCCACGATCGGGAACGCGGCCGCCGATGGCGGACCCGCGGTTGTCTTTCTTTTTCTTTTTACCGCGATTGCCTGCGGTTTCTCGGCTTTTTGTTACGCGGAGTTCGCATCTCAGATTCCCGTTTCGGGATCTGCCTATACTTATGCCTACGCTTCTTTCGGTGAATTGCTAGCGTGGATCATCGGCTGGGATTTGTTGATGGAGTATGCGATTGGAAATATCGCCGTCGCGATCTCTTGGAGTGATTATTTTACGTCCCTGATTCTCGGGTACGGTGTTCACACACCAAAATATCTCACCACCGACTATCTGACTGCCTACCGCGGGTTCCAATCCGTGAACGACCTCGTCGCCCATGGACAGACTTTGGCAGCACTTGCGTTAGATACTGCGCAAGCTCCGATCTACAATGCCTACATGGCGTGGACGGATGCACCTCGGATGTTTGGCAGCGTACCGTTGATCTGCAACTTGCCGGCGCTTTTTATCACCGTCATTGTTACCTGGATCGCTTATGTTGGGATTCAAGAGTCCAAAATGGTTTCGAACGTCCTCGTCGCGCTGAAAGTCATGGTCGTGCTCCTCGTGATCGGCATGGGCGCCATGTACATCCATCCTGGCAACTGGGTTCCGTTCGCACCAAACGGAGTTTCCGGCGTAATGAAAGGCGTGTCCGCGGTTTTTTTCGCATACATCGGATTCGATGCGATCTCGACAACGGCGGAGGAGTGTAAGAATCCGCAGCGGGATCTTCCTCGCTCCATGATTTACTCCCTCGTCATCTGTACCGTCCTGTATATTTTGGTTTCACTCGTTCTCACCGGGATGGTCGGTTACAAAACGCTCGCCGTCGGTGATCCGCTGGCATTTGTCTTCGGTCCTCAGGGTGTTCACATTCCTTGGGTCTCGGGCGTTATCGCGGTCACGGCCGTGGTCGCTCTTTCGACCGTTCTTCTGGTTTTCCAATTGGGTCAGCCACGTATCTGGATGGCGATGAGCCGCGACGGATTACTGCCTCCGATCTTTTCTAGGATTCACCCGAAGTACAAGACACCGGGCTTCTCGACGATCCTCACGGGGTTCGTCGTGGCGATCCCTTCGCTCTTCATGAACTTGACTGAAGTGACGGACCTGACCAGCATCGGAACGTTGTTCGCATTCGTGTTGGTCTGTGGCGGCGCGATGGTTACCGGAACCAAAAAAGGGCAGGTCAGCAAAAATACGAAATTCAAAATTCCTTACATCAATGCCAAGTATATCTTCCCCGCGTTGATGCTCATTGCTCTCGTTCTTTGCTTTGTCTTAAACAAGGACGGAGTAGCCACGTTCTTCAGTGGTGTCGATGCTTCTCAGCCTGGCGTCGTCGGCTGGGATCTTTTCAAACACAAAATCCCAATGCTCGTTTTTGATTTCGGCATGATTTGGATGATCGTCCTTTGCTACAAAGAAGAGTACTCGTTGATCCCGATCCTCGGGCTCACGACTTGCGCTTATTTGATGACCGAACTTGGGATCACCAATTGGCTCAGATTTGGAATCTGGTTGATTATCGGATTCTTCGTTTACTTCACTTACGGGAATACTCACAGCAGGCTTGCGCCAGGCAAACTGAAAAAGTGAAAAAGGCCAAAAAGAAGTCAGTCGATTTTCCTTACGCGATTAAAAGCTTCTTGGGTTACCTCGAGGGAACTCAGAAGGCTCTTCACACGATTAAGAACTATCGGCTCGATCTTTTGGCTTTTCAGAGTTTCCTTTCCGAAGCAGGCTCCAAAAAGTCTCTCGAAGAAATTGATGCGAGTGATTTAGAAAGTTACCAGAACCATCTTCGTTCGTTGGGACTTAAGACCAACACTCGTCGACGAAAGCTGATGACCCTGCGGAAGTTTCTCAGCTACCTTGCTGGCCGAAAAAAGATCCCCGTGGATCTCGGGCGCAAACTTCCGACCCCTCATAAAATGGAGAGAATCCCGGTCACGGTATCTGCGAAGGTCTTGCTTCTCGCCATTGAAAAGCTTCCGCAGGAAACCGAACTCGATATGCGTAATCGCGCTTTGCTTTGGACATTGCTCGAAACGGGTTGCCTGATTAGCGAAGTGGCAAAGATTCGTTTCGAAGACTGGCATTCTTTAAAAGGTGAAACTGCGATGCTCGAGTTTCACGGAAAGAACACGCGCTCGATCGGAGTCAGTGCTGACCTCTATCAGACCATTCAAGCTTTGAAGCAGAAGCGAAAAGGGGAGTCCCCTTGGATTTTCTTAGGGTTCAATAAATTTGGATCTCTTGGGGCTGCGATCTCTCCACGCGGCATTGAAATGCTCGTGAAAGCCTACGGTTCTCAACTCGGCTTCCCCGAGATCGTGCCTCGCACTTTTCGACATTCGATCGTGCTCTCATGGCTTCAAAATGGATTTACCGAAGCTGCGATTCAGCAACGTCTGGGCCTCAAGAGCGCCTACGCATTCCGTGCGTTTGCTTCGAGCGTGAAACCAGAAGCCCAATAAGTCTTTTTATTGTTTGCAAAACGGCGACTGCGAAATGACATTCTGACAATCTTGGCTATATAAGTCGTTACCGAGTTTGGCCGAAGTGAACCCTCCGTCAGACTTAAGCACTTGCAACGTTGGAGTGAAGAGGTACTGCGAGACCTGAGAGTCTTCGATGCAAGTGCATGTACGTGTGACGATTGTGACAGGAGAACAATCTCCGCCTGACGTCGTAACTTCAGACGCCATCGCTGAACTAGCTAACATGAGACATCCAAATGCGAGAGAAAGTGTTTTCATATCCGTCGATATTAGCACCGGACAACTCGACGTTTGCACCGGTAAATAATGCCGATTAATGGCCGAATCAGTCGGGATTAAAAAGTCTGTGACTTAGTCCAGCTTTCGAACTTTCAGTCCGAAAGCTGGACTAAGTCACCGCCGCATCGGCGGTAAGCAACTGCGTCATTAAAAATTGAGCAGATTGAAGTTATGAGTTCCGTTTTCAGGATCTGTTTGCCAGTTACCATCGACAACGATCGCGAGCTGGGGCGTACAGATAACGTCTTCATCGGCTCCGTGAATCGCAGAAGAAGTCACCAGAATTCCATCGAACTTCGCGTTGAAGTCGACACTGCTTCCGTCGGTTTGAGGAGTGAGAGAAGCGGTGAGCGTCGGCTCAGAAACAGCCGAACCATATTTCTGTGAACGGCAGTTCGGAATCAACACCGCTTGAATGTGGGATCCAAAACTTGTTGGTCCGCCGTTCACGACGATCTGGATTTGCTCGACCGTATTTACTTGTGAGTCTGAAATCTCTCCTGAAGCATAATTTTCCCCAGTCAGGATGATATTTAATCCTTCACTCGACGTCAGTCGAAGCTGAGATGAGCCACCATCCTGGTGATAAGTGGTTGCTTGAGCGAGAGCGGGAAGAGCGGCGATCAACGACAAAACAATCAGTTTTTTCATACTACCCCGTAAAAAATGCAGTCAGGACTTAGGTTGCTTTCTTAAAGTTTTTTGAAGAGCGGGATTTACCTTCTGGCAAATTCCAGAGGCATATCCATCTTCAAGATCTTTCGTGCAATCGATCACCGAATAGGTGCTGCTTCTGTATTTCATTTCATCAACAACGTGATGGCAAAGTTTTTGATGTTTTGCTTGGACCGCCTTATCGAGGCAATTGATGGTTACCGGGGCTTTGTCAGCAGCAAGGCTATTCAACGCGAGGAGAATTACAGACGAAAAAATAAAAGTTTTAAGTAGTGAGGTTGTCATTATTGTTTACAGAGTGGGGATTGAGAAATGAAAGTCACACAGGTCTCAGCGTTTGTCGCTTCACTGATGCTGTTCGAAGAAAATTCCCCGTTCGATTTAAGAATTTGAAGGACCGGAGTATTCCATCCGCCGTTGTCGGCAATGCAAGTACAAGTACGCACGGCGATGGTGACCGCTGGGTTAACACACTGGTCGTCAGCGGATGCTGCGGAAACAACCATAACAAGGCCTGCGAATACGAGGGCAAGGGACTTCATATAAATTCTCCTGGCGGCCGAAGTAACGCGTGAAGTCATCCTTGTCAAGTTATTCCAGGCTCTTACAGCGGAGTTACACAAAGAAACCCAGCCTTAGATCCAGCTGTTGAACCACATCCAGTGACGGAAGTCGGCGGATTGAATTTTCAGTGCTGCTAAGATCGGGAAGAAATAGATAAAGAGATAAGCGGAGACGGCGAAAAAGATCCACCGAATCCAGGTCACAGCTTTCGCATTGTGGGGCTCTACTTTTTCGACGTAGTAGAAGACATATGCGACCGCAAGGCTGAGAACCATCCCGGCCGGATAGTAATAATAGTAAAACGCGATCTTGCGTGGGATCACAACCCAGCTTCCGAAAAACGCGATGTAAAAGAAGAGAATCAGGAATGCTTCGCGTGAGCGATAACGAATCCAACCCCAAGCACAGAGAAGAAGTGCAACTAAGCCGCCCCACATGATGGCGGGATTGCCGAGAAGCAAAACTCCGCGAACCATATTGTCGGGCTCTGAATCGAATGCGTACCAGATTGGCCTGGTCATGAGTGGCCAGTCTTTCCATTGACTCATATAGGGATGAGAGTTCACGACGCGAAGCTGATCCCCCCACATCCGAACCTGTAAGGCGAGGAGGTCAGTGAAGTGCAAGGTGTTTTGATCAAAGAAGAAGTAGGGGAAGAAACTCAGAAAGTAGGGAATCAGCGGGATCACACCAAAGTAAATCCAGAGTTCTCGCGCTTGAACTCCCTTCCATAAGTCAGGGCTATAAAAATCTTCGTCGGTTTTAGGCTCTTTCGCCTTTGAATGTGACTGCGATTGTGATGGCGGTTGCGAAAGCGTCACACCCCAGAATTTAAAGAGATAAACAATTATGCAAAGGGCGACACAAGTGAGCCACGGGATGATCGCAAACCATTTGCAAGCCGTTGCAAAGCCGAAAAGAATCCCGGCGGTCAGGAATTTCTTTCGAACTTGTGCAGCCGGGAGAGTGGCATCCCACGCTTCCGTGAAAGCAGCGAGTGCCCAAACTAAGAACGCGACCATGAAGGTGTCGAGCATTCCGATACGGGATTGCACGTAAAGAAGTTGGTTTACGAAAGTGATCGCAACGACGTAGCGTGCGTACTTTTCTTTTCTAAAGAGAGCGTGGCCCCAGAAATACATTCCGACCAAAGTCAGGGCACCGAAGACGGTGCTCATCACACGCCAGCCGATGGGGCGGTCGCCGAAAAGGCCGATGCCGATCGCCATGAAAAACTTTGCAAGCGGCGGATGCTCCACATTAGGTACGCGACCAAACGCCAAGATCTCCTTGGCGGCTGGTACGTAATGGAACTCGTCGAAGTCAAACTTAACGGGGAACTGAATATTAATGAGGAAGAAGATTTGCGCGATAAAATAAATCAGCAAAGCTGTTTTGACTCGGACTGAATTCAGGCGCTTCAGCATAGTTTTCTATAATCCTATGATTCGTTTGAAAAAGCTTCAATAAATGGGTAAGTTACGAATCATGTCAGAAGAAATTGTTGGTCCTATCATTGGTCGTAACGAACCGTGTCCTTGTGGAAGTAAGAAAAAGTACAAACGTTGCCACGGTGCGGATGCAGCGCCGAAACTCTCGACTCCTACAGCAATGGCAAATCCTATGGCCGGAGCTGGTGGCGCACCGGGATTTGACCCGAGCCAGTTCGATCCTCAGATGATGCTGCAGTTCTCGCAAATGATGGGGCGCCTCCCGAAGGGGCAGCTCCAGAAACTTCAAAATCTGATGCAAAAGGCTATGGCGGGCAAAGACGTGACTCGTGAAGCCAAAGACTTTGAGCAACAGCTTCCTCCGGAACTCCAGACTCTGCTCTCAGGATTTCAAATGCCGGGAATGCCTGGGATGCCAGAAATGTCTGGTGCAGGCCCAATGGCTGAACTTCCGTCCCCATCCGGGATGGCAGGTGGAATGAGTGAAGAAGAAGCTCGTGCGATCGTCGAAGCTGCCGCAAAAGATGGCAAGATCAGTTCGGACGAAGCCCAGGGTCTTCTGAAAGAACCGACAGGCGCTTCTAAGCTTTGGAAGAAGTTCTCAGGTAAATGATCGAAAGTCAGATCCGAGGAGTTCAGTTCTTTTTAAGAGAACACTTCTGGGGAAGACTTTCGTTTCATCGGTCACTGCCTCCTGTCTCAGACTCTTCTCCTGACACACCCAATCAAACTCCTGAGCATCGTTTTTACGAACTCCTCATTCGAAAGTCTTTCCCAAATTCTTCCCCAAACTCTTCTGGAGAAGCGGAGCGTCTCACTTTTCAAAAAGTGATCGATATCGGCTGCCGAAATGGATCCTATCTTCCTGCTCTTCGAAGACTCTTTCCGAATGCAGAATTGCTTGGCGTAGAGCTCGATAGTCTTCGTCGATATTGGAACCTGTATCGACGTGCGGACTATGCCCGCGCTTACGCTCAAGCTTGTGGAGCACGGGTCCTCTTTGGGGACTTCAAGGAACTCTCAACTGAATCTTTACGTTTACCGACACAAGGCGCGGTCTTAATTACTCTTTTTTACCCTTTTGTTTCGGAACGACCTTGCTTGAAATGGGGCCTACCGGTTCAGTTTTCAGATTTTGATCAACTCATTTTAAAGATCAAAAATCTCCGTACTCAAAATCCTACTTTGGACTTTCATCTCATGAGCGCTCATCAAGGTGAGTGGGAAGCAGAGAAGGCGAGGGCGGTACTCGCGGGCGCCACGGAGATCATTCACTCTCCGGAAGAGTTCGCTTCGCTCTGGCCTTCGCCCCATCCAGTTCATACTTTCACTTATAAGTTTTAGGTCGGGCCTCTACCTACCGTAAACATTTTCTCCATAAACATTTAATTGACGGAGGGGGCTTGTGCAAAGCGAGAAGCCTGTTAGGCTTTTCAAATGTCAAAAAAATTACGCAGGATGGTGGGGGCTTTTCTCGTAGTAGTTTCACTCGCGGCGCCAAGTATCAGCTTTGCAACGCAGACCGTATCGACAGCTTCAGTAAAGAGCGCGATTCAGTCCAAAAAAGCAGGATGGACTGCTCGTGATAGCTGGGTGACCAGACTTCCTCACGATCAGCTCAAGCGCATGCTCGGTTTGAAGACCGTACCTTCAACCGATATCGAGTTCTCCACGAACTCGAAGCACAATCCTTATACGAAAAAACTTCTCTCAGAAGGTATCGACTGGAGAAACAAGGACGGCGTGAACTGGGTTAGCCCTGTTCTCAATCAAGGAAACTGCGGCAGCTGCGTCGCATTCTCCTCTGTTGGAACTTTGGAAACTCAAGTCAATGTCACTTCCGGAATTCCAGGACTCGATCCTAAATTCTCGACACAAGATCTTTTTAACTGCGGTGGCGCAAGCTGCGATCAAGGTTGGGAACCAGGCCCGGCAGCAGATTA
>Ga0302309_10003617_pt1 | contig 11840 bp, 11 predicted proteins | sample III_Palsa_N1_1_FD_200453 | JGI IMG/M metagenome (GOLD analysis project Ga0302309, IMG submission 200453) | Peat permafrost microbial communities from Stordalen Mire near Abisko, Sweden - III_Palsa_N1_1 | ecosystem: Environmental > Terrestrial > Soil > Palsa > Peat permafrost | place: Sweden... | reverse complement strand
GGCGGAAATGAAATTTGGCGATTATATCGATCTGATCCAAACACAACCAACCGATCTGCGCATATTTTTGTTCGACCCGATAAAACACGCGCCGGGTTTGCTTGATGATTACCGTTCGCCAACTGATCTGATGGGCGGGTTTTTGGATAAATACCCCAACATGTTTTTCGGCGGCAAGGGTTCAGTTACTTTTTTGCATTACGATATTGATCTGGCGCATATATTCCATACGCATTTTAACGGGCGCAAGCAGGTGATCCTGTTCGATAATAAATGGAAGGAACGCCTGTACTGCATCCCATTCGCCACTTACGCGCTCGAGGATTACGATATAGAATGCCCCGATTTTAAAAAATTCCCGGCGCTGGATGGGGTTGAAGGGCAGGAAGCCATTTTAGAGCATGGCGATACCCTGTTTATGCCAACCGGCTTTTGGCACTGGATGAAATACCTGGACGGCTCGTTCTCCATATCGCTGCGCGCCTGGGATAGCTCATGGGCCGTTAAAGCCAATAGTCTGTACAATTTAACCGTACAGCGCAATTTTGATAACATTATGAAAAGAAATTTCAAAAAACGTTATATGGACTGGAAGGAAGAACTGGCCATTGAACGGGCCAATAAAGCGCTGGCAAATAACGAACCGGACCGTTGATTTTTTTGATTTTGGGATTACGTTGATTTTATTTATTCGCCCCCAATGTCAAATCGAACGAGGAACGAGAGAGAAATCTTCTACGCCCAATATTCATGCAATGCATTGGCGCTTGTGTAAATTGTAGAAGATTTCTCTCTACCGTTAGAAATGACACCCCAAATTTAAACATCACTCACTCCTTCACAATTAACACTCCCTTAATACTAGCCAATAAATATTTCCGTTACTTTGCATAAATCGGTATGTTTTTGCCTGCGGGTAAAATGTTGATCCGGATAATTAATTTAAACTAATGAGTTTTATCCTCCATCCGGTCGACACAGTTGATACCATCAGCCCTGCCGATTTTAAGAAGAACTATTTAGATGCCCGCAGGCCCTTAGTTATTAAAGGGCTAACCAAAGGCTGGCCCGCCCGCGAAAAATGGACGGCCGAATATTTAAAAGAGGTAGTGGGCAAACAAGTAGTGCCGTTGTATGATAATTCCAAAGCCGATCCGGCAAAACCCATCAACTCATCGGCTGCCGAAATGCCTTTTGATGCGTATATCGATCTGATAAGATCACAACCTACCGAATTGCGCATTTTCTTTTTCAATATATTTAAACATGCTCCGCAATTGCTGGATGATGTTGTACTGCCCAAGGATTTGATGGGTGGTTTTATTGAAAGCATGCCCGCCATGTTCTTCGGTGGCTCCAACTCGGTTACCTTTTTGCATTACGATATCGATCTGCCGCATATTTTCCATACCCATTTTGGTGGGCGCAAGCATGTGATCTTATTCGAGAATAAATGGAAGCGGCGTTTGTACTGCATCCCCAATGCTACTTACGCGCTGGAGGATTATGATGTGGCTAATCCCGATACCAAACTGTTCCCCGCCCTGGAAGGTGTGGAAGGAACCGAAGTGTTTTTAGAGCACGGCGATACGCTGTTTATGCCAACAGGCTACTGGCACTGGATGAAATACCTGGATGGCTCCTTCTCATTGAGCCTGCGCGCCTGGGATGCCTCGCCGGTACGCAAAGCAGCCAGTTTATATAACCTGGCCATAAAAGGCGGCCTGGATAGTTTGTTAAAAATGACATTTAAGGCCAATTACGCCAAACGCCGGGAAAAATTGGCGGTGAAATGGGCTGATAGGGCGCTGGCGGCGGGGCGACCCTGATAGTTGATCTTCTTAATTTGAGTAGGCTGAATTTTGCAATAGCACATACTCCTTCAAGGCCATTTCTGTTGGCATTTGGGAATTGGAATAACCTATAAAACTTTCTTTTGCTTCTTAAAATATCCGAAATTTAAGTGATCCCGGATACGGGTAACCCTGCTTTCAAAAAAATAATATTGAAGGTACGACACAAAAAAAGTAACAAGCCATATAATAATAATAGTGACGTATACCGGAGGCGAGATATTAAATTTATGTTCAACAATCTGAACCAGCAGTAAAACCAGCATGTGTAATAAATATATGGAATAGGAGATGATACTTATAAAAGTAACAATAGATAAAATATGTTTATTAGGCTTATTCACACTTATTAATCCTGGTATTAATAATACGGAAGCAATACTGAAAAAAGAAAGTAAAAGAGTTTTGCTGATGAAATTATAATAATAAAAGTGCTGATAGCATATCACTGCCGATAAAAGGAGAACGCCTGAAATAAATAATACTAATTGCTGTTTTTTTATAAAATCGGTGTAATAATACCAGGCATACGACATGAGCACACCATAGGCTATCGCGTCTAATCGCAATGGTATAATTTTTCTGTACCCATTGTCCCAACTAATTCCGGTATTATTTAAAGCCACTATTATTCTTAATAAAAGCGGCAGAAAAATAAAGATCGAAATAACGAGAAGGAAGCCTGTCGGTTTGCGTTTTATAAAAAACTGTATCGTAAACAAAAACAAAGGGAATAATAAGTAGAACCATTCCTCAATACCCAAACTCCACGATACCGTGAATATTTTATCGGGCATTTGCGATATAAAGTTTTGGAAGAAGAAAAAATAGCTGGTGTTGCTGTGCAGGCTAAATACCAGCCCGCGATAACTGGCAAAGTAAATAATATTGTAAAATATGATAACCAAATAATAATTGGGCAGCGTCCTGAACCACCGCCTTACCCAGAATGAGCTTACTGTTCTGATGTTTATGACCGATGTATCATTATACATCCTGATCAGGATGGAACCGATCAAAAACCCGCTTAGCACAAAAAAAAGCTCTACGCCAATTACTCCTAAATTGTAGTATACGGTTTCTAAACCTGGGTTTCGGCTACTCAATGGTAAGGTATGGGATGCCAGCACTAATAATATAGCAAAACACCTCAATAGGTCAAGCCCGAATATCCTGTTTTGTGGCTTTACCATCATTTTGTAGCAGAATTTATAGGTATAAGTTAGGGGTGTTTAAATGTAGAATTTCGCGAAACTAAGATATACCCAAACCATCAGATATCAAAACGTGATATTCCGGGCTTTGCCATTGCAGTGGCAAGGGCAAACCTTGGCCTTGATTTTACGTAGAGCCGCAAAATTTTGCGGCTCTACGTAAATATTCAATTTAAAATTTCGTTTGAAATAGCAAGAGGTGCGGCGATATTTTGACTTTTTAATTTTGACTTTTGAATTTACTTTAACTACTTGCCGATGTATGATCGCAAACTATCTTCCACTCGCCGTTAATTTTCCGGAACCAGAGCGTAAAATAACCGCCTATATCGCCACTGGTACGTTTTAAATGCCAGCCGCCAAGCATAAAGGCGTTATGTGGGTCGAGCAGATCGAGTTTGATCACCTTAAAATCGAGATAGCCCATTGCGGCTTTGTCGGGGTAGCGTTTTTTGTAGTTATCGAGTGTGTTTTGCCAGCCATATTGCGGCGCGGTTTTACCCACAAATACCAGCGAATCAGATTTCCAGTAGCCTTGCATAAAGCTATCGATGTCGCCACGGTTCCAGGCCAGGCGCTGGGTTTCGAGCACGGTTAGGATGGCTTGTTTATTTTGCGCGAAAAGTGTGCGGGATGCAAGTAGGAAAAACAGGCATAGCAATATTTTTTTCATCGGAACCGTGATTTTAAAGGATCAAGTAGATTTAAAGATAAAATTAATGAAAATTATACCGGCTTGATCGGTTAAAATCTGTTCCAAGCCTATTTCAACAACAAAACCGGCACCGCCGAACTTTTTGCCAGTTGAATAGATACACTGGTATGCAGCAACTCTTGTAAAAAGCTGTATTTATGCGGCAGCGCTATTACCAGCTGCGCATCATGATCGCCAGCAAATTGCAGGATGCCATTGATGATATTTTTTTGATTAATATAAAAATATTGAGGATTAAATGGCTTCAACATATCGTATAAGGCGGTTTCTTCGGCTAAGCGTTCGGTATTGCCGCCGATATGTTTGCCGCTATCATCAACATTTACCACCAGCAGTTCAAATTTTTTCCGTGTCAACAACTTTTTCAGTTCCTGTAGCGGCACAGTTTCGGTAACCTTATTAAAATCGCAGGCTACAACTATGCGGTGTATTTTTTCAAAATCGTATGCTGGCGGCACTACTATTACCGGTACGGGGCTGGCTTTTGATATTTTAACAACGTGGCTGCCAATATTGTAATCGCTATTGCTGCTATTGCCTATACTGCCTAAAATTACCAGGTCGGCGTGGTAAATGATGGAATTTTCAACCACGGCGCGTACCAGGTGTGTATGATTTAAATGGGTGGTAATTTCAACGCCAGGGCGTACGTGTTTATACAGCGCTGTTTTTAAATGTTCCAGTTTTTTTAAGCGGTCGGCAGCGTTTTCTTCAATCTCTTCGGTGCTGAGCATTACCATGTCGGTATTAGGCAAGGTACTTTCATAAACCGAAACATAATAAGCGTTTAGTAAAACAATATGCTCAACATCGGTTTGGTGGCTCAAAGCTGCCGCGAATTCAGCCGCATGAACTGATGCCCTCGAAAAATCAATTGGTACTAGATAGGTTTTCATGGTGTATAATTGTATATACAAAACTACCGGTTATATGTTTGTATTGTACCGGCCAATAATATTTTTACGTATTTATTATACAGGGCAATATACCGCTTTATGAATTAAAAGAAACAATATCTGAAAAATCCGGCAATCATTAAAATCAAGGGCTATATTTGGGCTTTTCAGCTTTACACTTTATGACTAAAAAAGTATTATGCTTTGGCGAGGTTTTATGGGATGCCTTTGGCGATGAGAAGAAGGCAGGCGGAGCGCCCATGAATGTAGCCAGGCACCTGGTACAACAGGGAATGAAGGTAAGCTTTGCCAGCAGGGTTGGTACGGATGAATCCGGTTTTGAACTGATTGATTTTTTGAAGGATAACGGCCTCTATTCAGAATTGATACAGGAAGATGAAGAGCTGCCCACCTGCGAGGTTACCGTTAAGCTCGACGAGCATAACCAGGCCACCTACATTATTCCGCAGCCGGTATCGTGGGATAATATTCAAACCGATTATATACTTACCGAGAGCGCGATAAATGCTTCGGCTATTGTATTTGGCAGCCTGGCCTGCCGCACGGATACCACCCGCGATACTTTATTGAATTTACTGGATGAAACCCAGGCTTTACGAATATTTGATGTGAACCTGCGCCCGCCGCACTACACGCTCTCTACCATTGAAACTTTAGCGGCACGGGCCACCGTAGTGAAAATGAACGAGGAAGAAGCAGCATTGCTTATAGGCGGCAGCAGCGGCGATCTGAAAGATAAGATAGGGGAGTTTCGTGCAAAATATCACCCAAAAACCATTTGCGTTACCCGGGGCGAAAACGGCGCCATCATTTGGCACGATCACGAGTTTTATGAGCACCCCGGCTTTAAAGTAAATGTGGTGGATACCGTAGGCGCGGGCGATGCTTTTTTAGCCACTTTTATTGCCGGTATACTGGGCAAACAGCCCATGCAGCAGGTATTGGTAAAGGCATGTGCCATAGGTGCCTTTGTAACCAGCAAGCGCGGCGCAAACCCTATTTATGACCAGGCCGAAATAGACGCGATCATACGTAGTTAACCAAACTGTTTATTTTCGATACACCTTCGATCCGATAAAATCTCCAAAAAACGGCTGTTCGGTAATGAGTTTGTAGCCATTCATCTCAAAGCATGCGGCAATACCCGGCAGTTTTGACGCTTCAATTCCGCAGGTGATCCTGAAAAATATAAACATGGTTTTTAATAATACCTGCTGCCACCATTTGCCCGTTAACTGAAAACTGGCGTTGAGCCAAAGTTCGTCCTTTTTTAGCAGGGAACTGATGTGGGCGAAAACCTTATTTAAGGTGCTTTCGGTAAAATTATCCAGCAAAAATGGGGTAATTACAATATCAAAACCGGCAGACAGTGCTACGTTTTCAATGGCATCATTAATTAAAGTTACCTGGTTAGTGCCGGTATTTCTTTTTTCAGATAGCGCTATCATGTTGGGGGCTATCTCTACATAAGTTATCTGTAACCCGGCAGGGTGTATTTTTGTCAGCTCCTCCAAAATCCAGCCGGTGCCACCGCCGATTATTAATACATTGGTATTAGCGGGCACCTGCTGCAGTAAATATACCTGCGCGTTCACCAGTGCCCTGCCATAAACCAAACGGGATAGGCCATCATAAAACCAGGCGGAATTGTTGTAGTTGGCAGCCATTAAATAGCCTTGAATAAGAGCAGCATAAAATATTGCAGTATCAAAATACCATCAACACAAAAAAAGTAATAGTATTCGTCCTTTTCCCAGGTTGATTTAAAAATGAGCCAGCCGGCTAATACGGCGGTAATGGTTAAGGCCCAAAAATCGTTGTTGAAGCCGTTATTGCGGAACAGGAACAGCAAAACTATGTAACCGGCCAGTAATACCTGGCAAAAGAGATAGGCATTTCGTTCGCCCCAAACTACGGGGACAGTTTTAAGGCCTGATTGCCTGTCCTGGAACAGATCGCGGATATCAAACGGCATCGTTAGCGCCCCTATAAGCAAAAAACGTTTGGCAATGAGTATGGTTGCATCGCGCATAGAAACTATGCCCGTATGCAGGTGCTGTGCCTCTAATAAGGGCAATAATACGGAACTCATGGTCCACACCAGGGTAATCAGGAATTGCTTTAAGCCGGGGATGTTACGCAGGCCGAATTTTTTATCGCCCAGGGAAAATAAGGGGAGGCTATAAGCAAACGAAATAACGCCTAAAAAGATGAGCAGTATTTTTGATTCGGTTGATATAAGGAAGAAAAGGGGCAGCAGCGAGAGTATACAAACTATGGTAATGGTTACCATGAGCCTGTAATGGGCGAAGAACCAGCGCTCGCGGATATAAGGTGAGTTTTGTGGCCGCTCAGGCCTGGTAATGAGTATGCTGAAGTTGTAAATGCCCAGTGTTGAGGTAAATAACAGGCAGAGCACCGCGTTTATGGGTTTGGCACCTATTAAATAAAAGGTTACCAGGCCCTGTGCAACTGCACATAACGACATGAAAATATTGCTGAACAGGATAAAATCAAAAATTGACTGCAATATTTTTCTCATCGGTGGCTTGGATGGTGAGCCGCATCAATCCTATACTTTAGGATAAATGATTGATGCGGCTCCCGATTCAAATATCGTAATCTTAGGGAATATTACAACGTGCAAATATTATCAATTAACCATTGGCTTTTCGGGGAGGTACGACTAGAAATCTTCTATATTATGTATAGCAGCCAATATAGTATTCGCCCCTGCTGCTTAATTAACAAACTCACAAGTTTTAAAAACTTGCAAGTTAATTGCCAAAGGCATACGATGAAACGAACGGTTATATGTTACCTAATATCTTTCATCATCAATATCGTCATCATCCGGTTCCAGGTTGAACAGGCTGCTGAACATATCTGAGAAAGCGAAACCATTATCCAAAAAGCCTTTGCTTAGCTGCGAAAATTCTGCAAGTCCATGCAGTACAAATTCCATCAGTAGCAGTTGTTGGTTTTCGCTTAGGCGGGGATGCAGTTTTTTAACCAGGTCCTTTAAGCCGGTAACGGAGTTCAACGCTTTTTTATATTCGGGCAGGGGCAAGTCATCCACTACTGATAAACTGTTGCCGTTGCTGAACCAATTAATAATTTCGGTATAAGGGTTTGGCGCTTTGGCCTTTTTAGACTTTTCCGGATCGGGGAAAAATTGAAGCAACAATGTTTTGATGGCTTTGCCTATAAGCATATTAGCTACTTTAGCCGGGCCTTCCAATTCACCTTCGTAAACCAGCTCAATTTTACCGGTGATGGCTGGGATAACGCCCAGAAAATCGCTGATGCGGACGAATGTACTGGCCTCATGATTGATGATCATCCGTCTTTCGGCGTTGCTGATCAGGTTTTCATAGGCCGATATGGTTAAACGCGCCGATACGCCGGATTTTTTATCGATATACTCCGAGTTACGTGCCTCAAAGGCTATCTGCTCCACCATGTTTTTCACCAAGCCATCCGCTTCAATAGCCACCTTTTGTTCGGGGCTTAACAATGCTTCCTGCTGGGTTATCTTACGCGAAATTTCAACCGAGCGCGGGTAGTGAGTTAATATCTGGCTCTCGATCCTGTCCTTTAAAGGCGTTACTATGGAACCACGGTTGGTATAATCTTCGGGGTTTGCAGTAAATACGAACTGGATATCCAAAGGCAGGCGCAGTTTAAAACCGCGGATCTGTATATCCCTTTCCTGCAAAATATTGAACAGTGATACCTGGATGCGTGCCTGCAAGTCGGGCAGTTCATTAATTACGAAAATACCCCTGTGCGCACGCGGGATCAGCCCGAAGTGGATCACCCGTTCATCAGAATAGGTCAGCTTCATGGTGGCGGCCTTGATAGGGTCCACATCACCTATCAGATCGGCAACGGTAACATCAGGCGTTGCCAGTTTTTCGGTATAGCGGTCGGAACGGTGCAGCCAGGCCACGGGTGTTTGATCGCCCTTGGCCAGCACCTCGTGATGCCCGAACCAGGAGATAGGCGCGAACGGATCATCAAACAGTTCCGATCCTTCGATGTAAGGTACATACTCATCCAGCAAATTTACCAGCAAACGGGCAATGCGTGTTTTAGCCTGCCCGCGCAAACCCAGCAGCAAAATGTTGTGGCGCGATAATATAGCGGTTTGCAGATCGGGGATCACGGTATCCTCAAAACCAATGATACCCTCAAAACCACCCTCGTGCTTTTGAAGTTGCGCAATAAGGTTAGCACGCAATTCGTCTTTAACGGAGCGGCTTTTATACTCTGTTTTCTTTAACTGGCCTAATGTTGTTATATCGTGTTTGTTCATTCGATTTTTTGATTTCACCGATGCAAAATGGCTTCATCGATGTTGTGTTATTTTAATAGCATGACTTCAGTAACAAGTTCTGCCAAATTCCCTATTAAAATAGCCTCGTATGGCAAAGGGCTATTTTTAAAACTATTAAGATAATTGTTAATGGCTGCCATTTTAGGATTAACAATATTAATAACATTGATAAGTTCTGATTGTGAGGCTTGATTGATCTTCTCATTCCTATCAAAATCATCCGATAATGCCCACTCTTTCAAAAATGGAACTAATACTTGAAGAGCTACCGGTAATTTTGAGGCATCAACATCCGATTTGGGAACAGGCTCTTTTTCTATTTTCGATTTGATTTTAATTAACGAATCTATTTCTGGAATTAATTCTCTTTGATGGTCAATGAATAATTGTAAAGAATTTCCGTAAACGAAAAACCCTTCATTCGTTTTTAAATTCCAATCTTCAATATCATGCTCAATCGTTTTAACGAAATTGACGATCATGTTATCGTTTGAATGATTTGTATAAACCGTATGTCCTAAAATTTGCTTCTCCAACGGTTTATTTGCTAAACAAACTTTATCCGGCATATTGACAGCAAATAATAGCGATGTGTTTATTTTAATCTCCAATTCTATCTTTGTAGAAAACAAAAATAATTTGACTCTTACCCCATCTTTATTTATGGTAAAGTAGCGAAAGCACTTTTCCTGTACATTAGGGTTATAAAGATCAATGTCTTGACTTTTCGGCCTAAAATCCTTTAATAGATCTTTAATGCGTTCCTCTAATATCATAAATGTAGTTAGCGTACCGTTTTCCTTCTGTTCCTGATGTAATCCTCAAAAATATATTCGCCTAAACCATTCAGCGAGCTATAAAACGCTTTGCCGCCGTTTGTTTCTGTAAATTTACGTACAAACTGTTGCAAATAGGGGTCCTTGGCTATCATAAATGTGGTGATAGGTATTTTTAAGCGTTTACATTGCGCCGCCATGTTCAGGGTTTTGTTCACCACTTTTCTATCCAGGCCAATACTGTTCTTGTAATATTTGGTGCCTTCTTTTAAGCAGGTAGGCTTGCCGTCGGTTATCATAAATATCTGCTTGTTGTGCGTTTTACGGCGGCGAAGCAGGTCGGTAGCCAGTTCTAATCCGGCATAAGTATTGGTATGATAGGGGCCAACCTGTAAATACGGCAGATCCTTCAAAGTGATGGGCCAGGCATCGTTGCCAAAAACAACAATATCCAGGGTGTCCTTAGGGTATTTGGTACGGATGAGTTCGGCCAGCGCCATGGCTACTTTTTTAGCAGGGGTTATCCTGTCTTCGCCGTAAAGTATCATGGAGTGCGATATATCTATCATCAGCACGGTGGAAGTTAGGGTTTTGTAGTCCATTTCCTCTACCTCCAGGTCGCGCTCGGTCATCATAAAATCGCCTATGCCGTGGTTAACCTGGGCGTTGTGGATAGATTGCGTCATGTCTATCTGGTCGAGGCTGTCGCCAAACTCAAACTCGCGGCGCTCGGCATTTTTTTCATCGCCCTGGCCGGATTGCGGCGAACGGTGATTGCCCTTGCCCGATTTTTTCAGTTTGCCGAAGATCTCTTCCAAAGCCGATTGCCTTATGCTCTGTTCTGTTTTACCGGTTATGCGGAACTCGCCGTTCTGCTTGTCCTCGTCTAAGTAACCTTTTTGCTTCAGTTCGTCAATAAAATCGCCCATGCCGTACTCATCATTGGTGATGTTGTATTGCTTATCGAGCTCATTCATCCACGCTAAAGCCTCGCCTGCATCGCCCGATGTATAATTAAGCAACTCCAGGAATAATTTAAGTAATTCGTCAAATCCGCCTTTAGGGATCTGATTGGGTTTAAAGCTGGAAAATCCAAAACCGCGCATAGTGTGCCTTTCTGATATAAATTAACGGATAATTTTTCTGAAAAGTTTTACCCGCGCCCAATTTATGTTGAATTGTTAGGCGGCTATGACAAAAGGCGCCCGGCTAATATCGAACACCGAACAGGGAATGTTGAATAATGAGGGACTTGTTTAATCCAACCGTCCGCGCCCACCATACGGCGGGCGGGAAAGCCGGGGAGCATTAACTATGAATTATCTTATAATGTGCAGCCGGGTAAGCTTGCTGCATCAAACGCAATAGAATGGGGGGCAATGCCTTCATAATATTTGTAATTCGCGTTGTTTTAAATTTTTAAATTGAGAACCGAATGCGTAGCTCTTCCTGTTACAGGCATCGCACCTGTAACGCTTAATAGGTAACCAAAAAAGAAAGGCTTTTACCAGTATGCCACGTTTTACACGGGTATCTAACTTTCCTTTGTTGCATCTTCTGCATTTTTTCCTGTCCGATATTACCAGGTTCATAACAATGTGTTTTAATTAATATAAGGGTTGTTTTGATAAGGCAGGGATATGATTTTCCATATCATTATAAAATTACGGTTAATTTTTTCTTAGGGTTAATTATTACAGGGGACAAAAGGTGGACAAATTTTTCCCGCAGCTTAGCCCAAATACCGCCGAAATTGCATCAGAAAGCGATGTTTTTGAAACAGGCTTTGCCAGGTAGGCTCGCGGTTTTGTATCCAGCGCGTCCTTAATTATGCTATCGGCGGTTATTGATGACTGGTATATAAATGGGATGTGTAACTGGGCTGTAATAAACTTCCCGAGGTCGATTCCTGTTTTTTTGCCGGTAAGCATAATGTCAGTTATCACCAGGTCTGTTTTCATGTTTTTTAAATCGTAAACTGCTCTTTTGTAATTGGTTGCAGATCCACACACGCTGTGGCCCAGGC
>Ga0302309_10003616_pt1 | contig 11841 bp, 7 predicted proteins | sample III_Palsa_N1_1_FD_200453 | JGI IMG/M metagenome (GOLD analysis project Ga0302309, IMG submission 200453) | Peat permafrost microbial communities from Stordalen Mire near Abisko, Sweden - III_Palsa_N1_1 | ecosystem: Environmental > Terrestrial > Soil > Palsa > Peat permafrost | place: Sweden... | reverse complement strand
CATCGGTGAAAATTTTCTATACCTAAGTCTAATCATAGAATGGCTTATAGGAGACTAGTTTAAATTTTCACCGATGGTTGACTACCCAAACAACATATAGAAACACAGGAAAAATCCTACTTTCAGAATTAGCGGTTATCTAGTGATCAATTTTTAGTATCTGTCAGAGCCGTAACACAACTGTATAGTGATAAGAATAACTAAAATCTATACTAAGTACAGATTACAAAATAGTCTATCCATAGTTACCTAATATTTACAACTCCTACCTACCACACAAAATAGTGTTAGCAACCTAAAATTTACAAGTTAACTTATGTGGTAGCTATAATAAGAGGTTATCTACTTAGTAGATAACAAAATGTTGCTTAAACATCAAGCTTATAGCTTTTGGCTAGACTACATTTCAAACACTCTCTTATACTACACAAGTGTGTTAGTTCATAGTTAGTGTTAAAATTTTACTCGTTACCCTAGCACCAATTCTGGAAGTAGTATTTTTCCTGTGTTTCTATATGTTGTTTGGGTAGTCAACCATCGGTGAAAATTTAAACTAGTCTCCTATAAGCCATTCTATGATTAGACTTAGGTATAGAAAATTTTTGCCGATGGTTGACCACCCAAAAATTACAACAGAACATAGCAAAAAATCCTACTTCCAGAATTAGCGCTAGGGTAACAGGTAAAAATTATTACTTATTAGAGTCGTAACATACCTGTGTGTATGGAGAGGTATCTAAAAGTATCCTCCTGAGAGACCCCATAAAATGGCTTGTGTACAAACGTTTAATACTTACTATTATAATCTGCTGTGAGAATAGTATTATTAGTAGAGGTATCATAGCAGGTAAATTACAGAAGCTATAAACAATATATAGACTATTAAGTAGAGAAGGAGTTTACTTAGCTGCTTAGCAGTTAAGTGATGGAGAAGGTACATTTTATAACCACTTTTGTCACTGCATAGTTAGGTTGGTGTGTGGGTACCGTTAAAATTTTACACAGTAGATGAGCGCTAATTCTGGAAGTAGGATTTTTGCTATGTTCTGTTGTAATTTTTGGGTGGTCAACCATCGGTAAAGATTTTCTATACCTAAGTCTAATCATAGAATAACTTATAGGAGACTAGTTTAAATTTTTACCGATGGTTGACCACCCAAAAAACATACAGAAACACAGGAAAAATACTACTTCCAGAAATAGCGGTAGAGTAGGGAGTAATTTTTGTGAGGTAACGAGGTGTTAGTATAGTTACAGTATCCCAAGGTTAGTTATAATTTGTACTAGAGAAGTAGTTTAGTTACCGGGTAACTAAGCAGACCGGAGTATGTAGTTAGTGCCACAGACTCTTTCTTATTCCAGTGTCGTGCAACTTACCATAGACTTGTGAATGATGACGTTGTTGTTATACAGTAATAGTATTATTATTTGTATATACCCACAGACAATCCATACTATGATATGTTTCGAATGATAGTTTTAACCATCTCTCTCTCCTTGAGCAATTATGTTGTCCTACTAGTGTTGTTAAAATTTTACTCCTTACTCTACCGCTAATTCTGGAAGTGGCATTTTTCCTGTGTTTCTGTTGTAAATTTGGGTGGTCAACCATCGGTGAAAATTCTCTATACCTAAGTCTAATCATAGAATAGCTTATAGGAGACTAGCTTAAATTTTCACCGCATGTCAACCACCCAAAATTACAACAGAAACACGGCAAAAATACTACTTCCAGAATTAGCGCCTATTCTCTGAACAGAATTTTAACACTATCTACGAACTAGAGCACTTGTGTAGTCTAAGGGTGTGTTTAAAAGTATAACCTAAACGAAGGTTATAAATTGACACTTAAGCAATACTTGTTATCTACCTAGTAGATAACTCCTTATCATAACTACAGTAAGGGTTAACTTATAGGTTTTGGGTTACCGACACTATTTTGAGTGGTGACTAACAGTTATAAATGTTAACTGTTAGCCATCAATCAAAATGTTGTTCTTGTAATCTATACCTGGTATAGGTTTTTAACCGACTTCAAACACACATAGTTGTAGTATAATTCTAATAAGTAATAAAAGTTGGTTGCTGAATAAGCTCTATCTCAGAGATATTTGTGGTTGTATACAGTACAAACTTAGGTTGTACTTGTTTCTTTATACACAAGACAAGAGTTCACTCGGGTGAATTCCTATCTGTCCTCTGCTACAATAGTAGTTGCAACACTAGTGTCTGTTGCCGTCGTGATTGTAGCAGTGGTAGCTTGAGCATGGTTATGCTACAAGGTACTTGAGTGATGGTTCAATGTCAAGGTAGGCATCCAGTAGATCGGTAGGGTATGGTGGAATACCAGCCTCTTCAGCCAACGTCTCCAGTGACTTAGCTGACTGCTTGTCGGCTGTCTTGAGGATGCCAAAGCGAGCCAGAATAGACTTGACGGCTGCCAGCTTGACAGGGACCACAACTCCAGCCGTCTTGTTACTGTAGACATCAAGAGTCTGTTGCAGCAGATACAGATTCTTGAGTGAGAGCTGTGACGACAGTGTGGTGCCCTTCTTCTTATAAGCTGTGTAAGTAGCCTCAATGTCAGGTATAGCCTGACCTTGGTCTCGCAGCCTGTCTACGACCCTAGCAACAGCCTCCAGCTGATAACGCACTGGAAAAGGAGAGTTAGTGATATCTTGATTACGGAAGATGATGGTTGCGCCATCAACCCCATTATGGTAGACCAGATCGCCAGCAGGGAAGCGGAACACAATGTCATCTCCGTGAATCTGAATGTTCTGATCCTTGCTGTCCAGCAACTGCTCCCTCTCTGCCTCTGAGTATCTGACAAACTCGGTCTCTTTATTGATCTGACCCTCACCGGTAGCAAACGGTTGCAGTCCAGGGAAGATGTCCTGGAACAGGAAGTCGGTACTGAAGTAGTCCTCTTGCGGCTCCTCACCCAACAACAAGTTGAATAGTTGCTTCCGGTAGTCCTCGAACACGGCATTTGAGCCTATAGGCAGATCCCGAAGTTCCGGTTCATCATTGACAGCAACACTTTCGACGTAGTTGATAAAGGCCATCATCACTGGCTGATAACTTCTGTTGAGGTCCTCAACCTTCTCAACCAGATAGTATAACTCTGGATCATTCTGTTTGAGGCTCTTGTAGTCAATCTCGATTGGCTGGAGAGGATCCTTGGTGTCGTAAAGGTGCAGTTCAAACTGGAGCTTGGGATAGACCGGCTCATCCTCAGTAGTAGTAGCACTGCAAACCTTACACTTGTCAGGATCGTTGTCATCCAACAGGTAAGCGCCGCAGATGTAGGAATGCCCAGTCTTTCCGTTCTGCTCGAAGGTTGTCCTGAGAAGCACCACCAACAGAGTATTACTGGGATCAAACTGTCTGTCAGCCGTCTGGCACTGCTTAACGTAAATTTCGTGCTCAGCAGCTCCCACCTGTTCGACTGGCAAATCATGATACTTGATCACTGACTGACCATTGTAAGTAATCTCTAGTTTAGAGGAAAACTCCTTGTTGAGATTAGCAACAGTAGTAAACGAGAAGCCAGACTGGGTGAGATCCATGATGATGGTGTGGAGAGTGTACTTTCGTTGCTAGCAAATTTTATATTTCATATTTTTGCTGCACCAAGTAGACTGTGACTAGTTAGAAGCACGTTGTGGTTACAGACTCTGTCAAGTTTTGTTTACTAAAGAGACAATAGATTCACCAAGTATACGGTGGTATAAGCTAATTCACAATAACAGTGCCAATGAGTAGTTTGCAGTCTAAGATTGCAGTCTAAGTTTGTGATCCAAGTTTTTATGATCTAGGTTTGCAGTCTGAGTTTGCAAGTCCGACCCCAAGATGAACATATAAATACTTAGTAAGTTCTCGAATAACCGTACCAGTCTGATAGAAACTTATCTACAGTATATTCGGGATTGTTGCGCTTTTCACCTCTGTAGTCAAAAGTCTTGTCAGATAGAAGTCGCCCTTGTCTATCCCACTCCTTAACTGAACCGTCACGATGTCCATAACGATGATTAATTACTCGATGAACTTGTTGATGGCTATCTCGGCTGTGTCCGAAGGCATCCAGAATATTACCAGCTGAGTCAAGGACTCCACCTGCAATTATTCTGTCTAGTAGCTGATCTAACTTACCGCTCTGTTCCAACTCGGCTATCAGGTCTAACTCTTGTTGATTGCTAATATGTCGTTTGGCACTATAGTCATTAATATCATCGATATCGGAACGGTACCAAGTAGTAACCACGCCAAGACCATCATCATCATTATCGTTACCGATGTTATTGGAAGCTAATTCGCCATTATTATACCACTCCATTTTCTCGAAAACTCGAGTCTCTGTTGTGTATTGTTTGTAAGCCTTCAGTTGACCAATGTAAAACCACTTCAACGATATAGTGCGATATTTATCACGATAAACACAATAATCGAGGCAAACATTATCTTCATAAACAATGTTAAGGGTAGCATCATTAGCTAAGTAATATTCGACATCCAATAACCTACTCCTAGCATAATTATCGTAGCTACTCTTTTTAACTAGGCGACCATCGTCATATGATAGAACATCGACATGCATCAGATACTTCCCGTCGCTAGTATACACTGGCTCGACAACCTCTTCTGCCACATGACCACTAGTCGAATACTTAACCGTCTCGATGTCATTAGCCGTCGACATTTTAATAGCCGAAAACTAGAACTCTCAAAAGTCACATTAGTACCTAATGGTCGATCATTATAATGGTATCACTATAGTAATCATTAAACTATCGACTGCTATTATTATCAGTGATATTTGTTATAGTGCTGTTATCATCAACACTATGGTACATATTGTAATAACCATTGATTCGTAAAACAGTAAACCCCTGTGTTGATATAGGTATTAGCAGTTGTTATAACAGCAGTTATCATGACTGTCACAAATGTCTGGTTGTAACTCGCCAAGATACAAAGTTGATAATAAGGGTCTTTGATTATCAAACGGTAATCACGTTAAGCATAAGAATAACAGGTCTTACCAAAAAGCAATGGACACCTGTAGTGCTAAAATGCAACCGGTCATTGAAGCCATGCAAGCGAGATTGAACGAGTTAACAGCCGCCAGTGATGATCCAGAGGCAATTAAAATGATAGCCCAGTATATGCTGTCATCAGCTACTCTGTTGCTGGAGTTCGTCGCCAGAACTCAGGCTTTGGACACCATAACTCAAAGTTCCAAGCTACCTCCGGTAGGTAGCAAAGGTGTAATTCTCACTTATGATCCAGTAGTCTGGTCTGAAGTCACGTCGTCGTTCACTGTGGTGTCAGTCGATGATATCTTACCATCATCACCTAAAGTCACTGTTAATCGTGATTTTAGCAGCTGGACTACCAACAGTCTACCATTGCCAATGGTTTTTCAGTACCACAATGGTCACTGGGTACCAACTAACGTGCTAGACTCCACCGCGTCACCACAACTGTTGCGATCCCACATTGCCGTGTTCTTCGATCACGGATCCAATAGTGATACCACCACTAGTCCTAGTTCCAATGTTCCTGAGCAACAATGCTACTGGCAAGCCATCAACCACTTTCGTGTCAAAAAGGGTATCGTGTTCTAAATCCTAAGTCTTGACCATGTTGATGATAGTGATGGTTAAAAAATAATCAATAAGATGGAATACAACACACCTTGAAGGTGTGTTTATTGTATGAAAACTACAAATCACTACGTTAATAGTATTGAGGTTTGCGAGATGAGAAGCTTCTCACTTTCGACTGATATATTTATCGTCTGAATGAAGAGACACAGAAACATGCTATACGTATAGATCCACACACTGATACCCTTTATTGGTCTACTAGACCAAGTTATTTATGTTGATGTTGTTTCAAACAACAATCTTTGTTGATGTTAGTGATAACTACCATAATATAACATATCTACATTCGGAGGTCATGGACTAGTATTGCAACTCAACCTCAAATTCATAGTATATAAACATATAAACATACAAACTATAATTTTATATACTACCCATAACAAACAACTTAGCCAACTCAAACTCAACAGTAGATACAATGATAACTTTGACAGAAAGTTAGGTCACAAGCTTAACAGTCAGTCTGAAGTTTAACAGACGAGTAATGTTTACTGTCTACGTCTATAAATTTGGTACTACAAATTATACAATCTTTGATTGTATATCTTTTACTATTCAGACTAATATAGCATTTCGTTATATAGTATTTGGTTAATACTTACTATCGACACTTGTATTGTTAGAGCAACAGTGAGATTGTCAAGATTAGACATTATCATAGTAACAGTATTACAACCGTTTTAAATTATAGTTAGTATAACTGTTATGACTCAAAGTTATGGTCAGTATGGTGGTTACAACTTAAAGTCGTAGTGATAGTTCAGACTGTAAACCTAGACTATAAGTAACAGTAACCGTAACGGATAGTTGCTAACACTGGTATTAGGCAGTTGAGAAGTTGGGAATTTCAGAGTAGAGATCAAGTACAACAATAATATAGTCTTGACGATCAGCTTCAGTGTTGCTAAGATAGTTATCATGCTCAGCCTGAGATAGAGTTACAATACGAACATTAGTGTAACCAGCAGTCAGCATTTTTTCATACATACTAGTATCACACATGTAGGGTACAGTCTTGTCAGCATAAGAAGTAATGAAAAGAATAGGGACATCTCTAGGTAGTTGAGTGACATGTTGTCTATTGGCACGATAGCGAGAAATCCAGGGTAGAGCTAGTCTGACTAGCTATAGTAACACGATTTGAAGCCTGATGAATAGTTGATCCAGTCATCTAGACCAGAGGGACAACCTTGCAAAACTATAGCTCAAATCCTTGAAGAGGTTTCAGTAAGAGATAAAACTGAAACCAACATATAAAAGGGATAAGTGATGACCAGACTTGTCAGACAGACTGCTGCTACCACAGTTGGCGCTTCATCCGCTAGCCCACCCGCTGGCAGAACAGCCACTACCACCTTGCTGAGATCAGGATGTTACAGTAATAGAAAGCAACAATTTATTAACCACATTAGTAACCGGCAGAAGAGCTATGGTATCTTTGACATTGAGAAGAAGCTGTGTAAACTGACTCCTGGGCGAGCACTGGGAATAGTTGGCGCGGGTGCTGGTTCTGCTCTCGGTTGTATGATGGTTTCCAATAAGTATGAGGGTAGGAGTCGCTACAATTATGACCATCTTGAAACTGAAGACAAGGCCCTTTGACTATTACTACCACAACATTGCTAATAGACAACTGCGATTGCAGACCTTGCAAAAGTGGCTAGCTTTCATTGATGTTGTCTAACAGCGACTGCTACTATCATTGTCGCTATCGTTAGCATCTAACTTAACATCTTCAAGATGTTCAACTGTTAAGATAAGGATTACACTTCTCAAGTTGTAATAGCCATCACTATAAGTCATGATAATATCAAAACTGATCATAAAACCGTAACGTTAGCTATTGTCCATTAAATCGTTATATACAAAGAAATGTCTAAGTCCTTAGTTATGCGTATTATAGCTAGCACTATCACCTACGGTGCAATTATTCCAGTTACAACAGTTGTTAACTGGTGCAAGAGCATCAACTACAAAATTCGAGGATTCAAGCCATTATCTGAGGCCAAACTCAAGACCATGCTGGATGACAAAATGGTTCAACTACACGACGATGAGAAACCTTACTTTCAACATGAAAATTACCAACCGATTGCTATTCCCAAGCTCAGATCATGGCTGAACAGTCATCCTGATACTGCTCAAAGCCTCGAAGCCTACCTCGAAGCACTTGAAACCCTTAAACGTCGTCATGATAGACGTGACCGTGACCGCAAGCGCCTAGATAATCTATCTCAGGATGATGATCATGATGATGATAACTGTCAGGCTGAGACTCATCAGTTACCGTCACAAGAAACCCATCATCCAGTCAGACTATCCATACCGGTTGTTGCTGACACCAAGATCTATCTTTGCCTATTGGATAGCGACATTTTTGGTGACACTGAAGGTGTCAGTGACACTATTGATAATAATACTAGTGACAATAATGGTACCAGCCACGATGACAGAATAGCATTCTTGGCAGAGTACATATCTGTCTGGTTCCAGCGGCAAGTGGTGGTTTTAAAGTCAGATCAGCTCAGTGACTTTGATATTAAAGCTATTGCTACTGTAAATACTAAGGCGGGTATAAAGGTATCAAGCTCAGACATTCACAAATATTTAATCAACAAGCGTTGTAGTCTGCCAGATTGCGCCATGATTCTGGCATTAACTAAACATAGTCTATTTCGCAGATGGTCATCCCCATTTATCGGTGCTGCTAACCCCTCGTTCCCTGTGGCTGTTATGACGACTTACAGTCTGACCTTGAGCAACTTGAGGACAGTAACACTTAATGCTAGGGTAGCGATCAGTAAGAGCCCAAATCAGTCTGATTCTGTTCAGACTGATTTTGGTCAGTCTGATGACAGCAAACATAATCATGAGCTTGGCAAGTTATTGCGGATGAGTCTGCAAGATCCAACGACAGAAAACCTGTCATTAGTGAGTCGGGAACTGGCTAATAACAAACAATTCCTGACCAAATGTCAAATGGAGTTAGTATGTGAAGTGGCCGCACATGAACTATGTCACACAATTCGTATAGGTCATTGTGTGTACTATACCTGTGTCATGAATAGTGGAAATCATGACAGACAGACAATTAATTCTGGCTTCTCTGATCTCTGTCCTGTTGACCTGTACAAACTTAAATACGCGATGAACATCGACAATGTTGCAGATAGACAACGACAACTACAAGTCTTACAGGCACGTCTGGGATTTGTCAAATTTTAGTTGTTTATAACTACTATCTCAACCAACGAGATATATCTGCAAAAATTATAACTGTTGATACAATTACTCGTGCTTTAGATAGCGTAGCGAGCACTTTTAACTGAGTTAAAAGTAATAATGTGTTAGTCTGTTAGTCTACCAGTACTAATGGTCTTTCATGACCACAATGAATTGCTGGGTACCAGCTAACATGTTAGACTCTACCGCATCATTACGACTATTGCGATCTCACATCGCTGTGTCCTTCGATTGTGGATCTAACGGTGATAGCACTATGACTACAACTACTAGTCCCAGTTCTAACGTTCTTGAGCAGCAACAACGCTATTGGCAAGCCATCAACTACTTTCGCGTCAAAAAGGGTGTTGCGTTCTAACTCCTAGGACTCGACCATACTGATGCTAACGATGTTGACGGTGTTGACGGTTAAAAGGTAATCAATAAGATGGAATACAACACACCTTGAAGGTGTGTTTACTGTATGAAGATCATAAACTAACACGTTATTGGTCTTAAGATATGAGAGATAAGAGACCTCTCAGGTGAGAGATTTGCCGATCGACAGGAGGGTAGATCAAGGGTCTCAATAACAAAGAGTTCAACATTAAAGTCCAAAAATCTCAACATAAAGTGTCGTCGTTGTCATCATGGGAACTTGCAACCGATATAGCTGCTGTTACTACCGCTCAGATATTGTACCGACTTTTTTTGTTAACCACTTGTCGTAGTGTCATTAATGATACTGAAGATGAGACCACTATTGACACTATAAGACTCCTATCTGATAATAAAATGTTCTTTGGTCAGCAAGCTATTTTGTTACTACTCAACAGTTGAGTGAAACTGAAATTGAAATAGAGATAGAAATAGAAAACCCCCAAAAGAAGGGTTCTTCATCAACTTAAGTTAAACAAAAATAAGACATGTGGCAAGAAGTGGGAGCGAGAAAGAGGTCTAAATCAGACATCCTCAATAGGAAGTTTATCTTCAACAGAAGTCCAACTGAAGTGGGTAACCATGTGGAGTATCCATCAGAACTACTTGAACTCATCAACAGGTACATACCTGTTACTGCGCTACAGAGAGTAGATGATTATCTCCATAACTACATTGATGACACAGTGACGGTCCGTGTAACAGTTGATGTCAATGTTATAAGTCATGGATCAGACAATGTTGTTGAGTTAAACATTGTTCACCAGACCTCTGGACCCTATACGTATCAGCTGCGTGTTGATCTCCATGGCAGGTCAAGTCTGCTACTGTATTATGACGAAATAGATCCTGCTAGAAAGGAAACCGTCTTCCACATCAAGGAGGTGGGACTGTTCTTCGGTGGTTACACATCATACAAGGATGTAAGAAATCTGACGGGACAGACAAGACACGGTCTACCTTCTGATGAATATAGACTACGATTCAATCAGCAAGGACAGGTTAGGACTGTAGAGATGGGAGAATATGTTGGAGCTTACAGAGATCCGGAAAACCCTGAATTCCCCACCAAAATTGCTATCAGAAACGGCCTTTTTGGTGACAAAACCTGGTACACTAACATTTCTACACCAATTGACAATCTACCGGTCATCATCAAACAACTGCATAGCATTCATATTGAGGACTCTCAGGTGAAAGGCTTGCCAGCTGAAGGGTGGACTAAAAAGTTCACTGTTGTCACCAACTAAAACCTTCAGGGTAGAGTACCCTCATGATCATCATGAGAGTCTTATAATTAACACTGTGTTAGATATGACAGTAACCACTGTAACAATAATCGTTAGTTAACTGCTGCTGTCACTGATGATATGATATCGTTGATAACAACCTAACATGTAATAATATTATATAATATCAGACGTCATACTATCCATTAAGTCGTTGAGTGATCAACCTTATCATCAACGGATAATATGACGTCACAGTAACTGCTGAATTATCGACTAACTACTGTTGTCAGTGATATGTACTATAATACTGTTATCATTAATATCATAGTATATATTGTAGTTATAATAGTGGTGGTAGCGATAGTCATTGAGCTGTCAAATAATAATTACGAAATGATATTTGTCATTACTTGTAATGGTAGACATCATGAACATGTATACGGTTGGAATACAGTTAGACTAATTGGAATTCGAACGTCACTCTATAATATGTTGGCTCCAAATCGTAGGATACAAAGCTTGAAGGATATCACTTATGTTTCTTGGACGCTTACAGTCACTATATTACCGGATATACTACAGACACCAGACTCTACATAATTCAACCGACTGGTTCAGTGGTTAAGTTGTCCCGAAATTATGTAGTTGATGAGGACAGCGGTTTTACTGTTGGTTCAAAACCGTTGGTAAGGAAGCCTCCTTATGATTTCGTTTTAATTACAGTGTAAGATTCCAACTACAGTGTAAGATTCCAACTACAGTGTAAGATTCCAACTACAGTGTAAGATTCCAACTACAGTGTAAGATTCCAACTACAACTTTAAGTTGTAGTGGTAGTAGCTATCATTGAGGCTGGAAAATAAGGGTTGACACTGACATCACTATAAAACAGACTGTGTTAAGAGGTGAAGGACAAGACTAAAACCAAGAAATAATGGCTAGTAAACGAATTCGTGATCTGATCAAGTCAGTCAACCTCTGGTTCTTCGATCGTCTGCTGTTTGATGCTGGACAGGAAAAATACACTGAGAAGCTCAATCGCTGCTTGGATGAGGAATTAGATAACCCCAAAGACTGTTATCAGCGACTAACAGCTAGCAACGATTTCTGTGTTGAGGATATGAACAAGGTTTTTGCTGGCACCTATGTTTTCGATGCTGCCACACTCAAGCGACTGTTTGAGCTAGGTTGGGATCAGCACTTGTACATCTACATCTCACTACCCTTCATTGAAGCTGCTGAATTCAGTGGTTATGATCTTGACTCTGTGGCTACCA
>Ga0302309_10003606_pt1 | contig 11865 bp, 11 predicted proteins | sample III_Palsa_N1_1_FD_200453 | JGI IMG/M metagenome (GOLD analysis project Ga0302309, IMG submission 200453) | Peat permafrost microbial communities from Stordalen Mire near Abisko, Sweden - III_Palsa_N1_1 | ecosystem: Environmental > Terrestrial > Soil > Palsa > Peat permafrost | place: Sweden... | reverse complement strand
GAAGAATTCCGATATCCGGCTGTGCTTCCATCCGCTTTACAGCTTCCGGTAAACCACTAATAATATGGCTGTCGTCATCTAAAACCAGAAAATATTTATTTCTAGCTACTTTAAAGCCGTCATTCCAGCCGGCTATGCCGTTATTCTTAATTTTGGTTATAAGGGTTAGTTCCGGATGGTATGTTTTCACCTGTATTGATGTATCATCAACTGATGCATTATCAATCACAATTATCTCTAATTCAAAAGGTATAATTTTTCTATAATTTTTTAATTTATCAATAGTGAGCAAAACTTCTGCACACCTGTTATAGGATAAAATGATTGCGGAAACCATATTTTGTCGTAATTAAATAACCAGTCAGATCGCTAATAACTTATTTATATTTATCATCATACTTGATAACTTTTGCTTCCCGGAGCCATCGCTTCGTTAAGCGACCAAACTTCATAATAAAATTATGCAATGAAAAGCCAGCAGCTTTATACTTTTTAAATGGTGTTAAACGCAGGTATTGCCAGTATAAATTATTATAGGGATGTGTATCTGCATATATCCATGGCTTAGAATAACTTGCATAATGAATTATAATGGGAGTAACCGCTTTTTTCCTTATTAAATGAACTGCGTTGTATTTTTCATCAATTTTAGTCCATTGGTTCGCAAAACATATATTTAAAATATCCTGATCAACCCAATCCAACTTTGTATAGGTGTTAGCTATTGTAATAAATTTTTCAGTTATTTTTTTTCTCCTCCACCATTTTAAATTAACTAAAATAACACCTGCATTAAAATAACTTTTTGCAACAGATCCCAAGGCTTGCAAACGTTTCACGTTATCCGCAACAGATGCCTCGCTCACCGCACATATATATTTACCAGTTAAATCAATATTTGCAAGTTCACTTATACCGCCTGTAACTACCAGATCTGAATCTAAAAATAATGCTGTCTCAATATCAGTAGGGGCTATGACAGCCAAGAATAGCCTGAAATAAGTATATTTTGGATACTCCAAAGTGGGTTTAAATACCGAGAAATCTATGTGCCCAATATTAATTAATTTTAATTCTGTCTTGTAATTGGTCTTAAAAAAGTGAATGATCTTTTCGAATTCAATAATATTTATATTATCATGTATAACATATAAATTTATATCTAAACCTTTATTATTTTCCAAAAGCGACGTAGCGGCTACTGTGAAATGTTGAATATAGCTTTTGCTTGTCGCAAAAAATACATTAAATTTTATCATTAACCATTGGATTATTTAAAGTAAGCAATTGCTTTTTTTCCAGCTTTTAACGGCCATAAAATATAGTGGCCTATTCTATAGGATAAAGTTTTTCTCACTTTATCTATAGTAGCAGTAGTAATTCTATACATTAATTCATCATCCGTAAAGGCAGACAGTTGAATATCTGGTAATGGCACATCTGCGGCAACGGCTAAAATATATAATTGTTCAAATTCGTTAATTTCTGTTATCCTATCATAATTTCCTCGATATTCTTTGAAAGCATAGTTTTCTTCATCAGGAATTAATAAAGATGCAAATGTGGCACGCTGATTATAAAAATTAGAATTAGTAAAATTTTTTCGTACTAAATCTTTGAATTCCTGCGCATACAACTCTTTTACGTGAAATTTGTTAAAAAACTGGCGCTTATCCGTATAATGAAGTTTATCCGGCGAAGAAATGATCAAAAGACCTTCGGGTTTTAAAACTCTTTTAATTTCCGACATCATTTCATGATGCTTATCATGATGTTCTATAGTTTCAAAACTAACCACTACATCAAAATAATTATCCGATAAAGGAATGGATGAGGCCGAGCCTTCTAAAAATCTTAAATTACCTTTTTTATATTTTGACTGTGCCCTGTAAATAGCATCTTCAGAAATATCAACGCCAACCACTTCATCGGCAACACCAGCGATTAGATTTGATCCATAACCTTCGCCAGATGCAATATCTAAAACACGTTTTCCTTTTGCAAGGCCTAAAACTATCGCATACCTGTGCAAGTGTTCAACTGCAACTTCCGTATTAACAAAGGTCTCTAATCTTTCTCCTGTCCAATTATTTAGATTCATATAATGATTAATTATAGATATAATTAAATATTACCTAGCATCCTTTGCCTGAAAAAATTCAAGAAATGGCGTATATCCCTGTAATATTTATAAGGTATATTTTTAACAGAAAAATCAACATATTTTTCTCCGAGATAAGGTCCAGCTTTTTGATACTTAAAATAAAAAGATTTGTAAGGATGTCTATCTAAGTAATTCCACGGTTTTGAAGCTCCTGCATAATGAATGATTAGTGGGATTTGCCGTCTTTTCCATATCAGATGTAAAGCATTATACGTTGCATTCAATTCCCCCCATCTGTTTAAAAAAAACATATTTAGAATATCTTGATCCCAAAAAACCAACTGTTCCATATATTGATCAGACAACTTCATTAACTCAGCTGACGTATTTGTTATCCTCCAATTTTTTAAATTAATCATCATGACACCAGCATTAAAATAAGTGTCTGTTTTAAAACCTAATTTACTTAGTCTTTCGCTATTCGCCTTACGTTGTTCAGGTATTTCACTAACCGCATAAATATATTTCTCACATTCGTTCCGTGAAGAATCATCAATTTCAGCAAATCTCAAATTTGCCAGCTCATCGAGTTTCCCAGTTACCACGGTGTCTGAGTCAAGAAATAAACCCGTATCAACAGAAACTGGAATTATATCTGTAAGTAATAAACGTAAATAGGTATTAATGGATACGTGCTCACCGACCCGGTAATTATTAAATATTGAACTATCTTGGAATATAAGATTAATACTGATCCCATATTTCCAATTCGCAAATTCAAGTACTTCCTTTAATAGGGTAATATCTTCAAAGTCATAAATTAAATAAATATGAAGATCAATATGCTTATTTGTTTCCAATAACGATGTTAATGAAACCGTAAAATATTTAATAAAATATTTTCCGATAGCGAAGAATACATTTAACGATGGTTTCATAACGCAATGGCATTGTATACAATGCTGTGATTAGTTCGAATTAATATTATACTTATGAATGTTTTTCAATGATATATAGGCACCCTTAAAATTTCTTTTATAACATTTTTAAGATGAAATAGTTTGACTATTTATCGTTATTCTTAAATACTTTTAATAATAATTGATTTTTAAAACTTTCAATATATATATTTTTCACCAAAAACCACAGAAAAAAAACATAAAACGATACGCAGGAAAAAATGACACAAACTTCTCTGATCAAGTAGTTACCTATTAGTTTTCTGACAATAAATGCGATTGGAAAAAATATCAAAGATCCAACGAGTGACTGGAGAAATATTTTTTTGTTAAACCTTATTTTTAAAGTATTTCGGAGAAAATGATAAGCTAAACCGGTAGCGACAATTTCTGTCAATATCATTCCGTACGATGCCCCTTGATAAGAAAAATACTTGATCAGCAAAATATTGGTAAGCAGGCTAAATATCATGCTTATTATATAAGTTCTCAATAAAAACCTCTCCTTTTCCATAGGGGTCAGTAATTGTACACAAATAATATTTCCTATACCAATAACTATAATTAGAGGGGCCAGAATTTTCAGTGCTATTATCGAACCATCGAATTTATTTCCAGCAAAAACATGGATTAAAAAAGGAGAAGCTACATATATACCAGTTAAAATAGGAAAACTAACGACACATATTAAACTAAAAGCTTTATTTGCTAACGACTTTATAGTATCAAAATCCTTATTTGCATATGCTCTGCTTACTTGTGGAATAATAACAGAATTAACTGCATAAATTAATGCCAACGGCAGGCGAACAATACGTAAAGCTGTTGCATATATACCAACGGCACTCTCACCCTGCATAAATCCAAGTATCACATTGTCCATAAGCAGATAGATGCTTACTGCCAATGTAGAACCTAAAATTATAAATAAAGGCTTGAGATGCTTCATGAGATTGAGACGTTTAAAGCTGATCTTTATAAGTTTCCTTAAATAAAAAACGTTTATCAGTCCATTAAGTACCAAGCCGCTTGCCATAATTGCATAATAGATAAACGGCGGAGAGTTTTGCCGCAGAAATATAAATAAGAAAACAACGGAGATACTACGTACAACCAATGTTCTTGAAGTGATGTATGCGAATTGTTCCATGCCCTGAAACAACCATTCCGCTGACAATACACCTGAAATAATCATTAATATGCCAATACCGACCAGATCAAGGTGAACTCTTAAATTAGGAATGGATAATGCAAGGCTCAAATAGACTACGGAAAATATACCGGCAGATATCAGGTGTATTGCAAAAATTTCGCTAAAAGTTTTATTTAAAGCTGATTTGTTTCCTTTATGTTTCGAAATTTCCCGAACTCCATATAAGGGAATACCTAATGCAGCAAACAATACAAAATATTGAGTAAAACTATCTATAAAATTAATTGCACCAATTCCATGCGGCCCCAAAATGCGTGAAGAGTATGGAAACGTGATAATTGGAAAAATAAACTGGCTAATCGATAATATGCTATTATAAAATAAATTCTTTTTTAACATTAATATCTCAATAAATAGATATAAACAGATTTTGTAATGGTAATAATTTACGAAAGCTACGTCAGTAGGTTCAACTTTATGTCAATTTAATATACAAGTATTTAATTAAAATATCTTTTTTTTAAAAACCTTCTTATTAAATAAACGTAATATCTTATTATCAATGCCGGATGCAATTCTGGCAAATAACGATAATGTGTTTTTCTTAAAGCAGTACAAACTCCTCTGTCTATCCATTCAGCCATCATCCACCTAAAACGGCCGTCAAAAGCTGTAAAAAGAGAATTAGGTATAAAAGTTTTATACTCCCTAAATCTTTTTAACTCTGAATCAATGTTTATTGATTTTTTGATAGATCGTGTAGTATTAGAATGTTCTCTAAAGAAATTAAGAGGGTTTTGGGAATAAGCTATCTTATTGTTGTTTTCTTTTAAAATATTTTTCCAGAAAAGCCAGTCACCCGTAAATCGCATATCAGTTGACAAAACTGCATTTAAATTATTGGGGTTTTTAAATAGCACCGCGCTGGCGTTTGGTATTGTATTTCTAAATTTTAAATATTTACTAATCTCCACTCTTCCGTCTTCTATATAATCGTGTGTCCATTTCACCGGATCAAGTTTGTCAGCATGTAGAGTCAAACCTATAATGTTATTATTTTCATCAACATTTACTGATCTGCAAAAGGATATAGCCACCTCTGGATAGTTAAGGAATGGTCTTATAAGTGTATCTAAAAATTCAGGTGATGCGTAATCATCACTTTCAGCAATCCAAATAAGTTCACCTGCCGCTAGTGCTATTCCTTTTTCCCATTGTCTAAATGTAGAACCACTATTAACACTATTATAAAATATTTTTGAAACTTTTTTATGATTTCTAAATTTTTCAATGATGGAACGACTATTATCAGTTGAGCAGTCGTCTAAAATAATAAGCTCAAAATCTTGAAAGGTTTGATTCAGAACGGATTCTATTCGCTGAGTCAAAAATCGTTCATGGTTAAAATTTGGTATAATAACTGACACCTTTGGCATATTCGGATTATACTAAATGTTATCTACAATATATTTTGCCCGCATCACACAATCGTCGGTCCAAAAATATTTCCATTGCGCAAACCTTCCCGCTAAAACAATATCACCGACTTTTATAGTTTTCTTAGTTTCCCAGTCGCTCATGGGTTCAAGATCGTCTTCTTCGCGGGTCATACCCAGACTTTCGAGCCAGGTAAATATAACATTCTGCGCTATTTCCCGCTCCTGATCGAAAATTACATTTGCCCAATCCACCCATTTTGTATGATAGCTTTCGATAGCATCGTTTGAGTGTATAAGATTCATATTGATCAACTCATCTAATACTTTTTCCGCATAATTAATGTTTTCTTCAAAAATGTGATACTCGGAAAAATAAACTTCCACCTGTATACCTGATTTCCCGGGCATGCCATTTGCCGGTGACAAAAGATCAGTAAAATTTATTCTCGTTGAATAAAATCCCTCATCATAAACGTATATCCATTGATTATGTATAGCTGCCGGATGATCAACAACGATGTTTATGATTAATAATTGAGAACATTTCAATTTCATTGCACTATTTTTAATAGCTACAGGTGCATCACTATTGATAATAAGCATCGGTAACGGCAATGTAGAGATTAATTTATCATAACTTTCTTTGCTGCCATCGCTGAACGAAAGCCGCTTTTCCTTGAACGAAATATGCGTTAATTTTTTATTAAAATTAATTGGTAATGAATCTGCAACTTCTTTGATATAACTATAAAATCCACCGCTTGCCGGATATCTAACCTTGTTTATATAATGCGTTTGCTTAGCAAGCGGCCCCATCGCACTATCTACCATGTCACTTATCTCCGGAAAATATATTCTTTTGCCAATCCAGTTTGTAGTAAGGTTAACCGGTTCAGTTGTCCAATATTTAAGGGTATAGCTTTTTGAAAACACTTCAGCAAATGTTTTCCCGAATGCGTAATTAATCCATTCTTGATAATTGGCCGGGAGATATCCTTCAGGTATCTCAGCCCGTATCGCTATTGCGTCCTCTATACATTCATGCCTTAGCGGCTCGGGCACAGCATACATATGTGCTTGCGCGGGATGCATTATCCAATTACCCTGGTAATAGTTTATGGGATCCGTAACGTACTCCAGGTAATTTTGAGCACAATTTTCAGCAAAATATTCCTTTACATAAGTATATTTTGTAAACGATACGTGTGGCCCCTCGTCCCAGGTAAAACCACCAATTATTTCGCTATGAATATGGCCGCCTGCGTATGCTTTGTCTTCAAATATCTCAAAAGGGATGTTTCGTTTACGCAAATGATCGGCAACGCTCAATCCGCTTAATCCTGCACCTAAAATAGTATACATTAAAGGTTATAATTTAAATAAATATAATCTTTAAGTGCGTCCTTCCATCCACGCATGTGGTTAATTTTTCTTAAATTCATATTAAGATTTTCAAGACATTCGTTATCTGGCATATTTGCCTTACGTGGGAAAGCGTTTGATTTTACCGGTGCAACAATTGTATTTAAATTAAATAAGGTCACAATTTCTGAAACATAATCAAATCTTGAAGCACATCCTTCATTTACCACATTGAATGTGCCACTCAAATCTTCAGAGAGTAAATAAATTATTTGTGCCGCTAAATCAGCCGTATAAGTTGGTGAACCCGACTTATCTATCGCACTATTAATTAAAGAAGCGGTTATACATTCTTTTCGTCTCGCCTCAACAAAATTTTTTTTATGCTGAAGCGTGCCGCCAAATAACCATCCCGGGCGAATGATCAGGAAATTTTTGTTGTGCTCTTTGACACGATTTTCACCTTCCAGCTTTGTAAAATGATGAAAATTGAGCGGATTTGTTTTATCAAGTTCATTAAATGCCGTTGTTTTGGTATCGCCATACACTCCGCAACTACTTATATAAACTATTTTAGCATTGACAAAATCCGAGGCTTTGGCCATATTCTGAGAGCCAATAACATTGGTTAAAATGGCCGCGTTTCTATCATCTTCGCATGAATCCACGTTGGTCATGGCTGCACAGTGAATTATGACCTCGGGATTAAAATCAACAACCCTCGCTTTAATATCTGCGTAATCGCCTATTTTAATATTAGTGGAGTTATAACCCTTTACTTCGTGGCCTTCATTCGCCATTGCCATTTTTATATCGGAACCTAATATTCCTGATTCTCCAGTTAAGAATATTTTCATATAAGTTAATTACTAAAATGCCCAATTATAAGGTATTTCTTTGCTATCCGGTTCGAGCCGTATACTCTCCTTTGGATCATGAATAATATTCGATACATTAAGGATTATACTCTCGCCTTCTGTTATACCTGAAAAACCAAACCAAATTCCGGGATTAATTACCAACCGTCCATAGTTTTTATCTGAGGTAACAAACTCTTTAATTTCTCCTTTATGTACGCTTTCCGGGCGATCATCGTAGAACACAAAACGGATAGCACCGCTGGGCACAAACAAATTACATACCATCGATGAATGCTTTTTCCATGCTTTAGGATCATTCCGCTTCGCTGTAGAGAAATAGCATTCGCCAAAATTTGGCAAATCGCTATCTAAGCCTTTGATGGCATGCAAAACTCTTCCACCCGTAGTTTCTATTGGTTTCAATGGGTGGAAGTATACGCCATGAATTATTTCTGTGCCCATTGTAAACCCTTTTGTTTAGCTACATTAATATATGCTTTAATTTGTTCTTCTGTAAAAACAAGCATATCAGCCTGTTTTTCTCTATAATAGTGTTTATACCATTCACACGTAAACGCTGCTGTTTCCTTAAAATTAAGTGTGGGAGTCCACTGCATATCAAAAAGTGCCTTATCAATATTTAATTTCAACAAACCCGATTCTGGAAAATTAGAGGGTTCCAAATGTAATATATCTGTTTTATCATCCCATGTTTTAGCCAGTTCTTTAAGCAAATCGAGCACCGTATAATTTTGGTCTGTAGGTGGGCCAAAATTATATGATTGGCCATTTATACTGGCTTTGTGCGGTGTAAACAATAATTGCCCTGTTCGCAGATAACCACTTAAAGGTTCCAGTACATGCTGCCACGGCCGGGTCGCATCAGGACTCCTGATAACCACTTTATTATCTTTTGCCCAAGCTCGAAAGCAGTCGGGAACAATTCTTGCGTCGGCCCAATCGCCGCCACCAATAACGTTACCTGCGCGTACAGACGACATTTTAATCCTTCCGTAATTTTTAAAATAGGAATGATAATAGGTTTTAATTATTAGTTCAGCCGCGCCTTTGGATGCCGAATAGGGGTCCTTTCCTCCCAAATGATCTGTTTCCTTATATCCCCATACCCATTCAACGTTATCATAACACTTGTCACTGGTGATCATTACCACAACACAAGGAAATTCACTCAACCGTAGCGTTTCCAAAATATTTGCAGTACCGATAATATTGGTCGTAAAAGTATCAACAGGCTCTTCAAAAGCCTTTTTTACAATGGGTTGCGCCGCTAAGTGAAAAATAAAATCAGGTTTTATACTCCCTATAATTTCCTTCATCTTCTCGAGATCACGTATATCCGCTAAATAAGATTCTACCTGGCTTTCGATCTTACTCACACCGAATAAAGAAGGTTCGGCGTAAATTTCATTTGATATGCCATACACTTTTGCGCCTAATATTTTAAGCCATAAGCACAACCACCCTCCCTTAAAACCAGTATGACCGGTTACGAGAACTTTTTTTCCTTCGTATATATTGTTAAACATAGTTTTTAATTCCAGATTTTCCATTTAGCGTTACCGGATATCCAATCGGCCTCCAGTTCTTGTTTATCTCTTAAGGTGTCCATTGGCTTCCAAAAACCATCATGTTTAAAAGTATCCATCTGTCCTTCACTAGCAATGTTTTCCATAGGCTCCCTTTCCCAGGTAGTGCTATCACCTTCTATATAATCAAAAACTTCTGGTTCACACACAAAAAATCCACCATTTATCCATGAACCATCGCCTTTTGGTTTTTCCATAAATGAATGAACTATATTTTCGTCTGAGACATTTAAGGCACCGAACCTACCGGAAGGCTGTACCGATGTCACAGTGCAATATTTACCGTTTGCCTGATGAAACTTTACAAGTTCTGTTATATTTACGTCGCTGACCCCATCGCCATAAGTTAATAAAAACGGATTATTGCCAATATGAGGTTGGATTCTCTTAATACGGCCTCCGGTAAGGGAATCAATACCCGTATCTACCAATGTAATTTTCCACGGTTCAGCTTGGGAATCATGAACGTTTAAGGAGTTATCTTTCAAATCTATTGTAACATCAGATTTGTGTAAAAAATAATTTGCAAAATATTCCTTTATCAGATAACCACGATAACCCAGGCATACAACAAAGTCGTTATAACCATGTGCTGAATAAATCTTCATTATATGCCAGATAATCGGCATCCCGCCAATTTCTACCATGGGCTTGGGTCTCAAAGTTGTTTCCTCTGATAACCGCGTACCCAAACCTCCTGCTAATATTACAACCTTCATATTATTTAATTATCTAACTCATAATTGACCGATATATCCTAAAGGATATAAGCCACAATATCATAACAGAAACAGCAATAAATGTCCCTGTCAATAAAGATTTTATTTTCCCAGTCCTTTCTACATCTAAAGGCAATACTGGCTGATCAATTACCTGTATTAGAGGCGTCTCTCTTTCCAATGCGCCACGTGCTACTTCAAGATTTCTAACTACTTCGGTATAAATTGCGGTAGCTGCCTGAACATCTATTTGCCTTCGTTGCGAAGGTGCTCTTAGTTCCTGTTGCGATGCAGGGTCAGGATTCGGATTCGCATCAGAGGCAGAAGCAAACCTGCCGATAGATGAATTAAGGATATTATGTACACTATCTGCCTGATGCTGTAACAATAACACATTTTGCTGTGCGCCTTTAATCTTTGTCTGGATATAGAAATTATTCACATTCGAAACAATTTTATCGGCAAATTCTTTTGCAAAAAGCTGATCGCGGGATTTTACGTCTACACTTATCATACTCAGTTTTTTGTCTGGTTTATCTACTGTTAAATAATTTTTTGAAATATCGTTAACAATTAAATTAATAATACTGTCATGTTGTATTGTGAAATTGGATTGTGGAATATCAAAATTTATGTCTTTTAAAGTAGGATTATTACCCCAGGCCTGCCGCAAATGATTAATATCTATATATTTATCAATTAAAAGCTCTGCTTTGGAATTAAATATCGCCGAAGTGAGCAGGGTTTTTTCCAGCATCAACCGTGAGTTATATAATTGGGTAATATTATCGCCCTGAAAAATACTGTTACTTCCGCCGACATCAATACCAACCATTGAAGCCAGGGAAGAATATTGTCCTAAGCTTCCCCCACTTTTATCATTCTCTTCCATTACAAAAGTACAACTGGCCGTATAAACTGGTTTTTTCATTAGGGCATAAACAAGCCCTATCGCAGCTCCGATTAGCCCAGCCAATAGTAATAGGCGCCATTGCTGATATATATACCTACGGGTGTTGCCAAATCTCCGAATAGCTATCTTAATTGAAACCTCGTCAGTAGCAAGTTCATTTTTGTCCATATACGTTTTCTCTTGCATTACTGTAGTGGTTGTCAGTATTCAACTATAATTGTTATTGTATGTTTATTGCAGACCTAATTTCTTAAACTTAAAATAGCTAATACAGCTGTTGTCCCAAGCGCACTTATAAGACCAATTATTTCGGCAGTGTTCAAGCCGTGTTTAACGGACTTTTTAGGTATAAATATCTCGCTTCCGGGTTTAATCTCAGGATGACTCCTGAAAAACAAAAATGTATGAGTTCCTTTAACGCTGCCATTGGCATAAACAATGTAGGCTCCTCTTTTTAAAGCATCATCTGCATATCCGCCGGCGTTGTTTATATAATCATCAAAACTGTTGCCCGGAACAAAAACTACTCCGCTCTGAACATGAACTTCGCCGTTAACCTGAACGACTTGCTGTTGTTGAGGGATACTTATCATATCACCATCTTTTACGATCAGGTCGGTTATAGAACCGGGTTGCTTTAGAATTTCATTTAATTTAATACCGATAAAGTCATTTCTAATTTCATTGCGACTATCAGTCGAATCTTTAAATGATTGCTTTAGTGTCCCTATTTGCTGAAGATGGCTTTG
>Ga0302309_10003605_pt1 | contig 11865 bp, 7 predicted proteins | sample III_Palsa_N1_1_FD_200453 | JGI IMG/M metagenome (GOLD analysis project Ga0302309, IMG submission 200453) | Peat permafrost microbial communities from Stordalen Mire near Abisko, Sweden - III_Palsa_N1_1 | ecosystem: Environmental > Terrestrial > Soil > Palsa > Peat permafrost | place: Sweden... | reverse complement strand
TATGAAGGTCATTAAATATTATTTCTTCGATAGAGGTTTTTGATTAAGCTTTTCGTTGTTTCACTATTATACGATTTAATGATCTTTCTCACTTTTTATCGCTGATCTCATCATTTTCTCCGCCTGCCGGTCACCTTACTTTTGTTCAAATTCCGGTTAAATACAATTACATAAAAATAATACAAATGGCCAACCGATCTAAAACTTATATCTTAAGTATCAACTGTGGCTCTTCCAGTCTTAAGTTCAGCCTCTATGATTTGATTTCTACTGATCTGGAATTGACCGGTAATATCAGCCGTATGGGAGAGGAAAAAGCCAGCCTGGAAATAAAGGACATTTCGGGTCAGGTATTGGATAGCTGGTTTAAACATTATGAGAACTTCAATGCCGGGGTTACAGATGTTATTGATTGGCTAAAAAGGAAAGGACACCAATATCCTATTGATGCCATTGGGCACCGCCTTGTACAAGGCGGCCCGGAACACCGCAGACCGGAAATGATAACAGACCAATTACTAGCTAATCTGCAACAGTACATTTATCTCGCCCCTAACCATCTTCCTGATGAAATCAGTACCATACAAGCGTTTCAATCGGCTTACCCTGAAGTTCAGCAAGTCGCTTGTTTTGATACTTCCTTTCACCGCCATATGCCGTCTTACGCCAGGGATTATCCCCTGCCATTAAAATATAAGGAAAAAGGCTTGTTCAGGTATGGCTTTCACGGCCTCTCGTATGAGTACATTATGCAGGAACTATCTGCTCAGCACTCATCTGTAACCAAGAAAAAAATTATCATTGCCCATTTAGGCAACGGCGCCAGCATGGTAGCTGTTAAAAACGGAGTCAGTGTCGATACAACAATGGGCGTTAGCCCGATAGGTGGTTTGATTATGGGCACCCGATCCGGAGATCTTGACCCTGGCGTGTTATTGTTCCTGTTGAATCAATATAATATGACCGCGGTCGAACTGGAAGACCTATTGAGTAAGCACTCCGGGCTAAAGGCGATTGCCGGTGTGAGCGATGTACAAGAGTTGCTGAATATGGAACCTGAAAGTGCTGAAGCTAAAGAAGCGCTCACCGCGTTTTGTTACAGTGCCAAAAAATATATCGGTTCGCTCGCCGCAGCCATGGAAGGGCTGGATATGCTCGTGTTTACGGGTGGTATCGGTGAAAATTCAGCAATTATCCGCGAGCGTATTTGCCTGGGGCTGGGCTATATGGGAATCGATTTGGATAAAAAAGCCAATTTAAAAAACGAATTAATCATTTCTAAAGATATAAGCCGTATAACTATCAAGGTCATTAAAACTAATGAGGAATTAATGATGGCAAGACTGGTTCGCACGGTATTAAACGCTATTAAACATTAATATTATGGAAACAGCATTGATTACAACTGAGACCGAAACTTTATCGTCCGAATTACTTGAAAAAATGGACGCTTACTGGCGTGCAGCAAACTATCTATCGGTAGGACAGCTTTATTTACGGGATAACCCTTTACTAAAAGAACCTTTAAAGCTGGAGCATGTCAAAAACATGCTACTCGGTCACTGGGGAACCACGCCGGGGCAAAACTTTATTTATACCCATTTAAACAGAATTATTAATAAGTATGAGCTTGATATGATCTACGTTTCCGGCCCCGGGCATGGCGGGCCGGCAGTGGTGGGCAGCACTTACCTGGAAGGTACTTATACGGAAGTTTATCCTAATATTACCCAGGACGAGGATGGACTCAGAAAACTGTTCACCCAGTTCTCTTATCCGGGCGGTATTTCGAGTCACGTTTCACCACAGACACCCGGCTCCATTCATGAAGGCGGCGAACTGGGTTACTCTTTGAGCCACTCATTCGGCGCGGTACTGGATAACCCCGATCTGATCGTAGCCTGTGTAGTGGGTGATGGCGAAGCGGAAACCGGTCCATTAGCCACAGCCTGGCACTCCAATAAGTTTTTAAACCCACTTACCGATGGAACGGTATTACCTATCCTGCACCTTAATGGTTATAAAATTTCTAATCCTACCGTTTTAGCACGCATCAGCCACGAAGAGTTGGAGCAGTTGTTTCGTGGTTACGGCTGGAACCCTATTTTCGTAGAGGGTGATGACCCAGGGCAAATGCACCAGGACATGGCCGCAGCGCTGGATTATGCGGTTGACAGGATCAAACAAGTGAAGTATGATGCCGAACATTCTTGCGGAATCCGCCCCCGCTGGCCGATGATTATTTTGCGGTCACCCAAAGGTTGGACCGGGCCTAAAGAAGTTGACGGCTACAAGATCGAAGGCAATTTCAGATCGCACCAGATACCGCTTGCTGTTTCCGCAGCTACACCGCCAGAACATTTGCAATTGCTGGAAAACTGGATGAAAAGCTACAAGCCAGAAGAGCTTTTTGATGAAAAAGGGAAATTAAAGGCAGAGCTGGCTGAGCTGGCGCCCAAAGGAGAACGCCGCATGGGCGCCAATCTCCATGCCAACGGCGGGCAGTTATTACGTGATCTGCGTATGCCGGATTTTCGGACTTATGCAACTGTTGTTCCTTTCCGAGGTGCCGGTGGTGAAGGTGACACTTATGTATGCGGTCGCTTCCTGCGGGATGTTATCAGGGAAAACCAAGAGAAGCGCAACTTTAGACTTTTCGGGCCTGATGAAACAGTATCAAACCGGCTGGATCTGGTATTTGAAGCGACCAACCGGCAATGGAACGCCCCTGTCGATCCGCACGATGAATTTCTTTCTACTGACGGTAGTGTTATGGAGATGTTGAGCGAACACCAATGTGAGGGCTGGCTGGAAGGATATCTATTGACTGGCAGGCATGGCTTGTTTAACTGTTACGAGGCTTTTATTCATATTATCGATTCCATGTTCAACCAGCATGCCAAATGGTTAAAGGCAAGTAAGGAACTCCCCTGGAGGCGCAATATCGCTTCTTTAAATATTTTACTCACTTCCACCGTTTGGCGCCAGGATCACAATGGGTTTACGCACCAGGATCCAGGCTTTATCGACCACGTAGTAAATAAAAAAGCAACAATTGTACGGGTTTATCTACCCCCTGACGCCAATTGCCTTTTATCAGTTACTGACCATTGCCTGCGCAGTTATCATTACGTTAATGTAATTGTTGCAGGGAAACACCCTGCACCGCAATGGCTGAGCATGGATGAAGCAGTAGATCACTGCACCCGAGGAATAGGTATTTGGGACTGGGCCAGCAATGATCAGGATTGCGAACCTGATGTGGTTATGGCCTGTAGCGGAGATGTACCCACGCTGGAAACACTCGCCGCGGTAACCATATTGCGGGAGCATTTACCGGAACTGAAGATCAGGGTCGTTAACGTGGTCGACCTGTTTAAACTGGAAAAAAACACAGAGCATACCCATGGCCTTTGCGACAACGATTTCGATGAATTGTTTACAACCGACAAACCGGTGATCTTCGCATTCCATGGATATCCATGGCTGGTACACCGCCTGACCTATAACCGTACCAACAACAAGAACATGCATGTAAGAGGCTACAAGGAAGAGGGTACTATCACGACTTCTTTTGATATGACCGTATTAAATGAAATGGACAGGTTCCATCTAGTGATGGATGTGATCGGCCGCTTGGCTCAAACCGGCAGCAAAGGGGTTTATCTTAAACAACAGCTGATGGATAAACTGACCGAACACAAGCAATATATCAAAGCCAATGGCAAGGATATGCCTGAAATACTGAACTGGAAATGGGAAAGTAAACTAAAGGATTAAGACAGATCAGCTAACGTAATAAATATGACCACCAGACAGGATTGACTATACGCAGAATGAAAAATACAATACTAGGGTGGCTTATTACTCTATGGAATTAGCCGTTGACCGAGCGCTAAAATATATAGCGGCGGATTGGGATTTTTATCAGGTTCGCATATGCTTTGCGTCGATGAGTTAAAGCAAAACTTGTTGTGTATCGGCATACTATGAAAATATGGTTATTATGACCAGGTATACCATACATCGGGCTAAGAAAATAAAGTCTAATATTTTGACTTTAAAATAAGGCGATTCATTATTTGGATCGCCTTATTTTATGTTAGATCGCGATGTGGTTTAATATATTTTCTGATTGCATCAATTCACTGAACCATTTATTTAAAAAATCAGGCGTTTGATTTGGCAATTCGTTTACCAGTTCCTTATAATAGTTTATTCCCTGTTGCAATTGAGTTTTGAAATTGTTTAGGCTTTTTCGTTTTTTATCACTCAAATCCTTCAGGTGTTTTTGCATGTCGGTTTTCAGGTAATCAATATATAAATTGAGCTCTTTTATAAAAATATGGGGCCGGTTAACCTTATCTAAAAGATCAACTGCCCCATAAATATGTTTAACCATCTCCTCTAATGAGTATGTCCTTTTAAAGTAAGCCAGGTTTGGGCCGGGGCATATTGATACCGCTTTGTTTTCTTTTGGTTTAATAATATCCAGTTTAAGATATACGGCAGAGCATAGCCCTTCACACAAGCATATTTTTTCGGTAGCGGAGTCAAATTTCGCTTTATATTCATCCTCAGGCAATTGTTGAGCTTTCAGTTGCTTTATCTTCAGGTTTTGGTATTCTCTTGATGCTGTACATATTGGCACATCAGTAAACTCTGTATTAGTACATAAGTATTTCTTTGTACAAGGGCTTCCCGGTCTGCCTTTGGCCATGCGCTCAATGCGTTGGGTATTTATTGAACTGCTTTTGAAATTGTTGAACAAAATACCCAATGGCGAAGCATCGCTTATATAAAAATCGTCCTCTTCTGCACCGGTAAGCTGTTTAAGCGTGGCCTCGTCGACATTAGTTGCCTCAGGCACTAATAAAAATGGGCTTCCCCATCCAGTCGCGTCTAAGTTGTAATGGTCAAGAAAAAATTTATTCTCTTCTGCAGTACCTATTCCACCTTGCGCGCTTATCCTTTGCGATGGTTTTTTCTCAATTGATATCCCTTTGGTCAGTAACGCTAACTGGTAAGGGCCAAATAATTCATTATACATCTCTTCCCGCCGGGTTTTAAATTCTTCCAGTATCGGGCCTAATAAATAACCTTCGGTGGCAAAAGCATGGCCGCCGCAATTTAAACCTGATTCAACGCGAAACTCCGATACCCACAGGCCCTTTTTTGCCAAAAATTTTGCCTGTATAAATGCGGAGCGAAAGTCACTTACTTTTAATACAATCTTTTTCTTTAAATCGCCTGCTTTATCGGGATAAAAATCAGTGAAGGTTTCTATGTAGCTATATAACCTTGGGTTCATCCCGGCAGATAATATTACCGACGATTGTAGGTTACTATTTGCAAAGCCCCGAAATGCAGCCAGGGCATCAGTATTCTCTTCTCCCGTTGATGATCCATCAGCTGCATAGTTCAGCTTGTCAACTTTAGCCATAATGTTAACATCAATAACACCGGCGGTCATCTTTTCTCGTAATATAGTTTGAAAAATACTTTTGCGTACATTCTCAGGGTATTCCATCATCAAATCATAACCTTGTCCTAATTGCGAGTCTTCGGGCAATAATTCAAAATAGCGACAGATTTCGCTGCCAATTTCAAAGGGCTCATTTTTCAATTTTGTGAACTGATTATACACCAATTCATCTATCAGGTTCAAATACCCGGTTATTCGCTTTGCCCGGTAATCGTCCACCGATTTGTTTATTGGTTTAAAATCGATATTGTTTTTTCTGGAATGATATTCCCGCATCCGTTCTATCAATTCATCATCCACTATTGAAACAACTGATGATATGCCATAGCGGGCAACTTTTAACGGTGTATCGATGGAGTAGCCTAAGCCTAAAACAGGTATATGAAATGTGTGAGCCATAATTAAATGTTAAGTATGCCAAAACTACTTTCGTGGAACCATACAAAAATTGACGAAGATCACCTTTTCGCAAGTAATTTATCATTCTTTAACTGCCCATAAGGCAGCAGCTTTGGAATGTTAAAATATCCAGGATGAACCAAACTGCAAGTATTGAAAAAACAACATGCTACCATTGCGGAGATGACTGCTTAACTCCGGCCTATTTTGTGGAAGAAAAGCAATTCTGTTGTTTTGGTTGTAAAAGCGTTTTCGAGGTTTTGTCGGAAAGTAAACTGTGTAATTATTATTCGTACAATGATCATCCAGGCGTTAGCAGGGCGCATGTAGACAAGCGATTCGATTACCTAAATCAGCCGGACATCATAAATGAATTAATAGATTATAAGGATGATAACATCACTATAGTCACATTTTACATACCACAAATCCATTGCAGCTCATGCTTGTGGCTCTTGGAAAAACTTAATAAAATGAACCCGGCCATACATTACGGTAAGGTCGATTTTTTAAAAAAACAATTAAATGTAAGGTACAATCACCATCAACTCAATTTACAGCAATTGGTTGAACTGTTATACAACATAGGTTACGAACCTGTTATTAGCTTACAGGATATTATTAAAAAGCAAAATTCACCGGCCAAGGATAACCTGGTGCAAAAAATCGCAGTTGCTGGATTTTGTTTTGGAAATGTGATGCTATTAAGTTTTCCTGAATACTTTGGTATCTCAGTTTACGAACAAACTTTTAAACATTTCTTCGGATGGGTTAATTTATTGTTTGCATTGCCTGTAGTATTTTACAGCGGATGGGGCTACTTCATTTCGGCGTGGCAAAATCTGCGCATTAAAGTATTGAATATTGATTTTCCGCTGGCTTTAGGGGTCGCGGTGTTATTTATACGCTCTGTTGTTGATGTTGCCATAAATAATGATCCCGGTTTTACTGATACACTTTGCGGTTTGGTTTTCTTTCTGCTGATAGGCAAATATGTGCAAAAGAAAACCTACTACCATATTTCGTTTGAGCGCGATTACAGGTCGTTTTTCCCCGTAGCAGTAAACATAATAATTAATGATATTGAAAAGCCGGTGCCTTTAGCTCATCTACAAACAGGTCAGCGTATCATTATCAGGCACAACGAGATTATACCGGCCGATGCCATTTTATTAAAAGGCCGTGCGATGATAGATTTTAGTTTTGTAACCGGCGAATCTATTGCCATTAGTAAAACCCTCGGTGAAATAATTTATGCAGGAGGCCGACAAACCGGTGAGGCAATTGAACTTGAGGTGGTAAAGTCCGTATCTCAAAGTTATTTAACCCAACTATGGAATAACGAAGCTTTTACGAGAAAGAAAGACGGCGATAACCAAACATTTAATGAAAAAATAAGCAAGTATTTTACCATCGTACTGTTGGTAATCGCTTTTGGCTCGCTGCTGTTGTGGCTGCCTTTTAATGCAAGCAAAGGTTTGGCGGCATTTACCGCGGTACTAATAGTTGCCTGCCCTTGCGCGTTGGCACTTAGCACCCCATTTACAATGGCGGCTGCGCTAAGTATTTTCGATAAAAATCTGTTTTATTTAAAAAGTGCCAGGGTTGTGGAGCAAATGGCCGGTATAGATACCATCGTAATGGATAAAACCGGCACTATCACCAATGGCGATTCAAATGGTGTTGAGCTAAATGGTGATCTAACCACGCTTGAAAAGCTATTGATCTACAGTACTTGTATTAATTCTATACATCCTTTATCTAGAATGATATGTAATTATTTGGGTAAAAACTATAGGCTGCCTGTTAGTCATTATACTGAGTTTGCCGGTAAAGGCATTGTAGCTACAATATCGGACCATCAACTAAAAATCGGGAGTGGGGATCTGGTTTTCGGTTACTTTAAAGAAACGCCTGGCATTACAGCCATACATATTTTAATTGATGGCCATTATCTCGGATACTTCTCAATTAAACATAATTATCGTGACGGTATGGATCAAATAACAAAATTAAATTCAAGTTATGATTTGCTACTTCTTTCCGGAGATCAGGATCACGAAAGAGACGGTCTCCTGCGATTTTTCAGGCATCCTGAAAATATGCATTTCAATCAATCGCCCCAGGGAAAATTGGATGTTATCCGGTCAATGCAGGAAAAAGGGCATAAAGTGATGATGATAGGCGATGGCCTTAACGATTCGGGCGCACTAAAACAAAGTGACCTTGGCATAGCCGTAACTGACAATGTAAACAACTTTTCACCAGGCAGCGATGCCATAATAGATGGAAGATCATTTGAAAAATTACCATCGTTCCTGCTATTCTCCAAAGACGCGGTAAATATTATTCACGTTTCATTTATCATTTCCCTGATCTATAATCTTATTGGATTAAGCTATGCGGTAACCGGCAGGCTATCACCATTAATAGCCGCGGTTTTAATGCCTTTAAGTACGGTTACTATTATTTCATTCACAACGCTGGCAACACATTTGGCTGCAAAAAAACGACATCTATTATGAGCATAATTTATTTCCTGATAGGCTGTAGTGTACTGCTTGCGCTTATTTTCCTGGGAGCTTTCTTTTGGGCTCAAAAAAGCGGTCAAAATGATGATCTATACACACCATCTATACGCATTCTTTTGGATGATAATGACAATGTACCCTCGGATATAATGAATGATATGATAACGAAACAGGAAGAAAAAAGTGACTGATATCATCTTCCTGATTAACAGTCGTCATTCTCTGTCAAACCCTACTACAATAATTTTACACCCATAACAATCACTTTATGCAGCCTGAAAATTTTTACTATGACAACAAGATCGTCCGGAATTTCGGTATAGCAACCGTAATCTGGGGTATAGCCGGCATGAGCATTGGCCTTCTTCTCGCTATTCAGCTATTTCACCCTGCCGCCAATATGACCCAATATGGTACATTCGGCAGGATAAGGCCATTGCATACCAATGCGGTGATTTTTGCCTTTGTTGGTAACGCTATTTTTATGGGGGTATACTACTCTTTGCAGCGTTTACTCAAAGCCCGTATGTTTAGCGATACCCTAAGTGCTATACATTTTTGGGGTTGGCAACTAATTATTATAAGCGCTTTAATTACTTTACCATTGGGCATAACTACCTCTCATGAATATGCTGAACTGGAGTGGCCCATTGATATTGCGATAACCATTATTTGGGTGGTTTTCGGCATCAACATGTTCGGCACAATTATCAAACGACGAGAGCGGCACTTGTATGTTGCCATTTGGTTTTACATAGCCACATTTGTTACTATCGCGGTATTACACATCGTAAACTCAGCCGAAATACCTGTTACTTTTTGGAAAAGCTACATGATATACGCCGGTGTACAGGATGCGCTGGTACAATGGTGGTATGGGCATAACGCGGTAGCGTTTTTCTTGACGACCCCTTATTTGGGGATGATGTACTATTTCCTGCCTAAAATGGCTAATCGCCCTATTTATTCTTATAAATTAAGTATTCTGCACTTTTGGGCGCTCATATTTATTTACATCTGGGCCGGGCCTCACCATTTGTTATATTCAACATTACCAGGCTGGGCACAATCATTAGGTGTAGCATTTTCAATTATGCTGATAGCGCCAAGTTGGGGTGGTATGATAAATGGCCTGTTAACATTACGTGGTGCATGGGATAAGGTTCGCGATGATGTTGTACTTAAATTTATGGTGGTTGGTTTAACTGCCTACGGTATGGCAACTTTTGAAGGGCCAATGCTATCCTTAAAGCAAATAAATGCCGTAGCGCATTTTACCGATTGGATCATCGCACACGTGCATGTTGGCGCATTGGGATGGAACGGTTTTTTAACATTCGCTATCCTATATTGGCTGATACCACGCATTTATAAGACAGAGCTTTACTCAAAAAAACTCGCGTCTTTCCATTTTTGGATCGGTACACTAGGCATACTTTTTTATGTGATCCCGCTTTACTGGGCAGGTTTTACACAAGGATTGATGCTTAAGGAATTTACACCTGAAGGTATATTAAAATATAGCTTCCTGGAAACCGTACTTCGTATTATCCCGATGTGGGTAACCCGGTCATTGGGTGGGGGAATGTACTTGTTTGGCGTAATAGTAATGGCGTACAATTTAACCCGTACGGCTTTACAAGGTAAACTATTAGCTAATGAGCCCGCACAGGCAATGCCTTTGGCGCCGGTGAATACAATACCAAAAGAAAATAGCTGGCACCGCCGGCTTGAACGCCGCCCAATACAGTTTATGATCGCTGCCTTATTAGTTATTTTGATAGGCTCGTTTGTGGAGTTAATGCCCACTTTAACAATAGCATCAAACATCCCAACTATTGCCAGCGTAAAGCCTTATACTCCGTTGGAACTCCAGGGGCGCGATATATACATTAGAGAAGGCTGCATGGGCTGTCACTCACAAACCGTTCGTCCGTTCAGGTCCGAAACTGAGCGTTATGGTGAGTATAGTAAAGCCGGAGAATTTGTTTATGACCACCCGTTCTTGTGGGGGTCCGAAAGAAAAGGGCCTGATTTGGCGAGAATAGGCGGTAAATACCCCAACGCATGGCACTATAATCACCTGATGGATCCGCGTTTAATGTCGCCGGGAAGTATAATGCCTGATTATGATTGGTTGATCACACAAGACCTGGATACTACCACAACGATCGCTAAAATAAACGCGATGCGTAAAATTGGGGTTCCTTACCCTGTTGGATATGAATATAAGGCTAATCATGATCTGGACATACAAGCAAAAGGAATTGCCGCCGATCTTTCAGCAAACCATATAAAAGTGTCAAGCAGAAAAGAGATCATTGCTATTACAGCTTATTTGCAAAGATTAGGTCAGGATATTAAAGCAGATAAAACACCCACTAAATAATACAACCATGTTTGATCAATTTGTAAAAGACGTTTCAGGAGAGCAAATATATTTGATCTTCTCGCTTTGGATATTCCTGGTGTTCTTTATAGTAGTATCCTTCCTGCTTTATATCACCAAAAAACAGCATGTGGATCGCATGAGCGATCTACCTTTAGATGATGGAACCACTGACTCAAATCAACCTTTAATATCATGAAATATTTACGTGCCATATTACTTTTAGGCCTATGCACCATCTGCCAGCCGGTGCTTGCTGATGATCATAGCATGATACCTTCTAACATAGAAAACTATATCGGGTACGGAGCAATTATGCTAATGCTGATCATGTTTGTTATAGCGATGCTTGTGATTTTACGCGCCGTGAAAGTTTTGACCAAAGTCATCTTAAAAAATGAAGGTTATACCAACGAACAGATAGCAACCGAACTTAACCCGGTTAGGATTAAAGAAAGAAAACCTAAAGGTGAGGTTTGGCAAAAACTACTTTCTTTAAGGCCGTTAACCGAAGAAAAGGAGATACTAATTGAGCATGCTTATGATGGCATACAAGAGCTGGATAACCCAATACCTGCATGGTTCATGTATTTGTTTTATGGTACTATCGTCTTCGCTATTTGCTATTTGCTGAATTACCAGGTTTTTCATATCGGCCAAAACCAGTATGAAGAATATAAAACTGAAATGGTAGAGGCAGATATCGCGCATAAATTATATTTAAGCAAAGCCGCCAACCAGGTTGATGAAAATACAGTAAAATTAACGCATGATCCGGCGGTTATCGCATCAGGTCAGGCCATCTTTAAAACAAATTGTGTGCCTTGCCATGGAGATCATGCGCAGGGTGTTGTCGGCCCGAATTTAACCGATGATTATTGGTTACATGGCGGCAAGATCAATGATTTATTTAAAACTGTTAAATATGGTGTTTTAACCAAGGGTATGCCAACCTGGGAGAAAGTTTTATCTCCCAAACAAATATCTGAAGTAGTTAACTACGTCAAATCTTTACACGGAACTAATCCGCCAAATGCAAAGGCACCGCAAGGGGTGCTGGA
>Ga0302309_10003599_pt1 | contig 11876 bp, 12 predicted proteins | sample III_Palsa_N1_1_FD_200453 | JGI IMG/M metagenome (GOLD analysis project Ga0302309, IMG submission 200453) | Peat permafrost microbial communities from Stordalen Mire near Abisko, Sweden - III_Palsa_N1_1 | ecosystem: Environmental > Terrestrial > Soil > Palsa > Peat permafrost | place: Sweden... | reverse complement strand
TCACGGATACGAGTGATAAGAATCAAGCAAAAGAACTCGGAATTGTCTATGCTCCGAGCCTAGCCCAGGCTGCTGAAGCTAAAAGCACTCGCATCGCGACTGTCGGTTCTGACGGCCAATTCATTTTCAATGCAGGCACCGTTGACTTCAAACCGAGCCAGACGCTGATCCCAGGCGATGCGCCCAATTATTTTCCACCCAAGCAAGCGACCCCAGGGTCCCTGGGTGATGCCGACTATAGTCCGTTTGTCCGCGTCGAAAACGAGGGAAATATCGTATTCAACGCTCCGATTCTCGCGTTCAATGTCGACGCCTCGCAGATCAACTTTTGTAACGGAAATGCGGACCATAATCTTGTTCACGACAAAGTGATCAAAATCTGCCCAAGCACGATGGAAGTCACCGTTCCGTTGAGCCATGGTTTTGCCAACTCCAATGCGGTGGTCTACTTGAGCTTTGACGCTAACGATCCGCTGGCGGCGACGCTTGAATCTTCGACCTACGCGCCAGCAATCAGTGATCTGAGTCACACCGGCGCAGCCGATGAGCTCTTCGCGTTCGTCAATGGTGAAGTGGGTTCTGACAATCTCCAAAGACAGGGTTTCGACAGCGCGCTCCACGGAGATGGATCTCCCCTCAATATTCTTGATGGGCTTCCTTCCGTCGACAATGGCTACAGTCCACTTTGGGATGTCCACATCGGAGCTTGGACGGATCAAGCCATTGAGTCCGGACAGAGAAAACTTGTGACTAACAGCTCTGATGTCTTTGTCGCCGTTAAGGCAGGTCTCGTGACTGGTCCGGGAGGCGGTGCGTACGCGTCCTCCGGAATTTTGGTGAACTGCCCGATCGTGGGGATTCTCAAAAAATAATTGAGTGCGCATTGTCCCGGAGAGGGGGAGCAATTCTTCCTCTCCGGACGGCGTATTACTTCAGGCATTTCGGACGTTCACTTCAGACGTTCATGATGAGCTGAAGCTCTTTTGCCAAAAAACTTACCTGTGCCGAATCGAGACTTCGGTCGGAGACCAGCGAGATTTTGTAGACCCCTGGCGGCTTTGAAGTAGCGGGCTGAGGGGGCATAATCTCCACGAGATCACCGTGTGCAAGTGCAGCCACTCGGGTGGAAAGCACAGAGACCATGGAGCCGCTGATGGCAAGCGCTCGAAGCGCCTCGTAACTTTCACTGAACAAAGATGGCCGCCAATGAGGTCCAAAGACCTTGAAGAGTCTCCTGAAATAGGGAGCATATCCGTTTTGATCGGGAGGAAACGCGCCAACTCCCAACCTCTCGACGAGCGCCCAGCCTTGTTGGGCGATGTCGGGCCGCGAAGAGCAATAAAATCCCATGCGTTCTTCGGCCACAGGGATGACGCTCAAACCTTCCATCTGGTCGTTTTCGGCGGCAATAGCCACCGAAAGCTCTCCTTTTTTCACAGATGAGCAGAGCGCGGAGCTTCGTCCGACTTTCAATGAGATCCTGATGCCCGGGCATTTCTCTCGTAGCCTTTCGACTAAACCCGGCAGAACATCGATGGCGATGCTCGCAGTAGCGCCCAAGACGAGGGAGCTGAGTTTCGGAGTCGAACTTGGTTCGGGATTGAGGTACGAGTGCAGCGCTGCAAGCGCTTCGAGCGCCGGCGACGCTGCATTCAAGATCCCTTGACCATACGGCGTGGGCACGAACTTGTCGCCTTCCCTGACTAGAAGTCGACGATCGAGTGCCTCCTCCAAACCTGTCAGCGCTTGGGAAACCGCTGAACTACTCAGATTGGCAGCTGCGGCGGCGCGCTTGACAGTCCCATGCTGAACAATCAGTCTGAAAATCCAGAGGCGTCTGATCTCTTTTTGATCAATATTCGCTAAGGACATCGTTTTTTGAAAAAAGTCTGTCGAGGGACAGCATTCCCGCGCCTGTAAAGATGAGCCAGATCAACAGAACGATGTAGAGGTACTCGCTGAAAGAAAAGACATCAGTCCATTCCGTGATGGACTCGCGCTTAGCGGTGATGATCGCGACCATCATTGTGCAAATGAGAGGAATTGAAGCCAGACGGGTGAGCAGACCCAAAAGAATCGCGCCCCCGCATACGAATTCGACCGTCGAGACGAAGGGAACCATCAGCTGGGGGGAGGGAATTCCAAGTTCGGTGAAGTAGGCGACCACTTTCTCAATGTTGTGGAGCTTGCCCCAACCGCTTTCCAAAAAGACGGCGCCGATCGTTATTCGAGCGAGGAGTGGGGGAAGCCAGGATATTTTTCCAAGCAAATTCAGGATTTTTTGATTAAGCGCGCGCACGATACCTCCCATTATAGGTCTTATGAATTGTTCAATGCCCAAGAAACCGGACAGCCGAGATCAGTCCCGACTGAATCCACTGAGAAAACCAAGCCATCACTTCTGAAGAAGTGCTTTCATTAACTTCCGAGAGCCCCGACAACCTCGATAAAATGTCGCTCAAGTTTCTTCCCTCTCGAATGGAAGAAAGAACGAGATACTGGTTTTCTTCCACCCGTTTCACGACGGGCCAGTCATTTTGTTTTTGAATCAGGACAAAAATACGTTCCTTCTTGAGGGCCTTTCTTGCCGATTCGAACTTCCCGTCGTCCTCGATTTCACAAAGCAAGTCGATGGGATAGTCGAAGCTCATGAGTCGCACGGAGGGATCGGTCTCGAACGTCGCCTCAGGCCACGCCGACTCCGGAGTTTCCCGGAGGGAGTCGAGATTGATTTTTTCGGAATCTGGGGCGTAGAACGCTTCGATTTTTCCCCACTCCAAATCAGCAATGTCGTGGATGTAAGGGACTTCTGATGTCCCAGAGTAGGTTCTCAGAAATGTGGGGAACCGTGCGCCGATGTTCTCTATGTTCGGAGAACGAGAGGGATGGAGTTCCAGATAGGCGCCGCAGACTCTTGGAAATTCGTCGCCTAAAGCTCTTCGAGTCGTTGCGAAATCGTTTTCGAGCACCTCAAGTAGCCTCGAAAAGTAAGCCTCGGCATAGACACTCAGCCTCTCGTTTCGACTTGCGTTTGGAGTTTCAATAAAGCTGCTCAAAAGTTTCGGGTGGGGCTCGACGTACCGTTTCGGATCGAGCTTTTCCACGACCTCATCCCGGGAGAGCGCGCACTCAACGCCTCTCGGATCGGTGATGATCCAGCGCAACCAGTTTTGAACTTCAAGGAGCGAGGGAGAGTTCTGCATTTTTTATTTTCGCTTCCTCTGATAGTTCGGGCGCTAATTCGAGCCTTCGAATCTCTTTGGCTTTCAAGGCTTCATTTTGAAGTTCGCTGAAATCCGGGATATTTGCGTCACGCTCGATCATCGAGGCGACGCTCCCGTAGCAGCGGATGGCTTCACGGTAGAGGTTCCAAACAGGTTCCGCCACGGGTTGATCGTGAGTGTCGATCAGATAGGTTCCCTGCTTCGAATGTCCAGCCAAATGAATTTGAGCGACCCGTTCTTTGGGGATCCCGCGCAAGAACTGAAGGGGACTAAACCCGTGATTGGTGGCGCTGACGTAGACATTGTTGACGTCGAGCAAAACGCCGCAATCCGCTCTCTTGCAAACTTCGGCGATGAATTCCCACTCCTGCATCTCAGAATGCTCGAAGGTCAAATAGCTCGATACGTTTTCAAAAACCATCCTTCGACCCAAGAAGTCCTGAACTTTGTGGATTCTCGATACGAGATGACGAATGACCTCCTCCGTGTAAGGCAGCGGTAAAAGGTCATGTAAATTCTCTCCGCTCACTCCGGTCCAGCAAAGATGATCCGATACAAATTCGGGTTGAATGGAGTCCGCTAGGTCCTTTAATTTCGCGAGATACTTGAAATCCAAAGGGTCGCTTGAGCCGATGGAAAGAGAAACACCATGGAGTACGATCGGGTAATTTTCTCGGACTTTTTGTAGAACTTTCAAGGGCCGTGCACCGGTGCCGCCATCGATGCCCATGTAGTTTTCTGATGTAGCTTCAAACCAGTCTATCTTGGGGCCGTCGGTGTGAGGAGTTTCGAGAATTTGAGAAAAATGAGGCGCGCGAAGACCCAAACCGATTCCTAAATCGGAAAATAACTGACTTCTTTTTGGCCCTCGCGCGTTCATAGGTCTAAACTCCTTAGGAGCTGATCGCTTCCCAGTGAATCTTGCTGTCCTTCTTGGCTTTTTGCTCACATTTTTTCTCAGACGTCTTCAAGAAGCCTTTACCTTTACAACCATTTTTGCCTGCGCATTCGTTTGCCCCCTCTTGCTTGCAAGCGCCTTTGCCCCCACAAGCGTTTGCGCCAACACACTTGCCCGTTGGTGCTTTGTCGGCAGCGAAAGTCTGAGGCATTGAAGCAGCGCTCATGATCCCCAAGACAGCAGCTCCAACCAGTAGGTTTGTTTTCTTGTTCATACATTTCTCCTTTGTTGTCTAAATGACGTTATTTCATTGACGCCATTCAATTGACCTTCCCCTCGGCAAGTAAGAAGCGATTCTTTTCTTGCAAGGGTTTGAGTGATTAATACAGCACTTTAATCTTCGTTCAGTGACGGGAAAAGGTTACAACAGCTCATTTTTTAAATTGGGGAATAAAACCGAGCCAGTCACGGTCTCAATTCCCAGGAGGTTCTATGTTTGGTTTCTCGATGGAGCATTTAATGATCATGGGGGCGGTCCTTCTTTTCTTCGGTCCCAAACGTCTGCCCGAGCTCGGTAGAACCATGGGAGAGGGAATCCGTAATTTCAAATCCTCATTGACCGCACCCCGCGAGGAAGAAAAACATCAGATCAGTGACTCTTGACGCTGATCGTGCAAGATTTCGAGAGTCTGCACATACGCGCGCTCCAAGTAGGGTAGTCCCATTTCTGGGTGACCTATTTACGATTCGGCAACTACGAGTCGTGAGTGGGTTGGTGCTATTCTGTTATCTCCTATTTCACTTTCTCAATCATGCGCTCGGCAACATCTCGCTGCAGGCGATGATGTGGGGAGCAGAGATCCACGAAAAGGTCTGGCACGGAGCGATCGCGGGCAGTGCACTCTACACCGCCCTCTCTATCCATTTTTTGCTCGCGCTCTTGGCGCTGTATCAAAGGCGGACGTTTCGCATGGGCTGGGGCGAGATCATTCGGCTGGTTTTCGGATTTTCGATCGTGCCGCTTCTTGTTCACCATTATCTCGCTGCACGTTGGGTGTATTCGACATACGCAATTGCCCGACGTTATGACGTGACTCTCCTGGCCTATTTTACGGTGAACCCATTTTACGGCGGCCGACAAATTCTTGTTCTGATTGTGGCCTGGATTCACGGGTGCCTCGGAATTCACTACTGGCTGCGCCACCGGCCTGGGTATCGAAAACTCACACCTGTATTGTTGGCATCCGCAGTGCTCCTCCCAGCTCTCGCTTTGCTGGGTGTTGCGCAAGGAGCGCGTGAGGTCGCGCGACTCGCTCAGGATCCGACGTGGAAAGCCTCGGTAATTGCGCAAGGGCATCTTGCCGATGCAGCGCTCGGCGCTCGTATCTGGGATCTTGAGCTCACGATTTATTGTTTCTATGCGGCCGCCATCGGTCTTGTTTTTTTTGCTCGGGACGTACGCCAGACGCTCGGGCGCCGACGTGGTGGTGTCAGCATTACCTATCCGAATGGCGCGGTCGTGCGTATTCAAAAAGGTCTTTCTGTGCTCGATGCGAGCCGGAGTGCGCGGATTCCGCATACCTCAATTTGTGGTGGAAGGGGACGCTGTTCGACTTGTCGAGTTCGAGTACTTCGGGGTTTTGAGGGCCTGCCTCCACCGCGCCAATACGAGGCGGCGGTCCTTGCTAAATTCCGCGCGGCACCCTCGGTCCGTCTTGCCTGCCAGCTTCGTCCAACGGGTGATATCACCGTGTTGCCCTTGTTACCACCCAACATCGCGACTGCCGATGGGGGCCGCAACACTGCCGGTAGCAGTGATGTCGAGCGATTTGTCGCGATCATGTTCATCGATATCCGAGCGTCGACCGCGCTTGTAGAAAAGCGACTGCCGTACGACGTCATATTTTTGCTCAATCATTTTTTTGAAGCGGTTGGTGGTGCTGTTGCTGCGGTCGGTGGTGTACCCAACCAATTTCTGGGTGACGGTATGATGGCGATCTTCGGTATGGACTGCAAACCACGCGACGCCTGTCGGCAGGCCCTTGCCGCCGCAGGTCCAGTTTTTCGTCGGCTGCGCGAGATGAACCAGATGCTCGCCGCTGATCTGCCAGAGCCGATCAATATTGGCATCGGCATTCATGCGGGCAATGTGATTCTCGGCGAACTCGGCTATCGGGAGCGCTATTTACTTACGGCAATCGGTGACACTGTTCATGTCGCAGCGAGATTGCAGGAGTTGACAAAGGAATATGCTTGCCAGGCGGTGGTATCGGATATCGTCGGTGAGATGGCAGGTGTAGAGCTCTCAGGGTTACCCACCCACGAAATTCACCTTCGCGGACGTGAAGCACCGCAAACCGTCCGGATGATCAAAGAGGTTGAACGGGTGTTCGTCTGAGAATTTCAGACTATCCTACCTAGCTGTACTTGAAGATCGGATTAAGAGATCTATAGACTGCTCAGATACTTATCTTCCGACTGGCGACTGGAGATCGAAAGGACTTCATGAAATCTTTTTTTTCCACATGGCTAAGTCCAGCGTAAACTTCACTCAGAAGTGAAACACTCGTCATCACCTGCGCCGATGTGTCGATAGCAAGCTTGGTAAAAACACGAACGTATCCACCTTTCGCCTGAAGGAGGCGATGTTCGCAGACTGAGACTGGAGCACGGGCTGACGCATTTTTCTGCATAACCAGCCCGATATGGACTCGATCTTCGGGGTGAACTAGGTCAAGCCACTGCTTTTTCATCAGATCCGATCGGGGCCATCCCAGGGCTTGCTCCCAGCTCTGAGAGAGAATACTTGGATACCCGGTGCGCAGATCTAGTACGTACATCAACGCTGACGAGCTACCGAAGAGAAAGTCGAAGTAACGCTGCATCGAGGTCAATGCAACAAGTCTTTCCCTGGATTCTGTAAGCTCTTGCACCCCTTCTTTCGGCTGAGTATCACCGAAGAATAGTTGCGTGGTCGTAACGTTGAGTTCTTCGGCCACTCTTCTGACGTATTCAATGTTTCTTGGTTGCGTCCCCGCGAGCCAATCCGAAAGAGTTTGTTTAGGAACTCCTGTTCTACGGGCGACTTCCGCAGCCGTCAACTTTCGTTCGTGAAGAAATGTTTTCAACTGTCTCTTAAACATCATGGCCCTGTCACAAAAAATATTACTGAGTCCTCAGTAAGTGACCATTCAATGCGTGCCTTTATTCCCAGCTTGAAAAAATTAATTGAACTTTCCTATGCGAATTTTATTCGGAGTTCTTGCTACATCATCTCATGCCCGCCTGTTACCATTTGAAATAAAAGAGCTCTACTATCTTGGGACTATTTCATATGTTGATTCAAAAACTTGAACATATACCCGATTAAAAACTTTATTTTTATCTTAAGGCCGTGTGATAATCACAGAATCAACAGCATTACATAAATTAGGATGAGGGAAACAACATGAATTCAAGATTAGGGTCACTGGCGCTTTCGTTTTTACTCCTGGGAGTTCTTTTGAATGGGCCCCGTTCATTCGCTGATGAAGTGCAGTACGTTGAACCAGGGCGATTCGGCGTGGAAGGGCTGGTTAGCCAAGAGGGTTTTAAAGTAGGGCTCACCCGTGAAACTGATCGTTATGAGGTGAGTTTGGACGCGAATGGAAGTAATACGACTGGCGGAATGACGATGAGCTCTTTCGCGTTTCAGACTCGCGTCGGCCTTAGATATAATCTGGGAAGCTACAACTATCTTTCTTACGGAGCTTTCTTTGGCGAAACGATCACTGGCCAAAATAACGATATATCCACAGCAGGGACCTATCGTGTTGCCCCTTATATTGGATTTCAGCGGCACTTCTCTGGAACAAACTTGATGTTGACCTTGTTCGTTCTTCCCTACGCCTATAATCACGCTGTGAATGGGGATGGAAAAGGAAACGCTGTCAACTCGAGTCTCTATTTCATAGCCGGAGGCTTTGGATTGGCTTACTTATTTTAGCCTGAACGCGCTAATAATTTGAAAGAAGATTTGAGAGAAAGTCCTGGAAGTGAGCCGTTTTCGGCCTTGTGTTTACCAAGACCCAAAACAAAGAACGGAAAGGCCACTTCCAGTGAGGCTTGGGATTCCGGCCAGCGTTGCACCGAGTAACAGGTGGTTTTCGAGATAGGGCAGTAAAAATTTCCAAAATTCTTGCAAATAGATCACTTTTTTTCTCAAAAAAATTCACCAGCCAGGAATAAATACGCGCGTCGAATTGTCATAGTGGCCAAAGGGGACACTTATGACGATCAATGAATTGGACAGAAGAAAGTTTTTGAAACTCGTGGGACTTGGCGGGGGCGTTGTTTTCGCTTCGAGCTTGGGATTTCCTGGAAAAATACTGAAGGGGGCATCGAGCGTCGCATGGGCAGCTGACGGGGCCCTAGACTTTTATTTCCTGCAGCTTTCCGACATTCACTGGGGCTTTGAAGGCAAGAAGGTCAATCCAGAAGCAAAGACGACGTTCAAAAAAACAATTCAAACGATCAACGCCATGGCACTCAAGCCAGATTTCATCGTCTTCACTGGTGACCTCACTCATACGACGGATGACGATCAGGAGCGACGTAAACGTCTCAAAGAATTCAAGGCGCTCGCTCAGGAACTTAATGTCAAGGATCTCAGATTCCTGCCGGGTGAGCATGATGCGTCTCTTGATGAAGGGCAAGCCTACAAAGAAATCTTCGGCGCTACTCACTATACCTTCGTACATAAAGGCATTAACTTCATCGCGCTCGACAACGTTTCTGACCCCACTGGCAACGTCGGAGATAAGCAGCGCGAGTGGTTGAGTGCTGAGCTGAAAAAAATCCCGAAAGATGCCCCGATCGTTGTTCTCACTCATCGGCCGCTATTCGATCTGATGCCTGACTGGGACTGGGCAACTCAAGATGGAAAGCAGGTTGTTGATTTGCTTATGCCTTACCAAAATGTTGTTATCTTTTACGGTCATATTCATCAAGAAAACCATCATATGACCGGCCATATCGCGCATCACTCGGCGAAGTCCCTCATGTTTCCTCTCCCAGCACCAGGCTCGGTGCCGAAGAAGGCTCCAATCGAATGGGATCCAGCAAATCCATTTCGCGGCCTGGGTTTCCGAAGCATTGAAGAAGAAAACAAAAAGCCCGGTGAAGTTAAAGAGTGGCCGGTAGTGAGTCTCTAGAATCTCAAAATAATTCGAAAATAAAAATCTTAGGAGTAGGCGATATGTCGTTAAGGCGTTTGTGTGTGTTCGGTGCGGTCATTGCGGCTTTGGTCATGAGCGGAACGTCCGCTTTGGCAGGTGTAGAGTATGTCACGGGAGGATCAGTCAACTTCGCCTTTGGAACTTCCGACATCCAGTTCAGAAGAAATGGTGAGCGTGAGCATGCTTACTACCTGACGTTTGGTGGTCCAGCCATTAAGGCCAGTTTCCCCGATCTGGATTTTACGGTCAGCGCAAACTTTTTCCCTTCGGTGAGGGTCGTACCTAATCAAGACCCTGGTGTGAATGCGGTTTCCGTCGTACTGGGCTTCGGTCCCTCGCTTGGATATAAAAATTGGATTCTCTCAGTGCCATTCTATTTTCCAGGCCAGAACCAGACGGACGTTGCGGTTGGTATTGGGTATCGATTGTAAAATATTTCCACACTGTGGGAATAAACCATCCCGTGATTGGTCATAACTGGATAACCAGCTGTTTCAGTAATGACTTTCTTTCAAGGGGGATGGATGTCTCGTAATTTTGTATGTAGTGTTTTGCCCATTTTTTGCGGACTTTTGATTTGTTCAGGCGCGAGCGCGGCCGATTTGAGCTGGGACGGATTCGGCAGCGCTTATTATGGTCAGGCGCTGACATACGGTCTACTGCCTTTTGGTTTTCAGAACAATAGACCTGACTTCACCGATTTCAGCCTTTTCGGTTTGAACGTTGCTGCAAAGCTGGACGATCATTGGAGCGCAGGGGCTCAGTTGGTTGCACTTGGCGATCACACGGCGGCCGCGAACACGCCGACTTCTACTTTCGACGTCCAGGCCTCATGGGCATATGTGAGCTACAAAACGGACGAGGGCACGCAGGTCAGAGCGGGACGTCAGCGTTTTCCGATCTTCACGGCATCCGAGTCTATTTACGAACATTATGAACTTCCTTTTCGCGAGATGCCGGCCATTGTTTTTCAGATGGCACCGTTCGTGGCATTTGACGGGGTATCTGTCTCTCATGGCTTTGACACGAGTGTCGGAAAGGTCAACGTTCAGGTGTTTGGCGGAACTCCCATTCTCGCTATTACGCCTCCGAACGGTGGTGTAATGGCTCTGTCGGATCTCATTGGCGCTCGCGTGAACCTCGAAGGGGATGGTTGGCGCATTCGCGCACAGGCATCTCGCGCGAGTGTACAAAATACGCTTCCGACACTCGTATCTCAGGGGGATAATTCCTATTACTCGGTGGGATATCGTTACGATAAAAACAATATCGTCTCTTGGGGCGAATATCTCTTTCGCCACGCTCCAGATGGTACGATCACCCCAGCAGGAAAGTTCACCGGGCTCGGCAAATCAGGTTATATCTTGGGTGGCTATCGCCTCGGCAACTGGCTTCCGCGCTACACTTTTGCACAAGCGAATGCGAACCTCGCGGCGATCGGTAACGGAGAGACGACCACTCATACCGTCGGCGTGAACTATTACGTGAACCCGAAAACCGTAATCAAGGCCGAGTACGAGCTTGATCTCGTTCCGGACTCGGGCGGTGGTTACAGAGTTACCCCCATAGCCCCTGCCTCATCGGCTACCTCGGGTAGCGCTGTTTATGCCGGCGTTGACTTCTTGATGTAAGTCATCTTCGAAGCGAGAGCTCAACAGTGAACTTGGAGCCCTTGCCTTGCTCGCTCTCAACAGAGATCGAGCCTGCATGGGCCTCGATGATCTGTTTCGAGATATAGAGACCGAGGCCCAGTCCCGCTAGTGCACCATCGCGAAGTCCGGCTCGCTCGAAACGATTGAAAATCCGAGGCAAATACTGACTTGAAATGCCAATCCCGAAGTCTTGGACAATGATTCGCACCTTGTCTTCGTTCGTCTCGATCGTAATGTGTACAGGTTTTTCTGCTCCGTACTTGATCGCGTTCGACAGCAGGTTCACGATCACTTGCTCGAGCCGATAACGGTCCCATCGGCCGATGATAGGATGCTCAAGCATGCCCGCGGGTTCATTGAGTCGAACGGGGCATTTGGCCTGTTCCATTTCTGGGCGCATGACCTCGAGCACTTCGCGTACCAAGTCGCGCAGATTGACGTCAGAGAGTTCGAGATCGAGTTTGCCGGCGGAAATTCTTGAGACATCCAGCAAGTTATTCATGAGCTTGACGAGACGAGTAATCTGCTTATTGCTGGACTCTAGCATCCTCAAAAGTCTCTCGGGCGAAGAAAAGAGAGAAATTTTTTTGAAGCTCTCCTGAGGGGCACTGTTCACCCACTGCCGCATACCTAAAAGAAGAAGTTCGATCAAACTGCGAAGAGAGGTCACTGGCGTCTTGAGTTCATGCGACGCGATTGACAGAAACTCATCGCGGATCCGAATCGCATCTTGGGCTTCTTGGAAGAGCTTGGAGTTATCGATTGCAAGGCTAGCGCGATTGGCAAACTGCTGCACAAGAAAAAGATCCTGAGGTAGATATCGGCGCCCAAACGAGTAAAAAAGAGTGATTGCGCCGAGTGATCGCCCTCGCGCAACCAAGGGACC
>Ga0302309_10003593_pt1 | contig 11884 bp, 18 predicted proteins | sample III_Palsa_N1_1_FD_200453 | JGI IMG/M metagenome (GOLD analysis project Ga0302309, IMG submission 200453) | Peat permafrost microbial communities from Stordalen Mire near Abisko, Sweden - III_Palsa_N1_1 | ecosystem: Environmental > Terrestrial > Soil > Palsa > Peat permafrost | place: Sweden... | reverse complement strand
CAGGGAATACTATGGTTGTCATAATGTTGGATTAAAAGTTAATTCTGTATTTTTTCTGAAACTATTTATAGGGTTGCTATCGCTTTCTTTCTTTCCAATAGGATTTCGAGTATTTCATCATCACTATCATAATCATCCCCCTCAAAGAAATAACTGTCGGTTTCTTCGTGGTAACTATATTGCGCAAAATCAGCACTCTCCAAGCATATATCTGCCAAGCCTCTGTTGAGATATTGCGCCTCTCCATATATGCCCATAGCCATTTCCGAATACGTATAGATGAAATCTACCTGATATTTATCGGCTATCGTTTGCATCATCTCAATATTTGGCGACCATTTGGTGTCGCAATAAAGTACACCGTCCTCCCAACGAATATCAAATAGGTAATCAGTTTCGCCGTCAACAAGAGGCGGCAGTTGACCCTCATTTGTTTCGCTTTCCTTTTCAGCCATTTGTTCAAACAGCTTTTGCAGGTTTTCCATATTCTTTTGCTTACCTGAAAAGGATATGATGTTATTGCACCAGTTTGCCATAATCTTATTATTATAGGTTATTTACTTATTATAGTCGCTCAAGAGTTCTTCCTCATAATTTTTGGCATGATTGATATAGCCTTGTATTTGGTCAATCCTAAACTCCCAATTATCAATTAGTTCCGATACGCTGTTCTGATATGCTATGTCGTCTACCAAATCGCCATTTAATCCGGCATCTATAAATGTTTTTTCTAATTCTGTGTGTGTCATGATTTCAACATTATTAAACCGCTAATTGCCAAATCTCCTCATCGCTTAACAGCATTTCATCGGGTGAAGCATAGAAAAATATATCCTTGTCCAATGAACATCCCTCGAAGTCCTGTCCAAATTCATCCCTCAATGCTTCCCCTAACGTTTCCGGTGCAATGGTTAAATCAAAGCCGGGGTTTTCCGGGTCTGCAACCTCCCTGCACTTATAGGCTTTATCCTTCCAAAAGATGGTTGAATATTTAAAGCTGGCATGTTGTTTATCCGTATCAGCCCAAATCTCAAACGTTTGGTAGTCCTCGTCCAGTAACAATGTATCTTCGTCAAGATCGCCTGGTGTTAGCCCAATCCAGTCGTCGTCCTGCCCGTATTCCTTACACATGATTTCAAAAGGCAAAAATTCACCATGTAATAGTAATAACCGTTCTGCTTCCTCTTTAGTGATGCGTTGGTCAAAGTTGGTGGTTTCATCATCTGTATTGATATTGACTTCTATTCCTTTTATAATTTGTATCGTTTCCATAGCGGTTAATTAAGTTGTTTAATGTTCCGTATAAACTCCATTTTTTTATATAGAAAGTATTTGTGTATTGTCCGTACTTTATCATTGTCCTTTAAATAAGGTAGCTGCAATGATTTCCGCATGTTACAGGCTTCTTTCTCCAATTGCCTGATGATGACAGTTAAATTTTTGTTTGCTGTTTCAACCCTTGTGAATGTCAAACCTTTCGTTACATAAAAGAACGGTTCATTATCAGTATAGGATTGTTTCATTAACCTTTCAAATTCGCCATCCTGAAAAGTTGCCCTTACCAATTCCTCGGTTTTTAAAACCCTGCTAATACTTGTTTTTTCGTGTTCCATATTGGTCATTCTTTATATATCAAATATACGGAATAAGTTGATACTTGCAAAACAAATATCAACTTATTTTGCATTTTTTTCTTCAAGAGAAAACGAGAAGTTGATAATAAAATATTGATTAATTCTTAAAATTACTTTCATACATATAACTTTCGTTTTGTACCGCCTCCCCGGTTTTTATGGCTTATGCTAACCCGGTTCGTAAACCTCGATAACTGTATCAAGGCCGGATAAACATTCTTCAATCATGGGTTTTACAATTGACCAAGTTAAACCGCCGTTTCCGCAGCCGGGGGCGGGCATAGCTAAACTTGCCATCCTGTGTTCTTGAACATAAGCCCTCAAAGCAATTAACCCTCTTTCAATATATACATATTGGGAAGGCATACGCCAATGGGTCTTTGTTGGGAAATTAACGATCTGTTTTTCTCCAGTTAGCAAATTGCTGTCTTTGACTACCAATAATTCACCTACTTGTAATTTCCCTTTTTTACAAGCATCCCGGTAAACTTGATAGTTATGAGGGAATGTCTCCCTAAATTGCAGGGCAATACCTTTACCCATCACCCCAACGGTATTTACAGTATTGACCAATGCTGATGCGGGGCTGTTTAGTAAGTTGCCTCTTGTAAATCGTATCATCTCCTAATCGTCTTTTATTTACTTTTAGCCAGTCTATAAAACAAATTTATGTAAACAATTATTTTTTTCAAAGCACAATACTAAAAATGTTAGTATTATTTATTCGATTAAAAGTGGAATAAACACATCGGATATGTTATGCAGTGAATAAATCCGCCAATACATTGCCGCCAGTATAATCTCGGAGGCGCACCACCCCATTCACCATGTAAGCAACCGGCAGCTCGTAGTCGGGTAAACTGTCAAGGGCGGGCGGGGCCGCTGAAAGCGAACAACTCCCGCCCGTTTATATACCCTTGACAGTTTATCCCGGCGTAGGCTATCTTTGCGTTTTTGGTGTATGGGGTTGTTTTTTCTTTTCATCAGCGACAACGGGTAAGGCAAATCAGTTATGAGCGGAGCGAATTTCTGTTTTGCTGTGCGGGTAAGGCTGGCGGCGGATTGAAGCCCGGAGCGGAGCGCGTGGCGAAATGCAGCCGCCTGCCGCAGTCGGGGATGATCGGGCTGCGAACAAAAAAGGGAGGTGTCACAAAACACTTCCCTTTTTTAATGATCTTTATCTTACCGGCCTATTGTTGGGCCCCGGTCATAGCCTGTGTTTAAATCTTCTTCGGGGCCCCTCCCTTTTTTTAATACTTGCTCATTCTTTAATGCCTGTTCTTTTTTCAAATTATCTTCCACTAATTTAGATAACCCAGATTCAGACAGGGGTTTGACCACTGCCGTCAAATCTTTTTGAATCGGATTTTCTTTTAAAATGAGAGAAGGGTCAACACCAAGTTCCCGCGCGACTGCCACCGGGTCAAGTTTTAATTCATGAGGGATTTCCAATAACACTACATTTTTAGGCAGTACTTTGATATTGGCGGGAGGCTCGTATAGCTTATGTTTTTGGATGTCATAATAACATACATACTGCTCTCCCGATGGTGATAGTTGCATATTTTCAAAAATGATACGTTTTTGGGGTACATCATTTTCGCGCAATTCTTTTAACCGCCAATCAATGATAAAATTACTTCCGGCAATATCGATACGTGGTAACTCTCCAGCTAAACGCCTTTGCAGCAATTCCGCAGCTTCCTGTTGCTTAATCTGCTGTTCCATCTCTTTCTGTAATTGCAGTTGAGTCGGATATTTCGATTTCATTTCATTGCGAAAGGCTGTGATTTCTTCTTGAGGCGCACCCCGTTGTATTTTCAGATCAATAACATAATGTACACGGTCATCAAAAAATGCTTTTACTTCAGCAGTCCATTTTCGGTCGATCTCCTCCTGCAATAGCTGTACGCCGTTGGACGGGTTGGTGCCTATGAGCGAAACGCCTTGTTGATAGGTATTACCATCCATTGTGATACTCCGGCCGTAAAGCTGTAATTTGTTATATAATTCCGCTCCCTGAACAACAAACAGCGTAGGTGCCAGCATGTAATAACGGCTGTCGTGGGCCTCTTTACCGACCAGCCTGCCAGTATTTTCCTTTAGCTTCATATCCTCGAAACGGACGTAAGTACTTAACAAGCTTAATTTTGGATGAACGGCCAGTAGTTTGATCTCAACCCGGTAGCCCTTTCGTTGCAGTTCTGCGATGGTTTCGTTCATCTTTGGGCCGGATGAAAAAGTAGTTTCCAGTATATAATTCAGCCGGTTGGCCTCGCAATACTCGCGCAGACCCTTATTCCATTCCTGTGCAAATGGCGCAGTGATCTGCGGGTAATATTCTTCAAAACGTTGTTTGATTTCTTCTGCCTGCGGATGGAAGTCGCGGAAGATGTCCGCATTACAGTTCACAATATTACCGCCAAGTTCTGTACGGGTGATCCTTTCCAATTCCGTTTTACCGGCACCTGGTTGCGCACCGAGAATGACGACAACCGGGCTGTCCGCAGCATGTTTGCCGTATGTAGTATCCCGAATAATTATCTCCTGAACTTTATGAAACCTGCTTTCTGACAATTCATAAAGTTGCTTTAAAGCCGAAGACTGATCGGTTATAAAGGGCTGGTTGATATCCGGAGTTTTTTTTTCTCAGCTAATAATATGGGGCTATATTTATCAATGATAGCCTCCATTTTTTCCAGGCTGGAAAAGTTATCATTGGTATTTATTTGTTCAACAGCATCTTTTCGCAATGCATCCAATTCAGCGATCCGCTGCTGATCAGGATTTAATTTTTCAGATTCCAGCATGCCTTCTCTGGATGCAAGCGCCATTAAGCCATTAAGAATAGAGTTGGCACTCTCCGTTAAAGAATACCAATCCAGCGGATTGCGTTCTTTGACCGTCGAAGTCGGCACTAAAGATAAATTAAGCTGTTCGGCGATCTTTACATAATCGTCATAATCGAGTATTACTTTTTTGGGTGTTCCCGCTGCATCTGTTACAAACTTCGTTTCCATTGTCTTATTCATGACTATTCAAATTTAATAAATTTATGTGATTAATTGTTTGGTAAAGCGGGCGGCTATTATTGCCGCCTGTCGCTTTATTGGTTTTTTTCAGCTTGCTGCAATACCTCGGACATGGATGCTTTTGTTTTTTTACTGGCAGCTTTATATAGGTTATCCCAGGCTTGTATGTGCGTGTTGCCTTCTTTATTGTATTGGTTAGCCCGATATGCATTCAATGCGTCCTTTGCCATATTATAGCCTAAAAACGACAACATGAACATATACCACCAAAAGAGCAACCGGCCATAGACCAATTTGAAATATTCCTTAGAATGATATTCCGGATATAGGATTACTTGGAATTTTCGGTTTGGGCGGGCCTCCACTGCGGCTTTTACATTTTCAAAGCCTTTGTCTATGATGGCATTTACCTCAGATAGATCAGGCTTCGGCGCATCAATATGGATGTTACTATACTTCTTTTCAAAGCTGCCGATAAGTTGCTCATTATATTTTAGCTGTTTTTCAATTTGCCCGGCATCCTGCTTTCGCTGTGCCTCCACACCATTCATATATTTCTGTGTCTGATCCTCATGTTCCAGAATGGTCTTTAATACTTCGGTGAACGATTGTTCGTCCATTGCGATTTCATCTTTTTTCATAATGATAGTCCTCTTGATTGTTTTCGTTCTTGTTTATTTTCTTTTTCTACCTTCAGCAATGATTTTACTTGCCGGTCTCTTTCCTGTTGTAATTTTTGCTCCTGTTGTTGTTTTTGTTCCTGCCTGATCTTTTTTTCAATTTCCATTAAACTGTAGCCCAACTGACTGCCTTTGAAGTATACCTGCTGTGCATCGGTAAAAGCGATGCCCCTGCCCAACTCTACTTTGTAGCCTTGTTTTTCCATATACCGGGCAACCTCTTTGACGTTTTTGGATTGCTTTATGGCTTGGGTTAAATACTGCTTGACTTTTTCCTTACGCTGGTCTATTCGCTGACTTTGTTCCACCCGCTGCTCCGGCCTTAAAAATTTATTGGGGCTAAGCACCTTAGTTAATTCGTGCTTCAACTCCATTGCACGGGAAAATTCCGCCATACGCTTATAACTGTTGCTATCACTGGCGGTCGGACCTTCATAACCAATACGGTTAGCTACGATATGCAAATGCTCATGCTCGGTGTCCTTATGCGTGATCACTACATACTGTTTGTTTTCAAAATCGAATTGTTGGGCCAGTTGCTGTGCAATATCAATTTTATCCTGTACACTTAATTTTCCTGCATCCTGGTGGGCGAGGCTGATCGAGGCATGAAATACCGGTTTGCTTACCTTCGGGTTAAGTTTGCTAACCTCAATAAACTGCCGGATCAGTTCCTTCTTGTTACCAAAGCATTGATTATAGTGAATCACCTGCGCCTGCTTTTTCTCCCGCTCAATTTTTTGTTGTTCCTCGGTTTCCTGCAACCTGCCGTCATGCAGGTATTGCATACAGCCGCTGAAACTTCTCCCGGTCGCTATCTTTCCTATCATTCCAAATAAGTTTTAACTGCTTTGACTAAACCTTGTAAACTCCTTACTTCCTGGTTGAGCAGAGCCCTGTCCATGGCATCCAGTTCATCGACCCCGTTTCGTTTCCGTGCGATCTGGTTCAAGTTCGCTGCGACATGGTTCAGAGTTCCAGTCAGTTGCAAAACCTCTTTTGGCAATGTCTTCACTTTTACCCGCTCGTTTAAACCGAGTGTCCGTAGGAAAACCGATATATTTGAACCTGCCTTCCTGGCATTCATCTGAATGATTTTCTTTTCCATGATAGTACACATTACTGTCAGGTGATTACTTCTTTTTAGCGATGCTTTTGGCCTGCCGCCCTTATTTACACTTCTGGGTTTTTTATCTTTTTTACTTTTAATCTCTTTGATTATTTCACTAAGCTTACCTTCCATAGTCTTCATTAATCTTTAAAAAAAATCCCCCCCGAATGCGATAGCATGAGTGGGGGCCAGCGTTTCGGCAGGGCCGAAACATAGCTGGCTCCACTAAAAAGCGGAATTGCCGATGCTGCCCTGCCGATGTCCTTCATAACCCTAACCCCTGGCTTTGCTGCTGAATTTTGAGATAGGCGTTAAGGTCTTTATGGCCGCTGTAAAAGCGGCTTGCATCCTCCACATTCGGAACGTTTTGCTTAATGAAAGCTACTTCCTTTGCAGCCGCTTTATCGTGATCCAGGTACAACTTTGAAGTAGGGTATTGCTGTAAAATCTCCAGGCTTTTGCCCACAAAGCTGAGTGAATTTAACACCAGGAAATCGTCGGGCATATCACTACCATTTAGCGTCAGTAAAGACAAAAAATCAGTGAAGCCCTCAAATACATGGATTGTGCCTGCCCCCTGATCAATATGGGTCAGGTCTTTGGGCGATGATGATAATTTGAGCTGTGCGTTGCGTAGTTCATATCCGCCTGAATTGTTTTTAAAGCCGATAGCCAGGTAACGCTGGTCATTCAGTGTAAATAATACTTCTTTACACCAGGCTTTTGCCGTATAATAATCTATAGCACGTTCATGCAGATATTTTATTAATGTCAGGTTTTGCAATTCACCAGCCTGGATGATCTTTATTTTATGTTCCGGTTCGGCCGATATTACGTTTAACGGCCGGTGAAAGGAAAGCGAACGATCCCCAGTGCTTAATCGGGTTAATAATTGTTCTACTGTACATTGATGCAGCCGTATACCCAAGTCAATGAAATTACCACCAACCCCCATGCCGTGGTCAAACCACGCATTGAGTTGGATATTAACTTTAAAAGAGGCCGTGTTTTCCTCCCGGATCGGGGAGAGATACCAATGGTTAACCCCTTTAATATATTGCGGGCGGAACCCGCATTGCGCCAGGTAGTCGATTATCGAGATTTGCCTGGCTTCGTCACAATTCATTTTACGCATAAGCTTTCAGAATTTTTTGGAGATAATTTTTCTTCAGGAATTAGCAGGATACTATTGTGCGACAGGATGATTACTACCGGCTATCCAGTCAAGTAGCTTCTTTTTGGAAAAAAGCAGTTTACCCTCGATTTTACAAAAAGGTATTTTTTTCCGTTTGACTAAACCATAAATGGAGGTGACCTCATACTTAATAAGGTTTGCAGCTTCTTTTGTGTCAAGTAATGTGTCATCACCCTCTGGCGGCGATGCGGCTACTTGCACAACTTTCTTCACTGCTGATTCCATAAGCTCCTGGAGTTCATGGGTTGTAAGGGTGGTTACAAATGTTGCGTTCATCATTAAAAAATTTGATGAAGCAAAACACGGATAAAACAACTCAACGTTGCTAAACTAAGTTCAACGGCGTTTGAAATAGAGGTCGTACTGCGGTATTTTTTTTAAGATTTCGACCACATTTTTAGCCCGTGAACTATCTTGAAGGTCTTGGATGATCGAAATAGCGTCATTCAATTTCTTGGTGATGTTACTGCCTATATAATCAACCTCTATGCCACCGTAAGTCGAAAAAGTGTCTTTTAATAATTTTGCATAGGGCGATAATTTCAGGTTGGTATAGGTATAATTGAGCTTGTATGTTGCGTGCATCAGTAGATTTAGAATTACCTGGTAATTCTGTGGTAGATCATAAAGGCGATGTGGCGCGTCAGGTAATAGAGAACGTTTATTTGAGAGGTCTATAAATATACTTCCTAAGAGTGTTTTGATCTCTTTTTCGGATTTGAACTCTTGGATCAGTGTTTGTGAACGGCATTGGTGAATATCCACCAATACCATCCAGAGATTGATAATATCAGACATAAAATATTTGATGCCAATTTTTGGATAATTGGTATTAGATATAAGCTCTTTTGACTTAGGTGATTGAGTGGGTTCAGCAGCTTTTAACTCAGTTACAGATTGCTTGGTTAACTCTTTTATGTTCTGATATTCCTTGTACGACAAAACGAGATTGGCTTGTATATAAGCTTGCGCCGAAATAGTGTGGTCTCATTCATCATAATCTCCAATCAGGATCACCGATGAAGGAGGCGAAGAGCAGCCGGTCGATCAGGTTATGTTGTCGCGTATTTATGATTTCCTGGTCAAAGCATTGGGATTAAGCGCTGACCTGGTCAGCCCGGAGCGGTTCGCTATTCGCGTTTATGACTGGTCCAAAAATCCCGAACCGCCGGAACCTTTATTGCTGAACAGCTTTTTCTTAAATGATCTGGCGCAAGCTTCCGGTCTTTTTAAAACCGAAAAAGCGCCTAAAAATCTGAAAAGATTTATAGGTGTTGACCCTCCGGTAAACCGTAAAGACCTGAACAGGAGCCTTGATGAGCTCTAAAAATTAGTTAGCCCGGCATTGATACCACCCGGCAGGTGGCCCACCCGGTGTACTAGTTCATTAGTACTCTTGCAGCAGGCAGCAGTTAATATTGCATTGTCTGAATTAAAGGAAGGTGGAATCGCGGCGGTAAATGGTCCACCCGGCACGGGGAAAACCACCTTATTGCTCGATCTGGTTGCAGGTATTGTTTGTGAACGGGCAGAAGCCATGCTTGCTTTGATGATCCCGAAAAAGCATTTATACAATCCGGACAAAAAGTTGCGGCAGGTTCGGCCTGGCTGCATTTGTACGAGCTGGACAAACGACTAAAGGGTTATGAGATACTCATCACTTCCTCCAACAACAAAGCGGTTGAAAATGTAAGCGCAGAACTACCAGGAATTATAGCGATTGGGGATGTTCCCCAACTACGATATTTTAGTCTGTTGTCAGACCAGTTATTAGAGCGTGAAAGTTGGGGTCTGATTGCCGCCGTTCTTGGTAATGCTACAAACCGCACAAAATTCAGAAAAACATTCTGGTGGGATGAAGACCTGGGCAGGAATGCTTATCTGGCAGAAGCTGCAGGTACGCCACAATTGTCAATGTAATTGATCCGGACACTCATCAGATTAATGGTAAAAGAAAACCAAAACTAATTGAAGCGGAAAGGCCTCCTGATAATCATATAACGGCATTGCAATAATGGCGGGTCGCAAAGCAACATTTTCTTAACGCTTTAAACGAGAGTCGTGCTGAACTGAAAAAACTGGCCGAATTGAAAGCCTTGGTTGAATTATTGCCCGGTTTGACAGCACAGATCAGTTCGGCAGGCACGGAAGTGATACGGCTGCAACAAAAGGCAGAGGCCATCGGGCTTGAAGCAGAAAAATTAAATCAGGACAAAGCCAGGTTTAACTATTCAACAGGAAATATTACAGAAAAGGAACAGTTCGCATCATCTGGACAAACCAAACTGGTTTAAACGATTGTTTCATATTGATCCTGCTCCGATCTGGAAACGGATGCATCAGGAATTAATGCGAGAGGCCAGGCAACTGGAAAAAGCCATCAACCAATTGGACATCGACCTGCTGAACCAGCAGACAGAGGCTGGGAAAATCGAAGCTGCTTTAAAAAAGCGAACGTAAATATCAAAGCATTGAAAGACCAGCGGCATGAACTTGAACAAAAGATCGGGGCTGCCCGGCAAACTTTAAAAGGAAACCTGATTGACGAAGGCTTTTTTAGCGCTTCCCACCAGGACAGGCATCAAATCTCGCCCTGGCACGACCAGTCTTTAAGAGGAAACCGGGATAAAATTTTTTGTAGCTGCCATGCAATTGCATCGTGCCTTTATTCATGCGGCTGCCAAACCATTAAGACATAATCTTGGTGTTTTGATGATGGTCTTTAATGGTAAGCAATTGGTTGACAAAGCAAAAGAAGCGCTGCTGCCTGATCTCTGGTCCAGTCTTTTCATGGTAAGACCTGCGGTTTCCAGTACTTTTGCATCTATTGAACGTATGCTGGGGAAACTTCCGGCAGAAAGTATCGGATGGCTGCTCGTAGATGAGGCTGCCAGGCTTTACCGCAAGCAGCAGTAGGTGCGATCATGCGTACCCGCAGGGCGGTTGTTGTTGGCGATCCGGTGCAGATAGAACCGATCGTCCCATTGCCTGATTCGCTTACCCAGGCGATCTGCCGTTATTTCTCCATTGACCCGGACAGGTTTAACGCGCCGGAAGCTTCTGTGCAAACCTTAGCGGATGCTGCCTGTACATATTTCGCTGAGTTCGAAAGAAAAAGTGGCAGTAGAACGGTGGGTATTCATTTGCTGGTTCACCGGCGCTGTGCCGACCCGATGTTTAGTATTGCTAACGCAATCGCTTACAGTAACCTGATGGTACACGCCAAGGGAATGGGAACTTCTCAGATACGGGACTGCCTTGGAAATTCACACTGGATAAATATTCAGGGACAAGGTATTGAAAAATGGTGTCCTTAAGAGGGCCATGCTGTTCTTCAACTATTGCAAAAGCTCAAGGCTATGGCAATTACCCCTGATCTGTATATCGTAACACCCTTTGTGACCGTAGCAGAAAACCTGCGGCGCATGTTTCTACAAACAGGTGTTTTAAATAATTATGTGGCCGATCCTGCTGCATGGGTTTATGAACGTATCGGTACGGTGCATACGGTTCAAGGGCGCGAGGCAGAGGCGGTTATTTTGTGCTTGGTGCGCCCTTACCCACGCAAAACGGCGCCAGGAATTGGGCAGGCGGTCAACCCAATTTATTAAATGTGGCTATTATCAGGGTAAAGGAAGTTCTTTATGTTGTTGGAAATCGTGAACTATGGAAATCAGCAGGACTATTTGGTACTTTGGCAGCAAGCATAAGCTATAGTAGTTAATTGGTTATACCCGTTAAGGTATATTTTACTTTGAGACTGGTTCTACTGGTAGTATACCTTGGCAGTTAAAATCATAAAATATTTAATCATTTCGGCTAATATGATTTTTTTCTTTTTCCCATATTTCAGTCTTTCCATGAATTAAATGATTTGCATTTATAACTGCCTGTAAATCACTGTAAATATTCGATATATTTCCTGCCCCTTCTACCGGAAGTAAGAACAGAAAGCCTCAATTCGAAAGATTTGAGGCTTTTTTCGTTGTATACCTGAATAAGCGATACCTAAACATTATACAATCAATTTTAATTTTATTTAGACTAATTATAAATAATCATCTATATTTGGCGGTATATACTATACACTAACTTATATATGTTAATTGATGAAACTTCTATCTAACCTCTTTGTCATTATTTTACTAACACTTAGTTTTAATGCATCCGCACAAACTGTAGGGCAAATTACCGGTAAGGTTACCATGGTTGATGGGAAACCGCTGGCATCT
>Ga0302309_10003592_pt1 | contig 11884 bp, 12 predicted proteins | sample III_Palsa_N1_1_FD_200453 | JGI IMG/M metagenome (GOLD analysis project Ga0302309, IMG submission 200453) | Peat permafrost microbial communities from Stordalen Mire near Abisko, Sweden - III_Palsa_N1_1 | ecosystem: Environmental > Terrestrial > Soil > Palsa > Peat permafrost | place: Sweden... | reverse complement strand
GTGTCCTGCACCCGCGGTGGCTGATCGGCGCTAAAAAACAGCACGAATCCGTCGTAATGTGCGTCGTTCGCACTCGGCATAACTTTCCCCAATGGCTCGCTCAGAAAGGCCCACCTGCTGGATAACCGACCTTAGACATGGTCGTTAGACCACGCAATCGCGTCCATGACTTTCAACGACAGCATGCGCCCTAAATGCGCGATGCGCACGTCTGGTTTTCACGGAAGCAGATCAGTCATGTGGCGGCAACCATCAGCTCACTTGGATTGCGTGAGGTCGAGAGCGGCAATCATGTCGCACGGGCAGATTACCTATTCACGACGAATGGCATGTGCTTACAGCATGCCAAGAGCCTACGTTGAAGGAGCGCAAAGCCAGCAAAGGAACAGGGATGAACACGCCGAAGAAAACTGAGCACCTCTACGAAGATCCGAAAATCAACGTGAAGATCAAGCTGTCAGCCCTCTGGGCGACGGTCATGTTTTGCTACGTGTATGGCGACTACTTTGGGCTTTACACGCCGGGGACCGTGCAAGAGATGATTGCCGGAAAAATGGGACCGCTCGGCGCAGCAACCCAAGGAGTTTTGGCTGGCACGTCAGCCATGATGGCCATTCCCAGCCTCATGGTGTTCCTCTCGCTGGTCCTGCCGCCCAGATTCAATCGTGTTCTCAATGTTGCGCTGGGCATCATTTACACCCTCATCATCCTCGCCTCCATGCCTGGGACGTGGGCGTATTACATCTTTTTTGGAGTCATCGAAGTCGTCCTGACGCTGTCGGTTGCTTGGTATGCGTGGACATGGCCCAGGCTGAGAACCTGAGTTGTAAAGCGCCATGTTTGAACAAACTGGCCATTTATTTAGGAGCGGCTCGGCCACCGCTCGACCGCGAACCCATCCACAGGTGCGGGCCAGTGTTGGGGGCTTACGAGACTCCCGGAGATCTGGCGGCCGTTGCGTTTGATCTTGGTCTGCCGGCGTAGGTTTACTATCCCGGTCAGGGTGCCACCGAACTACGTCCTGGGCTTCATGCTCGGATCGAATGTCCGCCAGATGTGGTCAGCACCCTCGATGTTGATGGAGACCGAGCCACCGTGCTTTGAACGTTCTTCTGCCAATTTGAGCGCAAACCCAAGCGCGTCGGTTCGGGTTTCGAACGCGTAGCGCTTGGTCTCACCGACCAAAATGAGCATGCCCTGGGAGGGCTCTGCAGCGAATGGAATATCAAGCATGGTGTGTCCACCGTCAGCGCTGTCGAAACCCAAGAGAAGCCCCCAGAAACATCAAAACAAATCGATGTTACGGCTCGTGCCCGTCCAGAGCGGGTGATGAGGGGGAAGCTTTAGTGGCGAATCGCCGGTAAGAAACTGCAAATCTCAAAGGCAACGGGAGGCGTCAGCGCAGCCGCCTCACCGTTGACCGGAGGCGATCCTGTGCACCAGGTTCTCAGAGGCCATGATCGCGCCCACCAGCGCTTCACGGCTGAACGGCTTGACGATCCGCACCGACTGATCCGGGGCATCATCTGCCTCTTCCAGCGGGTCGCTGAGCATGAGCACTACCGCCATTCTGGGATTTCTTCTCAAGGCGTCGGCCAGATAAATTCCCGCACGGTCCTCATCAGGCGCTGGCACCGACGCGGCTAAGAGGGTCACGTCGTGGAGTTCCACCGCGCATCGGGCTGCCTCGGCATGCGTGGGGGTGGCAATGGCCAAATAGCCATAACTGGTCAGAAAGTCGCATACGGTTTCGGCGAGGTTCCCGCGATGCTCGATAACGACGGCGACGCCCTCGCGTTTGAACAGGTCCATGATCAAAATTCCCCAGGTGGAGCAACGCGAAACGACACAGTGGCGCGAGCAGACATATGAAAGCGCGATCCCGCGTAGCCACAGCTTAGTCCCTATAGCCGCCTATAAACCGCGTCTCGTGCGAATGGAAACGCTTACCCTATGACTCGGAGCGCTTTGCCGGCTACTTGGCGCAACGGCTGTTTGTTTTCCGGCACGGTACCAATCGCCTTGTTTGTGATCTCGTTGCTTCTCCTGTTCGTTAGTGGTCTGTTGGTCTATTTTTTTTGCCTATAATAAAAATTTAGCTTTTTTGGCTGATTATCTTTCATATATTTGTCCAGCCATGGCGGCGCTTTTTGCTGGTCTTGTCAGGTTTGAACCGACTGGAAGTCCGGCAATGCCGACATCATAAAGTCAGGTGGCGCCGACGAGCAGGGCACTTTGAATCGCTGAATTTTTTTCAAGAAAAGCCCCGCGTGATTGCTCATGCGGGGCTTGGGCTTTTGGGAATGACGGTTAGACTTAAGCTTTGGCTGTCTTTTTGGTTGCGGTCTTTTTGACCGCCTTCTTCGTAGCTTTCTTTGCAGCCTTGGCAGCTGATTTAGCGGTGGCGGTCGCCCCATCAATCAGAAGACTTTCAGCGGTCACACCGCGTTTCTTGAGGGCTTGAGCAAACCATAAGGGCTGACGGCCACGGCCAGACCAGGTTATTGATGGATCATTAAGGTCGCGGTACTTGGCGGCAACCAACACCTTCTTGCCTGTGACTTTCTTGCTGCCACGGGTTGGGTAGACGTCAGCCAGCGTCAGGCCACTGATGTTCAACAAGGCATCAATCTTCTTGCGCACGTCTTGAACAAGGTTCGAGTGTGCCGATTTCATATGGGACTGAGCTTCGGCGATGACCGCTTGCAGTTCTCTGGGGGAGAGGCTTTTTAAATCAATTGCCATAAATTTCCCTTCAACGTTTAGGGTAAATAATACGGCATTGAAGTCTACAGGTGGTTAACGTAGAGGAGCTGACGGAACCAATCGAGCAACTTGAGAGGGCGGCGAGGTATCTAGCGCGGATACGAGAAATCAATGCCGGACCATTTTCAGCGCATCACGACAAGGATCGGTTTGAGGACGATGTCGTTTCGTTTTTCGTTCATTGTCATTATGTGTGCGACTGGTTTATTCATTTGAACACCGCAGGCATGATGCCTACTCAGGTGAACATTTTTTACCAACCGTCACGAAGCTCTTAGGAACTGCGCTGATTTTTGCAATGGCTACAAGCACTACAAGTTAACCCGTACGCTTCGAACAGGTCGCCAGCGCCCTATCGCACTCAAACGGTACAAAGCGTCAGCCTGGTCCACCGGAAATGGCGGTGGAGAGGTCCTCGAAGGGCGTTACTCGATTCTCACAGCATCGGGATCGGTTGATGCCCTCGCTTTGGCCGAGCAATGTTTAACGCTTTGGGTGAATCTCGTGGCTGCCATGAAGGAGGCGGTTGATGAGCATGGCAAAGTTGATAGCCCTGAGCTTCTCTTATTCCCGACGTCCCTTGTCGGAATAACCTGACAGACAGACCTAGCCACTCGGTGCAAACTTTCCTTGCTCCACGAATCTCTTTGAACCGACAGGACGTCTGGCTATGCCAACATCAGGATGTCAGGTTGAACCGATGAGTGGGCATTGGTTAGCTCAGTCCTCTGAGCTGGAAGGCGCCCGTAAGGGCGCCTTTTTTGGTGCGTTGTCCTCGACGGAATCTCACACCTTGAAAACTTATGGAAGTTTCCTAAGCCCTAAGCGATGATCGGCAGACAAGGAATTTAGGGGAAGCGAAATGATCGACTTCAACCAAATGGTTGCTGGCAAGGTGGCTGGTCGTCCCACCGACCCAATCGAGCTTTATGAAACACTGGATCGGTCCGTCGATAAGGGACCACTGAGACCAGCTCAAGAATCGGTCCTGCGTGAATGGCATTCCACACATCGCGAGGACGATAGCGTTCTAGTCAAGCTACATACGGGACAAGGAAAAACGTTGGTTGGACTTTTAATGTTGCAGGCCCAGCTCAACAAAAACGAAGGTCCGGTGGTCTACATCTGTCCGGATAACTACCTGATTGATCAAACGTGCGAGCAAGCCAAGCAATTTGGCATAAAAACTTGCCGAGCTGATCCAGAATTGCCTGATGCGTTTTCCAATGCCGAGCGGATTTTGGTCACGTCAGTTCAAAAAATGTTCAACGGTTTGACTAAGTTCGGCACGGGTCGTCGCTCGATAAAGGTGGGAACGTTATTGCTGGACGACGCCCATGCCTGTTCCGATTCTATAAGAGACGCCTGTCGGATCCGCATTCCAAAGGACGAGCCTGCGTACACCGCATTGCGGACTCTTTTCGCTGACGATCTTGAGCTGCAAGGAGTTGGCACCTTCGCAGATCTTGTGAATGGTTCACGCGACGCACTTCTTCCCGTGCCGTACTGGTCGTGGATAGCTCACACCACAGATGTTGCCAAAATTCTGTCTGACGAGTCAGAAAAAAAGTCCATTAAGTTTGCATGGCCTCTCCTGCGTGACATTTTGCCCTCATGCCAGTGCATATTCTCCGGAGCGGCGGTTGAGATCGAACCTTACATTGCGCCTCTAGAGGCCTTTGGCAGCTATTCAGAAGCAAAGCATCGGATTTTTATGTCGGCAACCGTCACCGACGATGCCTTCCTTATCAAGGGGCTAAAGCTTCAACCATCGACCATCACCAAGCCCATCACTTACGTAAAAGAGAGGTGGTCTGGTGAAAAGATGGTGCTCATCCCTTCGCTAATTAGCGATTCGCTCGACCGCGATATGGTGGTCAGCACGTTTGGACGGCCATTGGCTGCCAGAAAGTACGGCGTCGTAGGCCTGACTCCAGGGTTTGACTGGACTCATAACTGGGAGGCTTATGGATCAAAGATAGCCAAGAAAGAGACGGTTACACAGGAGATTGAGCGGCTGCGACAAGGCAACTACACAACCACGCTAGTGCTTGCAAATCGATACCACGGTGTGGACCTTCCTGATGATACGTGCCGTATTTTGGTTTTTGATAGCAAGCCATTCTCTGAAAATCTTGCTGACCGCTATGAGGAAGCTTGCCGTCCCAACAGTGCAACGACCCTCATGCGCACCGTTCGAACTGTTGAGCAAGGCATGGGAAGGAGTGTTAGAGGGGAAAAGGACTACTCAGTCATCGTTGTCACTGGAACTGAGCTCACCCGACTTCTACGGGATAGGGATTCGCGCAATTTCTTGTCTTCGCAGATGGCTGCACAAATCGAGATTGGTCTTGAGATTGCTGCGATGGCGCAGGAAGAGATCAAGAAGGGTGGTGACCCACAGGTAGCCCTCATCGGTCTTGTCTCGCAGAGCCTTGGTCGTGATGAGGGTTGGAAGAACTACTACGCGACGAGGATGGGCGATATCAAACCGAAGGGGCCCAATGAATTGGTGCTCAACACCTATACAGTCGAGCTTCGTGCCGAGCAAAAGTTTTCGGAAGGTGACTACGGGAAGGCAACTCAGTTCATCCAAGAGCTTCTTGACGCCCAAGCCGTGACGAATGATGAGAAGGGTTGGTACCTCCAAACGATGGCTCGCTACAATTTTGCGTTCAATCGCATCGAATCTCAAAGGCTGCAAATTGCAGCTCACAAGGCAAACAGGTACCTCCTCAAGCCATCACATGGAACCACCGTCACGACCCTGAAATTGATAAGTCAGGGCCGGATTGAGCGAATTGTCGAATGGCTTCGAAAGTTCGAGGGGTATGCGCAGCTTGACGTCGCTGTGTCCGACATTCTTGGAAGCCTAAACTTTGGGGTCGCTGCCGACAGATTTGAGCACGCCCTCAACGAACTCAGTTTTGCAATCGGGTTTGTTGGAGAACGGCCGGATAAAGAATGGAAGGAAGGACCGGACAATCTTTGGGCCCTTGATGACAAAAACTACATTCTTTGGGAATGCAAGAACGAGGTAGAAACGACTCGGGGTGAGATCAACAAGCGAGAAGCCGAGCAGATGAATCGTTCGGTTGCTTGGTTCCTCAAACACTACCCGGGATTAGCTGCACGAAAGGTTATGGTTCATCCCTCTTACAAGGAGGCCAGTGCTGCGTCGTTCTTGCATACTGTGGACGTCATGCGTCCTGCCGAGTTAACGAAGCTGGTTAGATCTTTGCGGGAATTTTTCAAGTCGTTTGAAGGTTCCAATTTCGCAGATCTTTCGCCGCTTCATGTTCAAAGTCTTCTTGAAGCCCACAATCTAACCGTGCCCGACCTTCTAGAAGGATACGGAAAGAAAACTAAGCCGGTCATGTGACCGTCTGGATATGAAAGTCAGACAGGCTCGTAATGAACAAAGTGGCTCTTGGTATGTTCAGTGATGCTACCTACACCAGCGGATCGTAGATGAAGCGGAGACCTGGAAAGGAAGACGCAGAAAGGCACACAGGCCATCACATTGTTTCGGTAAGGCCGAAACGGAACCTAAGACGACGACGAATCCGTTGGAATGTTTCGAATGTAGCTTCAATGCAGGTGGGCGCACCCAAGAGAGCAGAGTAGGCAGCAGGCGCTCTGCTCGTATGCAATATCGTGTGCAGCATCCGAAGCCAACAAGGTGAATGCTGTCCGGCGTTAGCCTCCAGCTTTATGTCGATCGACAAAAGCGACCCGAACAACCGGGTAGCTTTTTTCATGCGTGGCCTGATGCATGGAAGGTGGCGGTACCAGCAGAGCTGACGAGACTCGACCGGTGCGCTGAGAAGCGGGTTCGACAGGTAGCCACCGGCCAGGGGTGGTCATTCGGCGCTATGGATGGTCTGATCAACCGGCGTTCGTAGCGGCAGTACTCCTGTGGGGCCGCACGTCGGATTCGTGAAGCATGTGCGCGCTACTGGATGGCGATTTCCGCCGCGTTTTGCGGCGCTTCGCCGCTGCGAAGCACACTTCGGGCGCACCTACCCTGCTTTTCCCAGCCGATGCTTGCGGGTCATCCACAGATTGCTCAAAGCAAACAACTTCAGCACCTGCGCACCGTTCTTGGCCAGTCCGCGATAGCGCGCCTTTACGTGACTGAATTGCCGTTTGACCACCCGGAACGGATGTTCGACAGCCGCACGAATCGACGCTTTGATGTGTTCGATCTGCTCGACCAGGGCGCGCAACCTCTCATCCTCGATCGCCTTGACCTTGCCGCGTTTGGCCGCGATATGCCACTTCCGCCCACCCTTGACCGGCGCATGTTTCTCGGCACCGATATAGCCGGCATCGCCGAACACCACTTTCTCTTTTCCGTGCAGCAGGTCGCCCACCTGGGTCACATCGCCCACGTTCGCTGCCGTCGTCACCGCGCTGTGTACCAGGCCCGTCGCTTCGTCCACGCCAATGTGCGCCTTCATGTCGAAGTACCATTGATTGCCTTTTTTGGTCGGGTGCATCTCCGGGTCGCGTGCCTTGTCCCGATTCTGGGTCGACGAGGGTGCGCCGAGAATCGTCGCGTCCACGATCGTACCCTGCGAAAGCTTCATGCCCTTGCCGTGCAGATGGCGGTTCACTGCCTTGAACAGCTCTTTGGCCAACCCGTGCTTCTCCAGCAAGTGGCGGAACTTGCACACCGTTGTCTCGTCCGGCGCCGGCTCGCGGCCCAGATCAATTCCCACGAACCGTCGCATCGCCGCCGAGTCGTACAACGCTTCCTCCACCGCCGGATCACTCAGCGCATACCACTGTTGCAGGAAGTGGATGCGCAGCATTCGCTCCAGGCCCACCGGGCGACGACCGCCTTCCGGACGTGCCTTCGGATAGAACGGTTCGATCACCGCGCACAGCTCAGACGACGGTACGACCTTGTCCATCTCGGCCAGAAACACGTCCCGCCGCGTAGGCTTGCGGTGTGCTTCAAATCCACCATCGGCTTGTAAGGCCAAAGTCAGTTGATCGGGCATCGTCTAAGCTCTGTGGGGTGGGCACTACCTTCGACAGCGAAGCAAAATCAGAGTTTCCCTAGAGGTAAGCGGCGCGTGTTTTCTCGGTCCTTAAGAGGGGCGGAGATCGAAGCTTGCCTCGTGGATTTTTTTCCGGAATCGGCTGCCCCTCTGAATACAAAGCGACATTTCTTGGCGGCTCCAGTTGAACCTTCAAGCCACTGGCTCCGATGGATCTAATCGCGGCTGTTAGCTGGTGTGCCGAAGCCGGAAAGTTTCGGTGTTCTTCGTTGTGCTTGGGCTTAAAGTACCCGATGAGCCCAGCCTCGAACGCTTCGACGACGATTTGAAACGCTAGGTTCGCCGCAAGCTCGCCAGGTTTGTACACAAAGATCGACACATCGCGGAACGATTGGCGTTGCACCAATTCGGCAAGCACGGTGTCAAGCTTGTTGTGTCCGCCTTGGAAGCGGTTGTGAACTTCCCACCCGCCCCTGACTGACTTTCCAATATATTCGATCTTGGCAGCGATGGTTACAGGTCTAGTACTGAATCCAGTCACCAGAGCCAAATCGCAAAGAAATTTCTGGACGCCGTGGCCTGGAACATGGAAAGCGAATCCATTTGGCTCAGCACCATAGGAGCAGGCTTCTACGTGTTCTGCATTGAGTACGGGACTATTGAACCAGAGTGTCAAGGTGCGAGATTGGCAGGCAGGTGCTCTTCCATTGTCCATGGATTCAAAGTAGATCCCTGCTGCAAATCTATCCCCCTTCATCAAGCGTACGCTCGATGGATCAACACGAAACTTCGTATGGGTAACGATTGCGTATAGGTGAAATCCCGAAAAGTCGCCATATAGGAGGGCTCTCTCGTCATCGGTAATCTCTATGACGCCCATCCCATCAGCCGTACGGGGGGCAGATTTAAGTAGCCTGATCCTTGCGGCTGGGACGATAGTTGCTGGGCCCGATTCGAGGCACAAGTCACATCGTTGGATAATCCCAGGCAAGGCCGAAAGCACTTCGTGAATGTCCATTTGCATCGCTCCAGTGTTAATTTCTAAAAGGCAATCGTTCACGTTAAGCGCATCCGCCAATATCTACGCGGAATGGCACATAGCGCTAGCCTACGGCAAAAGGTATGGGGATTCGCACGAGCAAATTCGCCTTCCGGGTTGCTTGCCAAGATTTAGCGAGTTGTGGCTCTGTGGGTCATAGCGGCTTCCTTCTATGATGGTTTGATTTAAGCGGAGTAGGATCATCCTACCGCCTGCTGACAATTCCTGGAGTCCGACATGCGTGAGTTTCTGCTAGGGATGCGCGACGGCTTTCGCAAAGGCAAAGCGGTGCAGTGGAGTGTGGTCGTGGTCGGCTATTTCGCACCGTTTACGGGTGTTGTGCGCACGATTCATTCGTGGATCGAACAGGCTACGGATGAGGCACAACGTCGGCACGATCAAAAGATCACCTATCGACACAAAGACTCTTGAATGGGCTTCTACCTTTAGATCCTGAGCGTGCTCGCCGTTGGTGGCCTTCTGGCCTAGTGGACTGCTGCCGGCCCCCGTGGACACCGTCCTAAGCTAATTGCCTCTGCTGCTCGAACTGTATCGGGCTGATGTAGCCGAGCGTCGAATGGCGTCGTTTGCTGTTGTAGAACAGTTCGATGTAGGCCCCGCTTAGGAAAGCCATGAAGTCCTTTAGACCCGCTTCTTGGATTCGCATTCAATCGCGATGTCGTGCTCCCAAACAGAGGACACTGACAATCGAACAAGGATCATTAAAAGCATGACTTCGCCTGAACTCACCGGCGGTGCCGGATTTACCTACGAAGATGCGGTCACCGCACATTACCTCGCAGCGTTGATTGGTGGCACGACGGCGGCAGCCCTCGATGCGAAAATCGTTCAGCGGATAGCCCAGCAGCAGGCCGATTTTGGTGAGCCGCTCGACGATGTGATCGTTGATGCCTCCTCCTTGGTGGACGGGACTGTCATGCGGCTGTCGCTGCAGGTCAAGCGTTCGCTGACGATCTCGGGCGCGACAGCCAATAACGACTTTCGTGAAGTGATCCAGCGCAGCTGGCAGACGCTACAGAAGCCCGATTTTCGCGAGCACGTGGACCGTGTTGGAGCGGTCACGGGGTCGGTGGCGGAGGAGAGGCTCCGGGCTTTCGCAACCGTGTGCGAATGGGCACGCGCCTCCGACACAACTGCGGCTTTCATGCAACGATTTGCTGACCACGGGAACGCCTCGGCCACTCATCGCGCAGTGGCCGAAGCGGTTCGAATGGTTGCACAAGACACAGCCACACAGCTATCCAACGACCAACTGCACCGTCTGCTTTCGCACTTAGTGGTGATCCGGTTTGACTTCCTTCATGCCGGATCGACGCATGAAGCGGAGGCCATTACCAGCCTGCAACACGCGCTGGCGCCGGGGCAAGTGGCGCGTGCAGGCGATTTATGGAATTTGCTGCGCCAGTTCGCTCGCGATGGCGCAGGGCGAAGTGCTGTGACCACTCGCGCATCGCTAGTGCGCATGCTGGCTGGCTGGCGCTTCGCGGATTCGCCTGCCTTCGCCGGCGACATGCAGACGCTGCGCAACAGCACACGCCACTGGATCGACCAGCAGGCCGACGATATCGGTGGGACGCACCTCACGCGACAGGTCCTACGCGAACAGCTCAGCACTCAGATGGCAGCCCACCGTCTGACGCTGATCAAAGGCCTACCCGGCACCGGCAAGACAGTGCTACTGCGTGACTTGGTGCAAGAACTGGCCGCTGATGGCACCACCTTATTCCTCACAGCCAACCGGCTCTCTGGCCGCAGTTGGTCGGAGCATGCCCGCGCGATGGGTTTAGCGACGAGATCGATTGAGTCGTTGCTCTCGGAGGTCGCGGCCACGGGTCATGCCACGATGCTCATCGATGGCATGGACCGCATCACGCCGGACCAGCGCGCGATCGTGACCGACTTGCTCGGCCAGCTTCTGACTAACTCGGCGCTTTGCGACTGGCGAGTGGTCGCAACTGCACGCGACGCCGGCATCGAGCCCCTGCGCAACTGGGTACCTGCTGCGCTGCTCGCCAGCGGCGGCGTGGGTTATGTCGATGTGGAGAACTTGACGGATAAAGAGGCCGACTTGCTTGCGGATTCGCTGCCGGCACTGCAACCGCTCTTGACCGGCGGGAACGATCGCGTGCTAACACTGGCGCGCCGACCGTTCTTCGCTGCAGTGTTGGCACGAGGGCTATCGCAGGCGGCTTACCCCTCCGGGTTCGCACCACAATCGGAAGTTGATCTCGTGGAGGCCTGGTGGACACGGGGCGGCTACGATGCCCACGCGCCGCAAGCGTTGGCGCGGCAACGCGCGCTGATCGAGCTCGCTCAACGCAGCGCACGCGATCTGGGTCGTAATGTCCGCATTCGCGACCTGCCTGCGGCGACGAGAGATGTGCTCCCGGCACTGGAGGAAGACGGCCTAGTGCAGCAGCTGAGTAGAGGGCATACGGCGCAGTTCAGTCACGACATCTTCTTTGAGTGGTCGTTCTTCCACTTATTGCTTGATCAGGGTAATGACTGGATTGCGGCCCTGACCGCAGCCGGTGAGCCACCTGCTCTGGCGCGGGTGGTGGAGCTGCTATCGCAGGCGACTTATTCGATTCCTAACCAGTGGTCAAGCGACCTCCACTCGCTGGAGGGTGCTCAGGTGCGACCGCAATGGTTGCGCGCTTGGCTCGTGGCGCCGGTTTTCAGCCCACGCTTCGCCGAGCACATCGACGCGTTTACTGCGACATTAGCGGCGAATGACCGCGGCCTCTTCGGAAAGCTCTTGGTGTGGATGCAGGCCGAGAAGACGACGCCCAATCCCATGGTGCTGTCCGGAGCTCTCGGGGGTGATCTGGATCCCGCAGCCCGGATACGTATCGCGGATTCGCTGGGCTGGCCGTCGGATTTCGCGGCGTGGCGTCGCCTGCTCACCTGGTTGATAGAGCAGATTGATTCGGTTCCAGATACCTGTTTGAAAGACCTCGTCACGCTGTTCGAAACTTGGCAGGTCTTTGCCGCGGACTACCCCAATGCAGTGTCGCAGCGCATCGTGGCGCAGTGCGCGATCTGGTTA
>Ga0302309_10003591_pt1 | contig 11895 bp, 10 predicted proteins | sample III_Palsa_N1_1_FD_200453 | JGI IMG/M metagenome (GOLD analysis project Ga0302309, IMG submission 200453) | Peat permafrost microbial communities from Stordalen Mire near Abisko, Sweden - III_Palsa_N1_1 | ecosystem: Environmental > Terrestrial > Soil > Palsa > Peat permafrost | place: Sweden... | reverse complement strand
AAAATTTTAAGCTTTCTTTTTCTAATCTGCACAATACATAGTGATTGTTATCCTCAGGGTACGTCCGGTGATAAAAAAGCGGCCATTATGTTAAACGAGTTTTATGTGGCACATGCTAATATTTGGTCAATTTTTAAGACGCTTCCACCCGACGTCTTCGACCAAAAATTAGATTCTTTACAAAGAAAATATTGTACGGCGAAATTAAGAAATGAAGCAAAAAAATACATACGAGACGGGTTTGACCTAATGACGGATGATAAAGGAATAAACCTTGGAGCATTAAAAACAATGACAATTGTTAAAGATACGACCGCGAAAGACATTTACCTTGTTTCTTATGATAGGTTAGTTAATAACGGTCCACCCAATTCATTTGTTAAGCGGCATGTTATCCTTAGCGTAGGTGTAGTATTAGTGGACGAGAACTATAAGATAGCATCCGTTAATTAGCGTTTTATGTTTATGTATTAGCATGTTTTTCGCTGCTATGACCGCAAAATCAATGTGTGCAGAAAAGCTAATGTTGGCTTAATAAAAGTTTTGCGCTAAATAATGCCTTAAGGGGGCATTTTCTTTATGCCAAATTTAAATTTAATAAGGTTTAGGCACTGCTAAATTATCACAAAAACGCATCTTAAACTACACGTATAAATACCTGATTTTGTAATAATGTAAAACTATCTAAAGCAAAAAAGCCAATCGTTAGCTAACGGTTGGCTTTTTTGCTTATAGGTTTATAGTTGATTAAACAATAAAATTCCAGCTATGCGTATCAGCTATATCGCCATATTTTATAGCATTCATTTCTTTTAATATCCTTTGCGAAAACTCACGCGTTTTCGGATCGTTTAAAAAGTATTCTTCACCATTTAGGCTGATAGAGCCAACCGGTGCGATAGTAGCGGCAGTGCCTGCGCCAAAAGCATCATCAAGCTTGCCGTTTTTGGCTGCTTCAATAACTTCGGCTACTGATACACGGCGTTCTTCAACCGGGTAGCCCCATTCGCGGGCAAGGGTTAAAACGGTATCGCGGGTTACGCCATCCAAAATGGTATCACGGGTTGATGGGGTTACCACCTTGCCATCTAATACAAATATTACGTTGGCCGCGCCCATTTCTTCCACAAACTCGTGGTTCTTGGCATCGGTCCAAATCAATTGGTCAAAGCCCTCTTCAGTGGCTTTTTTAGCCGGTAACATGCTACCGCCATAGTTGCCTGATGATTTAGCATAACCCATACCGCCTTCGGCCGAACGGGTGTAATGATTTTCAATCTTCACCCTTAGGGTTTTTGAAAAATATGGTCCAACCGGGCAAAGTAACACCATGTATTTATAGGTAGTTGATGGCGCTACACCCAAAAACGGATCGGTAGCAAACATAAACGGCCTGATGTATAATGCATGATCAGGTTGTGTAGGGATCCAGTCACGGTCTATATCCACAACAGCGGCTAAACTTTGTAAAAATATATCTTCGGGCAGGGTTGGCATGCAAAGCCTTTCTGCCGATTTATTAAAACGTTGCGCGTTTTTATCCGGACGGAAGATAGATACTGTTCCATCAGCATGTTTGTAGGCTTTAATACCTTCAAAAAATGATTGTCCGTAATGTAAGGATGAAATCGCGGGACTTAAACTGACATCGCCATAAGGGACTATTTGAAAATTCTTCCATTCGCCATCGGCATAATCAGCCACAAACATGTGGTCGGAAAATGTTTTTCCAAATGGCAGGTTGTTGAAATCCGTTTCTGCTAAGCGAGAATGCGGTGTCTTGGTGATCTTGATGTCCAGTGTCTCAGTCATGGCCTTATGATATTAGTTGCGAAAATGGCAAGTTAGGAATTTTTGTTTGAAAGTGCATGGTTAATGGCTTATTGGGCACATAAAAAGTTATTTAAGGTGTACCACATTGAAACATTAAAAACGATTATCCATACCGCACAGCGGGTGAAAAACTGTTTCAAATACGTAAAAAATGGAACAGAAACCGTTGATTTTCATGCAAAAATGAGTGAAAAGCAAGCAGAAAAGACAGTTTTTTAGTCATTTTTTAGCCGAAAAAGGCCTTTTTTACTTCAAAAAGTGGCTCAAAAGAGATGTAACAATGGCGTTTTTAATGTTTTTTAGGGCGTTTTTGGGGTGAAAAGTGTACCAACTGTACCAAGTGTTTTACTTGTAATTGTGGTACGCATGCAAAAAATGACTGTAAATTTATGAGCCGCTGACCTCTTTCAAAACCTTATACACCCAAGCCTTACCCCAATTTTCTACTTGCTCATCATTCCATAAACTCGGGTAAAATATGCGTTTCTGAAAACGTGGAGGCAGGTACTTTTGCCAGTTGGTGCCCCCGGTTGCTTTAATCTCTTCAGGCTCACGGTTAAGGTAACGTACGGCAGATTTGTAATGTACTAAGGGCCAGTTTACATTTACGTTTATATCCAATTGACGTAGCTCATCTTCCAGTTCATTAGTCGCTTGTCCGCTGTGTTTAAACTGCTGTAAGAGAGCATTAAAATTAGTGTCGACTGTTGCTCTTCCTAACTCAATAAAGGTTTTGGCGTATTTAGTTTCAAACTGTTTTAGGGTTAATGTTTTTTTGCCGGTAGCGAGTTCCGTAGCACCCGATTTCCAGTATAAATGTTCAAACTGATCCTCGATAGAGGCACTGCTTAATTCCTCACGCTTATCTTTGGCTACCAGGTTAATAAAATCCGACGCATATATCTCGATCATCCGGTATTGGCCCGATTGAAATCCACTTGCAGGTAATAATGACATCCGGAATTTTAAAAACTGCTCTTTCTCCATCCCATCAACCATAATCTCGAAGGAGTGGGTCAATGCTTCAAAATAGCGGTTAATGCGTTTTAAGCGTGCTGTGAAAAAGTCAATAGTTAAAGGTTTTGCTGCTGCAATTTGCTTACACTCGTGCAGCGTCAGCTTAAAATAAAGTTCAGTTATCTGGTGATAGATGATGAATATTTCCTCATCCGGGAACGGCGTTTTAGGGCTTTGCAGGCTTAGTAAAGTATCCAGATGGATATAATCCCAATAGGTTAAAAAATCGGCATAAAGCAGGCCATCTAAATAGGCTGGCATATCTTGCCCCATGGCCTCATATTTTTCTTGTAAGCGGGTCAGTCGCTCTTCAATTTCGGGAGAGAAATTCATGGTCAAATGTAGGAAGTTTTGTTTGTTTACAGAGATGGTAAAACTTCAATTATAAATAATGATTGAATAAAGTGATTGCAACAAAACAGGATTTGGTGTGTTAATGTATTATATTATATAAAGAGCCAGAGCCATGATAAAAAAAATATTAATAGGTGTTGATGACAGCAAATATGCCGAAGCCGCCGCCAAATACGGTTTTAATCTTGCCGAATCACTTAATGCTCATGTTGGCCTGGTGAATATAATTGAGCCGGTACCTATATCAACACCTATTAACGGTGCTAATGAAATATTAGGAACACCTTTATATGGCTTAAACATAGTGGATGATAATAAAATAATAAATGCGCAAACCCAGGTATCGGAAAGTATAATAGAAAATATAACCAAAAAGTATGCGGGCAAATTAGAGGTGAGCCATTACAACGAGTACGGTTCTACAGGCGAAGGTATCCTTAGCTGTAGCCGTGAGTTTAAAGCTGACATCATTGTAATAGGAACCCACAACCGTTCAGGGCTTGACCGGTTATTCTCCAGCAACATTGCTGAGTATGTTGTTAAACATTCGGCGATACCGGTGCTGGTTGTGCCAACGCGGGAGTGATCAGCGCAATACCGGCTTCGTCAATATGCACATGGCATTGCTCCACAGAAATATGATGTTTAAATTTTTGGATAGGCTCAATCCAATCCCTCGATGTAAAAACCGGGGCTTGAATATTTACAGACTCTACTAAAATTTCTTCGCCGTCAAGAATCAATCGCCAACACTGTTCAACGCCGTCACTATCAGTGTTATAACGTATCCGGGCAAGGGTTACATTTCTATTCATTGGGTTATAATAAAAGGTCAACTCAGTGCAAATGTACTGTTGTTTTTATTATATAACCCAATCAATCAGTAACATGCTTAATACAATAACCTAAATTTTATGGTTTGTTCAATAGCCTTCAACTCATTTAAAACCTGGGTATCATAACCCGATTCTACATCGGTAATTACATAACCAATCTGCGGGTTGGTAACCAAAAACTCACCCACTATATTAATGTTATGGCGGGCAAATACATCATTTATTTTGGCCAGTATACCCGGTATGTTTTTGTGGATGTGTATCAGCCTGTGCGCGTTATTAATACGTGGTGGTTGCAAATCGGGGAAATTGCAACTGGTATGGGTTTTACCCTCGTTCATAAACGCCATTACCCGTTTAGGTATAAAGTCGTCATTGCGGGGGTTATGCTTGGGGTCATCAAAAATTATAATACCATTTTCGCAGGCCGCTTCAGCCAATTTGCGACTGCTTATTTTTCCGAAGATGCCAATCACTTTTAGCCTGCCTGCATTTTGCAGTTGCTCGGTTGTTGGCTGGTTTTCTTCATCACAAAATAAAATACCGGCTTCTTCAAGGTACTTATCCTCAATGCTTTCACGCTGGCGGATGTTGTAACCCTCCTTACGCATCTGCGCTAATGCATCTTCCTCAATATCGCCCACAACTAAACATTTGATGCGGTTTTTGGGGTACGATATAGCACGCGGCAACTTGTTGATGTATAAAAACTCATCAAAGCTCGGCGTAATGTGATCGGCTTTTTCAGCTACTGATTTGCGTTCGATGTTCTCCGTAAAGGCAAAAAACTTTTTAATCATGCCTGATTCCTTCAACTGGAAATCAGAATAACCATCGCCAATACCGAAGATCTCGCCCGGCAGGTTAAGCTCTTTTAATAGTTTAACCTTGCCACCTTCTTGCGAGAGCGGGTTTTCACGATCATACCCTATAATGTTGCCATCATCATCAAACACAAAAGTATTGGCGTAAATATTTTCTTTTTTAATATGATACTCGGTAACAACCGGCGTAATAAATTCCTTAAACCCACCGGATACGATTAAAACTTCGTCCTGGTGATTTTTAAAGAAGATAGTATTACGGGAGAAAGAAGTGGATACCTTCTTTTTTAGATGCGTGATCAATTGCTTTAGATGATCACGATTGGCCTGCAGTAATTTAACACGGGCTTCCAGACTTTGGGTGAACGATAAACGGCCCTCCATTGAGGCGTTCGTCAGGTCATCAATTTGCTGGTATATTTTTTCCCTGTCGGGATGATTTTTTAAAGATATGCGGGCTAATTCGTCCAAAGCTTCAACCTGCGTAAATGTGCTGTCGAAGTCTATAATAAAATATTGATCCATTTAGATAGTGTGCAGCTTGTACTTTGATGTGCAAAAATGCGGATGTGCAAATGTGCGAAATTTGAGCGAGAGGGCAGTTAATATTTCTAACAAAAGCCGTTACCGGCTGAAATTATTGCAAAGTTAATACTATTTCTTTAAAGCAGCACACACCTCTTTTACCGTCTCGCTAATCGGTTTAAACTCAATCCCGATAGCAGCTTTTATTTTGGAATTATCATAATTGTTAGTTAATGATGCGGTTTGGGCAGCAACTTTATCCATCTTTGAATCGCTGCCGGTAATGGTAGCCAGCACTGTCGCGCTGCGCCATACTAATCCCATAACCCAGGGTTTTGCCAGCATGGATGGTCGTTCCAATCCAAAGCCATCTGCAATTTGGGAGGTAATATTTTTATAGCTGATATTTTCCGCGCTGATGATGTAACGTTCACTGCTGATTTCGCTATTCATTAGGGCTATCATGCATTTGGCTACATCTTCAACATCCACAAAGCCGCCCGTGCCTTGGGTGTAAAACTTCAATCCCCGACGCACAGTAATAAATAATTGCCCGGTCCCTGCTGTGCCTGAGTTTTGGCCGATGATTAACGATGGGTTTACAATCGCCGCATCCAATCCCTCGGCAATCCCGCGCCACACTTCCATTTCGCTGTGCAGTTTTGATATGGCATAACCATCATCCTCGCTGGTTTCATCCAGGTGAGTATTCTCATTAATCAGCTTACCCCGTAATGCCTGGCCTATGGCAGCTATTGAGCTTACGTGCAGTAATCGTATGTTACGCTCGGTACACAGGTTCACAACATTGGCTGTACCGGTAACATTGGTACGGATCATTGCTTGCTTATCTTTCTGCATTAGCGATACCCAGGCGGCGCAATGATACACTTGTGTTACGCCATCTAAAGCATCTTCCAATGCGAAAATATCCAGCATATTGGCATCAACCCATTCAATTTTATCGTAGTAGGGGATAAGCAATTGCGGTATAACCGAACTGCCACGCTTAGTACAGCGAATAGCATTACCTGCATTTACCAGTTGTATGGCAAGCTCCGAACCTAAAAAACCTGTAGCGCCTGTAACCAGTATCATATAATGTGCAGATGTGCGTATGTGCAAATGTGCGGATTTTTTTGGATGTGCAGATATGCAAATGTGCGGATGTGCAAATCGGCGAATGTGCAGATGCGAAGATGTGCAGATATGCAAATGAATAACCCATCCCTTAATCAAAAAAATCCGCACATTTGCACACACGCATATTTGCACATCCAAAAAAATCTGCACATTTGCACATCCACGCATTTGCACATCCAAAATAATGTCATTATCTGATTTCTTTACCCCCATTGATCTGGAAAAGATCAGCCCTAAAAAAGGATATTACACCAGTCATTTGGGTGATAAAATAAATCAGTATACCAATACTTTTCCTGAGTTAGAGGACAAATCCTTTGACATCGCGATTGTTGGTGTGCAGGACGATCGCAACGCGATAAATAATTCAGGTTGTGGTTTAGCACCCGATTATGTGCGCGAAAGATTATATTTATTAAATGAAGGCGGCTATAATACCAAAATAGTAGATCTTGGTAATATAAAAGCAGGGGCCACCATTACAGATACCTACTTCGCGCTAAAAACAGTAGTTGCCGAGCTGATCAAGTTAGACATTATACCAATCATCATTGGTGGCGGGCAGGACCTTACCTATGCCCAATACATGGGCTACGAAGCATTGGAGCAGAAGGTCGATCTGGTGATCGTCGACTCGCATTTTGATTTGGAAGATGATACTACACCTGAAAGTATCGAAACTACATCAACATCATACCTCAATAAAATATTTTTGCACGAACCTAATTACCTGTTCAACTTTAGTAACCTGGGGTATCAAACCTATTTTACCAGTCAGGCCGGGTTACGGGTGATGGAAAAGTTATACTTTGATGTACACCGCCTCGGTAATTTAAGCGGGCAAATTACCTATGCCGAACCGATTATCCGCAATGCCAATATGGTGAGCTTTGATATTAGCGCCATCCGCTCATCAGATGCGATGGGTAATACCAACGCTACCCCAAATGGCTTTTATGCTGAGGAGGCTTGCCAGATATGCCGTTACGCGGGTTTTAATGATAAACTTACCTCAATAGGTTTTTATGAGTTTAACCCGGCCTATGATAATAACGGACAAACTGCCATGTTGCTGGCGCAGATGGTATGGTATTTTATTGATGGTGTGTATAACCGTAAAAAGGATTTTCCGCTTAACCCAAAATCGCAATACCTAATCTATAAAACCAGCCTTAAGCACGATGACCACGAGGTGGTATTTGTGAAAAGCAAAAAGACAGACAGGTGGTGGATGCAGGTACCTTACCCAAGCGGTGGCTCAAAAAACGAACGATCGCATTTAGTGCCTTGCAGTTACGATGATTATAAAATTGCCATTTCGGGCGAAATGCCCGATCTTTGGTGGCGTACTTACCAAAAACTAACGTAAGTACAATTCTATTTGTTTTTCACCGTTACACTGTTTAACAGTTTTTGTTTTCATGAAAAAAATATTCTTTTCCATATTGGCTTTATTGCCTGTGCTAGCTTTGGCACAAACTCCTGCAGCTAATTCAGCAGCTACACCAACGGCCGAAACGCCTCAATCTTTTTTGCTGCAAACTAAAGTGGGCGATGTAAATGCCCCTGCCAAAGCGTTTTTAATATACCGCTTAGGCGCGAATAATGTTATCGACTCTACCGCTATTGTAAATGGTAACTTTGATTTTACAGGGTCAATCATCAACCCAACTAATGCTATTTTATTGATAGATCATAAAGGGGTAGGTTTTTCAAACCTGGCCAAAGGAACCGATGCATTAAGTTTTTACATCGAAAAAGGCCATATATCAATTGCTACCAGTACCGATTCTATTTCAAAAGCGGTAATTACCGGCTCGCCAATTAATGATGATAATAAAAAGCTGATGGCCCAATTAAGGCCAATTCAACTGACTGCCGAAAAGTTATATACCGAAGCCAATTCAGCAACGCCGGATCAGCAAAACTCCGCTGATTTTCAAAGCAGCATGGAAGCTAAGCACAAGGATTTGGAACAACAGCAAACCGCATCGCTTGAAAAATTCATCAGGGAAAACCCTAAAAGCTATTTAAGTTTGTTAGCCCTAAGCGCATTGGGCCCAAAAATGGATCCGTCTGAACTAGAGCCTTTATACAATGGGCTTTCGCAAAATTTAAAGGACATGGAGGGCGGAAAAATGATTAAAAAATCAATTGACGCTTTAAAACCTACAGAGTTAGGTGCCATTGCTCCTGAATTTACACAAACTGATGTGGACGGTAAACCTGTTTCACTTTCATCATTCAGAGGGAAATATGTACTGATTGATTTTTGGGCATCTTGGTGCGGCCCTTGTCGTGCAGAAAATCCAAATGTTGTAAAAGCTTATAACAAGTTCAAGTCAAAAAACTTTACTGTTTTAGGTGTTTCACTTGATAAAGCCGATGCTAAAGATAAATGGATTGCTGCTATAAAAACTGATAGCTTAACCTGGACACAGGTATCAGACCTTAATTTTTGGAATAATAAGGTGGCTATACTATATGCTGTACAATCAATCCCCCATAACTTCCTGATTGACCCAAATGGCAAGATAATAGCCAAAGATTTGCGTGGTAGCGACCTTGACGCCAAGCTGACGGAGATATTTGACAAAAAGTAAGCATCACATCAATTATTTATTATTTTTACAAGCAGTACCCCACTGACTGTAATTATTATTAATTAAATGAAGAAACTAATTCTATTGGCGTTGGTAGCAGCGCCCTCCTTGCTATTTGCCCAGGAAAACTTTGTAATAAAAGGTAAGGTTGGCCATATCAATACGCCTTCCAAAGTATTTTTAACTTATCGCGAAGGCACCAACACTATAACAGATTCATCTGCTATAAAAAATGGCGATTTTGATTTTAAAGGCCAGGTTAAAGATATTACCTACGCAAGCCTTGTAGTAGATTACAAAGGCGTTGGCATCCAAAATTTGGATAGAAAGGTACAACAGGATGTGCTGGTTGTTTATTTAGTAAATGGAACAACCGATATTAAAAGTGCCGATTCTTTATCAAAGGCTAAAATAACCGGTACTAAGGTTAATGAGGATAACCAGAAATTTAAAGTTTATACCAAATCAATTGCTGATGCGAATAAAGCATTAGATGCCGAATACGAAGCAACGCCTGCTGAAAAACGTACCAAAGAATTTAATGATTATATTGATAAAAAGGAAGATTCCATCTCTGTAAAAGAGAGGGCATTGGACTCATTATATATTCTGTCTAATCCTGATTCATACATGAGCTTACAAGCTTTAAGAGGTATGGGCGGCCCGTATCCTGATTACACACAATTAGCCCCTGAGTTTGAAAAACTTTCACCGGAGTTGCGTGCAAGCAATGCAGGTATTAAATATAAAAAATATTTAGATGTAATTAAGAGCGTATCGGTAGGCCAACTAGCTCCTGATTTTGCTCAGCCCGACACCAATGGTACCATGATTAGCCTGTCATCATTCAAAGGTAAATATGTGCTGCTTGATTTTTGGGCATCATGGTGTGGCCCTTGCCGTGCAGAGAACCCGAATGTGGTAAAAGCATTCAATACTTATAAAGTGAAAAACTTTACCATATTAAGCGTTTCATTAGATCGCCCGGGTAAAAAAGACAATTGGTTGAAAGCTATCCACAAAGATGGTTTAGCATGGAATCACGTATCCGACCTGAAATTCTGGGATAACGATGCTGCCAAATTATACGGCATACAAGCCATCCCCCAAAACCTACTGATTGACCCAAGCGGTAAAATTATAGCCAAAGATCTTTTTGGTGATGCGCTTGAAAAGAAACTTGGAGAGCTTTTTGGAACGATGTAAATATTAGTCCGAAAGCCAAAAAAGGCAATAAGTCCGAAAGTTAAAGAGTGTTAAAGTTTATACGATAACCCTTTAACTTTCGGACTTTCGTTTTTGTAAACCTATAACCCAAATGAGAAAGTTCTCCTTGCTGCTTTTATTGATTATACCTGTTTGCGCATTGGCGCAAAAACAATTCCTGATAAAAGGCCGGGTTAATAATATACAAACACCTGCTAAAATATTCCTGAGTTATAGATATGCTGGCGAAAGAAGCCATTGGGATTCAACAGTAGTTAAAAATGGTGAATTTGAGTTTAGAGGAAACGTAAGAGATACTGTATTGGCCACTATCTATGTTGATTATGTGGGGATAAACTTTGATGATATCTGGAAAAAAAACGACATCGATACAAAGAATATATACTTGGCTAATGATACAACTAACATCATCGGAACTGATTCTATATACAAGGCTAAACTGGTTGGCAATAAGTTAAACGAAGATAATTATAGATTTAGCGAATTAGTAAGAGCGCGTTTTGCAAGCCCGGAAAGGAAAAAAGAAGATGCGGAATTTATCAGGGAAAACCCCGATTCGTATATTAGCTACCATCAGGCATTGATTGAATTAACCGCAGGCATAAATAATTCCAATATTGATGATGTTGAGCCGCTGTTTAAATCCCTTCCTGAAAATATACGAACAAGTAAAGAGGGCATTAAGTATGATGTAGCTATTAATGTACTAAGAACAGTAATTAACGGTTCAGTCGCCCCTGATTTTGCAATACCCGACACAAACGGAAATTTAATAAAATTGTCCTCATTTAAGGGTAAATATGTTTTGCTTGACTTTTGGGCCTCGTGGTGTGCCCCATGCAGGCAGGCCAATCCTGATATGGTAAATATATATAAACATTACAAAAATAAGAACTTTACAATTCTTGGGATCTCATTAGATGGGGCGAAAGGAAAAGCTGCGTGGATAGCAGCTATTCATAAAGATGGGTTAACATGGCCGCAAGTATCTGATTTAACGCCAGGGGCTGATTTGAAAATCTGGGATAGTGAAGCAGCAAGAGTATATGGCATACAGAGTATACCGCAAAACTTTTTGATATGTCCTGACGGTAAGATTATTGCGAAAAATCTTGATGAAGATGGTTTGGAGAAGAAACTTGGAGAGATTTTCGGAACAATGTAATTAGCCCTAAAGTTGGTTTTAATTAAGCTCATCCTTATTTTAGTTTTTACAGACAATTTAAAATAAGGATACTCACTATTTTAGATTGTCTGTAAAAACTAAAATAAGGCCAACCAACTACAATAAATCAAACCCAATATCTTTCCTGAAATACATGCCGTCATAATAAATACGGGCGGCATCGGCAGTTGCCTGCTGTAGGGCGGTAAACATATCGTCTTGTAATGAGGTAATCGCTAATACCCTGCCGCCTGAAGTTTTAACCTCTTCGCCATCCAGATAAGTACCTGCATGGAATACCTGCGAACCGCGAACATTATCAATATTGCTGATCACTTTATCCTTCAAATATTCACCCGGATAGCCAC
>Ga0302309_10003585_pt1 | contig 11901 bp, 9 predicted proteins | sample III_Palsa_N1_1_FD_200453 | JGI IMG/M metagenome (GOLD analysis project Ga0302309, IMG submission 200453) | Peat permafrost microbial communities from Stordalen Mire near Abisko, Sweden - III_Palsa_N1_1 | ecosystem: Environmental > Terrestrial > Soil > Palsa > Peat permafrost | place: Sweden... | reverse complement strand
GTTATAGCAGCGAAGATTTAAAAACGATACTTGCCGTAATGGCAGAAACCGGAAAAGAGCCGTTAGGCTCTATGGGTACAGATGCGCCGCTAGCGATCCTTTCCGACCAGGCACAACACCTTTCCAGTTATTTTAAACAATTGTTTGCACAGGTTACCAACCCTCCTATAGACCCTATAAGAGAACGGTTGGTGATGTCGTTGGTTTCTTATGTGGGCGGCGGATTGAATCTGCTGGAAGAGTCTCCTTTGCACTGTCGTCAGGTAGAGTTAAATCAACCTGTCCTCACCAATAAAGACCTGGAGAAATTAAGATACCTTGACCAGGCCCACTTCCAGACTAAAACCATAAACATATTCTTCAAAGCGGACGGCTCTGCCGGCGCTATGGAAAAGGCGTTAAAGAGAATATGCCAGTATGCGTCCGATGCCGTAGAAGATGGATTCTCCATCATATTACTATCAGATAGAAGCATAGACAGCAGCCATGCTCCTGTGCCTTCACTGCTTGCAACCGCTGCCGTTCACCACCACCTGATCAAAAAAGGATACAGAGGCAAAGTGGGCATAGCGGTTGAGGCCGGAGACGTTTGGGAAGTGCATCATTTTGCTACGCTAATCAGCTTTGGGGCATCCGCTGTAAATCCTTACCTGGCGTTTGAATCCATCATCGACCTAAAGAAAAAGGACATCATTCCGGATACTATATCCGATGAAAAATTATATAAGAATTATATTAAATCGGTAGATGAAGGCTTATTAAAGGTATTCTCCAAAATGGGAATCTCGACCCTTCAGTCCTACCAAGGGGCGCAAATATTTGAAGCCCTTGGCATAAGCAAGGAAGTAATAGATGTTTATTTTACTGGCGCCATCTCTCGCATCGGCGGGCTTTCGCTGGACGATATCGCCAGAGAAGCGCTTATCAAACACAGATTGGCGTTCCCTGCCGAACCAGTGCCAAATTCTAAACTGGAAGTCGGAGGGATTTACCAGTGGAAGAGAAGAGGAGAATTTCACTTATTCAATCCTCAAACCATTCACTTATTACAGCAGTCTACCAAAACCAACGACTACCAGGTATTTAAAAAGTATACCAAACTGGTAAACGACCAGAGCGTGAAAGCCTGTACGTTGAGGAGCCTTTTGAAATTTAAACCATCTGCCGAGCCGATACCATTAGAAGAGGTTGAGCCGATAGAAAGTATATTTAAACGATTTGCCACAGGGGCAATGTCCTTCGGGTCTATTTCTCACGAAGCCCACAGCACCCTTGCCATAGCCATGAACCGCATTGGAGGTAAAAGCAATTGCGGCGAGGGCGGCGAGGATGAGATACGGTTTGAACGCAAGGCAAACGGAGACTGGGAACGTTCTGCTATAAAACAAGTAGCCTCCGGCAGATTTGGAGTTACCAGTTACTATTTGGCAAACGCCGATGAGTTGCAAATAAAAATGGCGCAGGGCGCAAAACCCGGAGAAGGCGGCCAATTGCCTGGCCATAAAGTGGACGACTGGATAGGCCGAGTGCGCCACTCCACACCTGGGGTAGGACTAATTTCTCCTCCTCCCCACCACGATATTTATTCTATAGAGGACTTGGCGCAATTGATTTTCGATTTGAAGAACTCAAATCCAAAGGCAAGAATAAATGTAAAGCTGGTATCGGAAGCAGGTATAGGCACAGTAGCCGCAGGGGTTTCCAAAGCCCATTCTGACGTAGTGTTGGTAGCGGGCTACGATGGCGGAACAGGGGCTTCGCCTATTAGTTCCATAAAACACGCCGGGCTTCCCTGGGAGCTTGGGGTAGCAGAAGCGCACCAGACATTAGTAAAAAACAAACTAAGAGGCAGGATAGTACTACAGGCAGACGGACAAATGAAAACAGGCCGCGACCTTGCCATAGCTGCATTACTAGGAGCAGAGGAATGGGGCGTTGCTACCGCCGCTCTTGTAACTTCCGGCTGCATAATGATGCGCAAGTGCCATCTGAATACCTGCCCGGTAGGGGTTGCCACTCAGGATAAACAATTAAGAACCTTGTTTACTGGTAAACCGGAACATGTAGTAAATCTGTTTACCTTCCTTGCCCAGGAGCTGAGAGAAATAATGGCTGAACTAGGGTTCCGTACTATAAATGAAATGGTAGGGCAGGTTGACCGCCTTGAGGTGAGAGATAATATTACCAATTGGAAACACAAAAGCATTGACCTAAAGTCTGTCCTTTACAAAGAATATGCAGACGCTGATGTAGCTATATATAAGCAAGAAGAACAAGATCACGGAATTGATATCATACTCGACCGCACACTGATTGAAGTGGCCCAACCGGCGCTTGACAACCAGAGTCCGGTAGTTAGCGAATTTAAAGTAACTAATATTGACCGGGCCGTAGGCACTATGCTTTCTTACGAAATATCTAAAAAGTACAAAGGTAAAGGATTACCGGCAGATACTATCAGCTACAAGTTTAACGGCTCTGCGGGGCAAAGCTTTGGCTGTTTTGGAGCGCCGGGAATTAAGTTTGAATTAGAGGGCGAGGCCAACGACTATTTCGGGAAAGGTTTATCCGGCGCCAAGCTTATCCTGTACCCGGCGAAGAATGCTAAATTTGTTCCGAACGAAAATATAATAGTAGGCAACGTGGCATTTTATGGGGCAACTTCAGGGGAGTCTTATATAAGGGGAATGGCGGGAGAACGTTTCTGTGTGAGAAATTCCGGCGTAAAAGCGGTGGTAGAAGGCGTTGGCGATCATGGCTGCGAATATATGACGGGCGGAACAGCGGTAATATTGGGTGAGACCGGCAGAAATTTTGCGGCAGGAATGAGCGGCGGTATAGCGTACGTATACGATATCGACCGAAAATTTGCCTCCCGTTGCAATATGGAAATGGTAGAATTTGATATAATAAGCGAGGAAGACAGTGAATTGCTGAAAGAACTAATCGAAAATCATTACAACTACACAGGCAGCGATGTAGCGGACAAAATTCTGAAAGACTGGGGCGCCGCCTCAACTCATTTTGTTAAAGTAATGCCTACAGATTATAAAGCAGTACTGGAAAAAAGAAAACAGCAACAACACGGAAAAACTGATAAGGAGGTAATGATACATGGGTAAGCCTACTGGTTTCATGGAATATGGCAGAGAATTGCCAAAGAAGAGAGATCCAAAAGATAGAATTAACGATTACAACGAACTCTATCTTGAATTTGGAGAAGAGAAAGTAGAAACCCAGGCGGCGCGTTGCATGAACTGCGGCGTTCCATTTTGCCATAATGGCTGCCCGCTGGGTAATATCATTCCCGAATTTAACGACGCAGTTTACGAAGGCAACTGGGAAGAAGCGGCGGAAATCCTCACCTCCACCAATAACTTTCCTGAATTTACAGGGCGTATTTGCCCCGCTCCCTGCGAGGCATCCTGCGTATTGGGAATTAACAAGCCTCCGGTAGCCATTGAAGAGATTGAAAAAAACATTGCCGAAACAGCTTTTGCAAAAGGCTATATAAAAGCTACCCCGCCTTTACAACGTACAGGTAAAAAAGTAGCGGTAGTTGGTTCTGGTCCATCTGGCCTGGCGGCTGCGGCGCAACTTAATAAAGCGGGCCACTGGGTAACCTTATTTGAAAGAGCCGATAAACCAGGCGGCTTGTTAAGATATGGTATACCAGATTTTAAATTAGAAAAATGGGTAGTAGAACGCCGCGTGAAGTTGATGGAAGAAGAGGGCGTAGTATTTAAAGTAAATACCAACGTGGGCAAGGACGTGAAAGTAAAAGACCTGCTTAATGACTATGACGCTGTTGTGCTTACAGGAGGCTCTACCATACCAAGAGATATACCAATACCCGGAAGGCAATTCAAAGGCGTTCATTTTGCGATGGACTTCCTTACACAACAGAACGGAAGGGTAAGCGGTAAACTATTTAACCCTGAACAAGAAATTTTTGCAACAGGCAAAAATGTAATAGTAATTGGCGGTGGCGATACAGGCTCAGACTGCGTGGGAACATCCAACCGGCATAAAGCAAAATCAATCACCCAAATAGAGTTGATGCCAAAGCCGCCCGGTGAACGCAACGACTCTATGCCGTGGCCAAACTGGCCTACTATTTTACGGACGTCCACCTCTCACGAAGAAGGCTGCGAACGTAAATGGGCCATTGCCACCAAAGAATTTGTAGGCGACGCTAATGGAAACCTGACCGGCTTAAAAATAGCTGAAATGGGATGGACCGAGGCGGAAAACGGGAAATTGCCTAAGTATCAGGAAGTGCCTGGCACCGAACGTATATTGCCCTGCGAGCTGGCCTTATTAGCGATAGGCTTTATACACCCGCAACACGAGGGAATGCTTGATGATTTGGGCGTAGCATACGATGAGAGAGGTAATGTGAAGTGCGATGAAAACTACCAGACGAGTGTTCCAAAAGTATTTGCCGCGGGAGATATGAGAAGAGGGCAATCCTTAGTGGTTTGGGCAATATCCGAAGGAAGAGAAGCTGCCCGCTGCGTAGATAAATACCTGGAAGGCGAAACCCAGTTAGAAGCTAAGGACATAGCCAAAACCAATGTAATGCATGGGGTATAACTACTACCAGATAATATCAAATAAAAAAGGCTTCGAGAGAAGCCTTTTTTGTGAAGAACCAGTAGTTACTACTAGAATGATTTTATAATATCAACAAAATCTCTGGCTTTTAAAGAAGCCCCGCCGATAAGGCCGCCGTCTACATCTTTACAGGCAAAAAGTTCTTTAGCGTTATCAGGTTTGCAACTACCGCCATATAGTATGGAAGTTTGTTCCGCAACATTGTTTCCATATTTACTGGCCAAATGTTTACGTATGCTGGCGTGCATTTCCTGTGCCTGCGCGCTTGTTGCCGTAACCCCTGTTCCTATTGCCCATATTGGTTCGTAAGCAATGGTTATTTTAAGGAAATCTGCCTCTGGCAAATGGAAAAGGCTTTCGGTAAGCTGTTGGTTAACAAAATCTATATGAATACCTTTTTCCCTTTGCGCCAGCGTTTCGCCACAACAAAATATAGGAGTAAGGCCATTTTTAAGCGATAAATTTACTTTTTCGGCTAGCTGTGCATTGGTTTCCAAAAAATACTCCCTGCGCTCGCTATGTCCTATTATTACATAGCTTACGCCCACAGACTTAAGCATTTCTATAGAAATCTCGCCGGTATAGGCCCCCGAAACCTTGTCGCTGCAATTCTGTGCTCCTAACGCAACAGAGCTTCCGGCAACAACTTTATCAATGGACGCGAGGGAAATAAAAGGAGGGCACAATACTATTTTTGCATCATTATGAACCTCGGCTTTAACTATATGTACTACTTCCGTAGCCAACTTTAAACCCTCTTCAAGGTTTTTGTTCATTTTCCAGTTTCCGGCAACAATCTTTTTTCTCATGGGGTAAATTAGTTACTAGGCGTAAATATATAAAAATAATTTCCACTGCCAGTTGTTTTGCTGGCATTAAAAATCATTTTTTAAAGCACGGGGGTTAGCTTATTTTTCTACGCTCTTAATCTTGTGCTCCAGGTGAGCGTTAAAGTTTTTAAGCGACTCTACGTAGTTTTTCAACAGCTTAATTTCTTCCTCTTTTTGCTTCAGTCCTTCGTGAAGTTTAAGTTCGGCCTCCATTAAGGCTGTGTTCTCTGCCATTAACTCGCGGTTAATATCATCGGCAAAGTTTTTCTTACCACGTAATGTTTTTTTACCAAGCACCAGGTAATCCAGTGATACGTTAAAAAAGTCGGCAATCTTAATAAGCGACTCAATAGGAGGAAGCCTTTTGCCTCTCTCGTAATTGGCTATGTTGCTTCTGTCGATTTTAAGAATGCTTGAAACCTGCATCTGGGTCAGATTCTCATCTTTCCTCAGGGTACGCAGTATTGTTCCAAATTTGTTGGCGTTTGTTCTTTCTGCTGCTTTTTCCATTGTTAACGAGTTTGTGGTTCTCTGGGCAATTTAATAATTTTTTTTGTTTGTTTTTGTTTTTTGAATTTTTTTTTGCGAGTTTCGTTTTAATTGGTCACATTGACTGTGTTAAAACGAAACGGCTGTATAATAGGAAAAGCTGTATTAACTTCTGCGCCTTGCCCTTACTTAAAGGGTAAGGTTTTTTACCTGCAACTAGTAAATCATCATTTTCATACAAAATACGCTTCCTCCCGACTTTATGTATTCCGATGTGTCGGTTTCTACTACTTCAAACCCGTTGTTTCTTAATAAGCCTTTTGTAATAGGAAGCCCTTGTTGAATTATTGCGTATTTTTTTTCTCCCGATACTACTATGTGAGCATTCAATGCAAATTGTTCGGCTTCTTTTTCCGGGGCTATTATTACCTCTTTAAATGTTCTTTTTATAAGGTCGAGCGCAGTTTTGCTAAATGCTGATTCACAGATCAAAACCGCATCAATGCTCAGAGGTAGAAAGCACGTGTCCAGGTGGTAGTACTTTTCGCTTACAAGTTCCAGGGTAATAATTGGCACATTTAGCAGTCTGGAAATTTCCTCATAAGCCTCAGGTTCCGTGCGATGCCCAAACCCTCCATATAATAATCGTTTCCCTGGGTGCGGAATAGTATCACCCATGCCTTCGAACAGTTGGGCGCGCTTCAATTCTATTATTTCGTATCCTTGTTTTTTATAAAACTCTTCAAAAAACTTGACCTCTTTTTGCCTGGATGAATACCTCATTTTACTTAGTACTACCTCTTTCTTTCCATTACCGCCTAACCAGGGAAAACTTTGGTTTGCTGCAAAAACCATATCTTCACAATCTTGTGCGCCCTCAATTTCAAGGCATTGTTGCAGAACATTTTGCGCAACAAGCGTTATGTAGATGTTTTTTAATGCTATCCATTGTTGCCGGGCTTTGGTTTTATCTGTTTTATTCAGATTGTCCGTCATATATGCATTTTTAACATCAACAACCTCGAAGTAATCGGGGGTGCATAAAAGAACTTTTAGGGGCTCTTTTCTTTCTGGCAGATGTTCTATGGAAAAATCTAATTCTGAAGCCTTGTAATAAACCTTTGAAGGCATAATAATAATCTTTTGTATATATTGGAAACGAAAAAAACATAGTTGAGTTCCAAATGAATGGCTTAAAGAATTTTTTACTGAATTTGTTTTTCATTTTAGTGATAATAGTATTGGGCGGTTTTCTACTTCCCTCTAAACAGAAAATAGAAAAAACAATTGTTATAAATGCGCCTATAAGCAAAGTGATGAAAGCGCTTAGCAAAAGAGTTGACAGCCTGGCTATCAACAAAAAAGAAACTCCTGGTAAAATAGTGTTTACCTCAAAAATGGAAGAAGATACGCTGCAAAATATAGCTACTGTTGTAGCTGTAAAAGAGGGCTGTGAATTAACGCGAGTTGTGGTGTTGGATGCAGGAAGTAACTTCCTAAAAAAATACGGCAACCTTGCAAACCGGCAAATAGAAGAAGGAGAAGTGACTGAAGAAATGATTTTAATAAAGCAGGATTGCGAAAAGAAATAACAACCTAAATCTGAACGCCTGTTTTCTTTTCAGGAATTATTATCTTTGTAATTCGTTTATATAATTATGATAGATAAATTAGAAGCCATAAAGAATAGGTTTGATGAGGTGGCAAACCTTATTATACAGCCGGACGCTATGGCCGACATGAAAAGATATTCCTCACTTAGCAAAGAATACAAAGAGCTTAGCAAAATTGTTGTAGAATACGGGAAATATAAAGACCTGATTAGCAACATAGAATCGGCCAAAAAAGTAATTTCTACAGAAAAAGACCCTGAGTTTAGAGAAATGGCAAAGGGAGAGTTGGACGAGCTTATCCCCCAAAAGGACGCTATGGAAGAAGTCATTAAGGAAATGCTTATCCCTAAAGACCCTAACGACAGCCGCAATGTTATAATGGAAATAAGAGCCGGGGCCGGTGGGGACGAGGCCTCTTTGTTTGCAGGCGACTTATTAAGAATGTACCAGCGTTTTGCAGAACAACAAGGTTGGAAAATGGAGATAATAGATTATACCGATGGAACCTCTGGCGGGTATAAGGAAATTATATGCTCCGTTTCCGGGGAAGACGTATACGGAAAGTTGAAGTTTGAATCGGGGGTGCATAGGGTACAGCGCGTACCGCAAACAGAAACCCAGGGCAGGGTACATACTTCTGCAGCCAGCGTGGTGGTATTACCCGAAATGGAAGAAGTAGACGTGCAGCTTAATATGAGCGATATTCGCAAAGACACCTTTTGCTCTTCTGGGCCGGGCGGGCAGTCTGTAAACACTACCTATTCCGCCATAAGGCTTACCCACATCCCAACAGGAATAGTGGTGCAGTGTCAGGATGAAAAATCTCAGATTAAAAATTTTGATAAGGCTTTAAAAGTATTAAGGTCAAGAATTTACGAAATAGAACTACAAAAGCATAACGATGCTGTAGGCGCCCAGCGCAAGTTAATGGTAGGCAGCGGCGACCGTTCTGATAAGATAAGAACCTACAACTACCCACAGGGCCGAGTTACCGATCACCGCATAGGATATACAGTTTATAACTTACCCAGCGTTATGGATGGAAACATCTTCGACTTCATTGAGCAACTGCGTATTGCAGAAAACGCAGAACGGCTCCAGGAAGGCGTTGCATAAAACCCATTCGTTATGACTCGTTTTGCCCCATTGTGCATTTTTTTAATGGCGTTACTATTTTCATGTACACCCCCCAGCGAAAAAATAACAACAAGCTCAGGGGCAAAACTCAGCTTTTCTCAGGACTCCATTTTATTCGACACCATATTCTCATCATTAGGTAGTACCACACAGTTAGTTACTATTTATAATCCCAACAAGAATGCTGTAAAGACGGATATAAAATTAGGAGGGGGTTCTTCTTCCAGTTATACACTTATAATAAACGGAGCGCAAAGTATTAACTCCAACCTGGAAATAGACGGTGGGGACAGTATTTTCATTTTAATTACAGTACTTATTAACCCCGAAGATAAAAACCTGCCTTACGTGGTACACGACTCCATTGTATTTACTACCAACGGAAACGTGCAAACCGTACAATTGGAAGCCTATGGGCGGGACGCAAACTTTATAAGGGGGCCAATAAACATAAACTTAAGCAATTGCAATGTAGTATGGAACGATCCTAAACCTTATGTATTGTACAACACCGTTACTGTAGCGGCAGGCTGTACCCTTAGCATACCTAAAGGGGCTAAAGTATACGCTCACGGCAATGCCCTGCTAGCCGTTAATGGAACGTTGCTGGTAAACGGCACAAAAAGCAGCCCGGTAGTTTTTAACGGAGACCGGCTGGAAGTAAGCTATGCCACGGTGCCCGGGCAATGGACAGGAATTTTATTTGGAAATCAAAGTACAGGGAATAGTATAAACTGGGCGGTAATAGAAAATGCTACAGACGGTATAGAAATGAGTCCGCGCCCGGCAAAGACAGATTCAATAAGTGGTTTTGATCTGGTAATTTCCAACTCTATTATTAAAAATATGTCCGACCAAGCCCTTAAGGCGGTAGGGGCAAATATATACGCTTACAATTCCCTATTTACCAATTGCGCCAGTTATATTATTTCTGCGGATGGGGGAGGAAATTACTATTTTTACTACTGCACCATAGCCGGTTACTCCCCTTCGCTTTTCAGGAACAACCAGGCGCTGCAAATTGGCGCCTACTGTGTTCCCTCAGACTCTTCCGTACTGACTGGGTCCGTCAATGCCCGCTTGATAAATACCATTGTTTGGGGCGATGGCACATTTGCTAATGAGCTGGTATTGCTTAAAGAAGGCATGTTTAATTTTTATGCTATGTATAACCTTGTGTACGACTCAACAAGTATAAACCTTACCGCAACAGGGGATAAAGTTTATGGCCCGCTCGATACCCTTAATCCCCAATTTAACTCCCCTTATAACCTCGATTTTCATTTGGGCTCTGGTTCTGATGCCATCGGTGCGGGCATACCGCTTAGCGTAAACGGGGTTACTATCACTACCGACCTGGACAGCGTAGTTAGAAGTACTACCAGGCCCTCTATTGGGGCGTATGAGAAGTAGTTTTTTAGCTGTACTTTTCTTCCTCAAATGCAACAGCTTAGGCGCCAAAAATTGTACTCAGAAAAAATTCAGAATGTTGAGGACTTTGGCTTACTTTGTGCATTAACATAAGTGTACATTAACTACTGGAGGACGCCATGAAAAAGTCAACATTTATACAACTGGTAATAGTAGGCGCGGCCCTGGCTAACGCCTCCTGCCAGCGCGAACAAATAACCAAAGACCAGACTACTTACACCATAGATCAGGACGCCATGATGCGGAAGGATACTATGGGGGTTGCCCCCGGAGATTCTTCCGACGTGTACGGAGACTACTATATGCAGAACGACTCTACGGTTTATTATAGGCCCTACTATCAGCCCTATATACAGGGCTACTACCGCATTCCCCACTTTCCTTTGCACTTCTACCACAACCATTACAGCTACATCGGCGCCAATGGCGCTATACGCACAGGAAGCATTGTGCATGGCAGCTATGGCCAATACGGCCACTATGGCTGGGGCGGTGGTTACAGCCATGGTTGGGGAGGCGGTTACGGACACGCCTCCGGAGGTTTCGGGCATAGCGGGCACAGCGCAGGTGCGCATTCTTAATACTAAAATCCTATACTACTATGAAAAGGATAGCAATAAACCCAAGAAACAACTGGCAGGAAAAAGTGGAAAACATAGGTTTTGGTTTCCATGCCGACTATTGGAACGAGAAAGCTTACTATGAATTCTCCCTGGCAGAGATTAACCACATTGAAGACGCTACCGCAGAGCTAGAGCAGATGTGCCTGAAGGCAGTGGACTATGTTATAGAGAATAAACTGTACCACAAATTTCATATTCCGGACTATTTAATACCCTATATAGAAAATTCCTGGAACAACGACGAGCCAAGTTTGTATGGCAGGTACGACCTGGCCTTTAACAACGGCGAATTGAAAATGCTGGAGTACAATGCGGACACTCCTACCTCTGTGTACGAAGCGGGAATCATCCAGTGGTACTGGCTACAGGAGGTGAATGAAAAGATGGATCAGTACAACCGCATACACGAGGCGCTGATAGAGCAATGGGAATATATAAAACCTAAGCTTAAGGGCGAATGCCTATACTTTACGTGTATAGAAAATAACCTGGAGGATTATACCACCGTGCATTACCTTATGGATTGCGCAACGCAGGCAGGTTTATTTTGCAGGTTCACCTTTATAGAAGACATTGCCTGGGACAATGGAAGAAGGCTTTTTGTAGATAAGAAAGACAACCCTATAGAAGCAATATTTAAACTGTACCCCTGGGAGTGGATGGCGCACGAGGACTTTGGGAAATACATTATTGAAGCCCCCACCCAATGGATAGAGCCGGCCTGGAAGATGATACTTTCTAACAAAGCCATACTGCCGATTTTGTGGGAACTGTTCCCGAACAATAAGTACCTGTTGCCCGCTTATTTCGAGAAGCCGGAAGGAATGGTATCCTTCGCAAAAAAACCCATCCTGTCCCGCGAAGGAGCAAATGTGGAGCTGGTGAAGGACAATGAAACCCTGGAATGTACCGAGGGAGAGTACGGCGAAGAGGGATACATTTACCAGGAATACACCCAGTTGGGAACCGAAGACGGCAATCACTTCATAATAGGCAGTTGGGTAATTGGCGGCGAAGCCGTAGGTATGGGTGTTCGCGAATCTAACAACCTGATTACGAACAATACCAGCCGCATTGTGCCGCATTTAATTAAATAACAAAAAAACTCCTAGGTAATAGCAGAGTCTTCCGTAGAGGACTCTGCTATGGCCTGGAGGAAAG
>Ga0302309_10003580_pt1 | contig 11907 bp, 13 predicted proteins | sample III_Palsa_N1_1_FD_200453 | JGI IMG/M metagenome (GOLD analysis project Ga0302309, IMG submission 200453) | Peat permafrost microbial communities from Stordalen Mire near Abisko, Sweden - III_Palsa_N1_1 | ecosystem: Environmental > Terrestrial > Soil > Palsa > Peat permafrost | place: Sweden... | reverse complement strand
CCATTGAGAATATGAACAAAGGCATCAGGGATAGTATTGTGCTCCCTAAATCTATCGTGGTAAAGATGATACCCGAAATGATGGATATGGTGGTGGCCAAACCCGAAAAAAGCCTGTTTTACGGGCCTGTTACCCTGTTCCCAAAGACATTTACCGACGCGGATAAAAAACGGCTGACCGCTGATTATATCAAATCCATCAACACCGTTATAACCCCCACATTCAAAAAGCTGGGCGATTATTTAAAAAACGATTACCTGCCACATGCGCGGCTAACTTCGGGCATGTCGGCGCTGCCGGGCGGGACGGCGATGTATGCCTACATGGTGAAAGCCAATACCACTACCGATAAAACGCCCGAAGAAATTTACCAGCTTGGCCTGAGCGAAGTAGCCCGTATTACCAAACTACAGGACAGCATTAAAGACAAAGTAGGTTTTAAGGGCGATATGAAGGCGTTTTTCCACTATATGCAAACCGACCCGAAATTTACGCCCTATAAAACACCCAAACAGGTACTGGCCGCCTTTGAGAACATACACCAGCGGATGCAGCCCAATTTAAAAAAGCTGTTTACCAACGTACCAAAAACACCGTTCGAGATAAGGCAGACGGAGGCTTTCCGCGCCGCGTCGGCAAGCGCCGAGTATAACGCGGGCAGTGCCGATGGCACCCGTCCCGGTATATTTTATGTGCCCATACTGGATGCCACCAAGTTTAATATCACTTCGGGTATGGAATCGTTGTTTTTGCATGAGGCTATTCCGGGGCACCATTACCAGATCTCGCTGGCGCAGGAAAATGCTTCGTTGCCGCGGTTCCGGCGGTTTGAGGCCAATAATGCCTACCAGGAGGGTTACGCGCTATATTGCGAATCGCTGGGCAAAGAGTTAGGACTATACACCGACCCATACCAGCACATGGGTGCTTTAGGCGACGAAATGCACCGCGCCATACGCCTGGTGGTTGACGTAGCCATACATACCAAAAACATGGACCGCGAACAGGCCATACAATACATGATGGACCACGAAGGCATTGACCTGCAAGGCGCCACCGCCGAAATTGAACGCTATATGACCAACCCCGGCCAGGCCCTGGGCTATAAAATTGGCGCCCTTAAAATACGCGAACTGCGCAATAAATATGAAAAACAATTAGGCAGCAAGTTTAACATAGCCGAATTTCATAACCAGTTGTTGAAAGATGGCGCTATGCCGTTGAGTGTTTTGGAGAGTAAGATGGATGAATGGGCGGCGGGGTTGTAGGGAGTTGGTTTTGCGTGATTGAATGTTTATAATAGGCAAAAAGCACACTTTGACTTTTGCGGCATAGTTTCGTCTAATCTGAAATTACGTTGTGTAATTGGCTGTTTAAAATAGTTAATAGATGATAATATTAAGAAAAACAAATTCAATTATTATAATTTGTTTACTAACTATTGGTTGTACAAGACATCTGCGCGATAAGACCAACCTTACGACTGAAAAATTCAATTTTAAAAGATTTACACAATTAAAACAAAGGAGTTCAAAAGAAATAAAAGAATTTATACAAAACAATCAACCGCTTATTCGATCAGATAGCGGTGAAATAAGTTTTCCTGGAGGCGATTTCTTAACTGAAGCTAAGTTTAACTTGATAGCCAGATTGAATGATACCTTAGCTAACGGTTCCATAATCTCATATGGTGAGGCTCAGTCTGGATATCAAACAATTTTAAAAATGCCTGATTCAAAGTATATCGTATCAAAACAATATTTTAAGGATAATCTGAAACTTGAGCATATTTCACATTCTTTTGGACAAATGCTTGTTGGTCTTACTCTATTTTATGACCATTCAGGTAAGTTGATTAGGCAAATCAATGAGGATTCTCTTTATAAATTTACTTTGGATGATGTGGCAGCGAAAATAAAAGCCACTTACCACTTAGATCTATATAAAGATGAAAAGGTCTCAATTATTAAATACCTTACAGATACTCATTTACCTTATTATGCAATAAATATAAAAGACAGGGTTGATCATGATCCACCTACAACAATCACGTCATCAGAGTATTACAAACAAATAGATCAAATGGCAAATTTGCGGGCAATTAAAACAAAAACAATCGAAATAGATGGGGTCAGCGGCAATATTATTCGCGAAACTCCATTTCAGATTAGTATTCGGCGGTTATAACACATTGCTGGGGCGAGCGTAACAAGTGGGCGGTATCTTAACTTTACTCGTTCCTTTAACGACAGCAGATTTTTTTTCGTCCTCTCCGCTACCGCAAGGGCTTTTGAGGCTACCGCAAGCGTCCCGCTTGTGGTAAACAGACAGGTAATGAACAAACAAGCCCCGGCACATGGCCTCCACAAGCGGAACGCTTGCGGGAGCGTTCGGGGTTGTAGGAGGCTATTAAAGAAATAATAAACATACACGACATTACGATTAAATGAATTTCCTAAAAAACCTATTCAAAGAACCTAATAAGCCAATAAAATCGAATGAAGAATTTTGGGCATGGTTTCAAAAAAATGAGAGAACATTTTTTAAAGTCATAAAGGAACAAGGTGACATAGAAAAACAGTTTTTCGATATAATCTCGCCTAAACTTAATGAGTTGAAACCAGGCTATTTTTATTTGACAGGTATGTTTGATGACAATACTGCTGAATTGATTTTGACGGCGGATGGAGTTGTTAAAAATATATTTTTTGTTGAAGAATTGATAAATTCTGCACCTTATATTGATGGTTGGAAGTTTACTGCATTAAAGCCTGCTTTAGATATTAAAAATGTAAAGATAGATATGGGCGGATATAGCTTTGATGATAAAAACATAAGCTTTTATTCAAATGACGATAAAAACTGTCCTGATAATATAGATATTACAGTTGTGCATAATGCACTAAATGACGCCAACAAAGCGGTTATCACAAACGGCGTATTTATCTTTTTGGATAACTTTCTGGGTGAATTAAATTTAGTTACTACAATAGACGATATTCAGGTGGTTGGTAAAAATGAAGTCGTAAAAGAGTTCATCCCAATTGAAAAGTTAAAAGATTTTTTGATTTGGAGAGAGAAAGAGTTTGTTGAAAAATATGACGTGGTAACCTACGATGCAGAAAATAGCACCGGTTCAATACTTGAAGCAAAGTTAGAAAGCGGCAACGCACTTATTGCCGCTATTAACACTGATTTATTGAATTGGGTTAATAAAGCATCGCATCCGTGGATATTAGATGTGGAAATTAAATACGATGGAAGCAGAAACAATGGCATGCCAAATAATGATACCAGTATTTTATTGAATACTATCCAAGATGAAATTGCAGAAATATTCATGGATACTGATGGATATTTAAACATTGGCAGACAAACTGCCGAAGGAATCAGAGATATTTATTTTGCTTGTAAAGAGTTTAGAAAGCCCTCTGCCGTACTTGACCATATTCAAAAAAAATACGCTGCAAAAATTGAATTAGGCTATGACATTTATAAGGACAAGTACTGGCAATCATTTAATCGTTTTAGATAAACACAACTGGTTTGACACTCACGGAAACATTTAGGAGCATTCCAGAGACATCGCCTCGCCCAATATACTAACAACCCCGCACGTGCGGGGTTGAAAATGTAAAAAGCGCAATAGCAAGAGCTGTAGGCTCGACCCATATAAACAGCCGGCAGGTAATTATACAGGCCGTGCCTACAGCACTTTTTATTTATTTGGTATTCAGGGCAACGGGTTAAAACCCGTTGTTATAAAATGTGCCGGGCCGATGGCCCTTTAGAGGAGTTTTATTAACTGCGTATTCGGCGGGTATTACGATGAATTGTTAATATCATAACCCGCTATAGCTGTAAGTAAAATTACCACCGGGGCCTACATACAGCATTATTGGATATTGTTGATTATAAGAAGTATAACCAAATACAAAATTTGTGGTTTGGATGGCAGGTGGGGTCCCGAAGGTAATTACCCTTGCCATTGATAACCTTTCATTTGTATTATAAAAATCATCATCATCATTCAAAAACAAATTCAACAGCGGCGACACATTATATCTACGATGATTGTTAATTTGAGGGCTATGATTGGTGCCATAAGTATAAGTGTCCGTCTCTTCAACTGCGCCGCTACCATTTAACTCAATACGTTTTGTTAAATTGCCATTACTGTCGTACGTGTTGTTGTAACTGAATGATACCGTAGTTGGGGTTGATGATAAAAGGTTATACACATTCATTTGCGATACCTGCCCATTGGTAAGCATAAAGGTGAGGTTGTAGGAAGTTTGTAGCTGGCCTGATGGATCGTATACCTTGTCGGTACCTCCGGTTAAATTGCCATTCCCGTCATAAGTTAACTGCAAATAATTTTGATTGGCACCCGTTGCCCCACTACTGGTTATTAAACCTTGCGCATTATAGCTTATCGGTATATTCCTACCCCCTAATACAATATTATTTAACCTGTTATTTGAATCGTACTGAAAATAAGAGGTTGTATTTACGCCGGGGCTGGAATTAAACACCCAACTTGTGATCAATACCCCAGGGCTTGTATTATTGGATTTTTTGCAGCCCACAGCGGCGATTACAAGGATAAGTAAATATTTTTTCATAACTGGATAAGCGGTTAAAAAAACAGGTATTTTAAAAGCATATAAAAGCTGTAAATTAATATTTACCAAGATAAAATTCAAATATATTTTTAAATTGACTTACGCCGGGTCTGGCGCACATGCCCTGCACAAGCGAGCGCTTACATGGGCATTCATTACATCCAGGGGGCATCGCCTCGCCCAATATATTAACAACCCCGCACGTGCGGGGTTGAAAATGCAAAAGCATAATAGTAAGGTCGTGGGCTCGACCCATATAAACGGCAAGCAGGCAATTATACAGACCGTGCCTACAGCACTTTTATATGTGTTTGGTTGTGGGCAACCCCGATAGATATCGGGGTTGTTATAAAATGCGCCGGGCCGATGGCCCTTATGTCACCGCAGGGTCTCTTGCAAAGGACCCTGCGACCCGGAATGAATAGTACAGCGCAGGGTCCTCTATCGAGAGACCCTGCGGAGACGGGAACTAAACAAAACTATATGCATATTTTACCAACAAGATATTTAATCACAGTAGTTATTGTAGTTGCAGCTATACTATGCGCAGTTTGGTTTTTGGACGGAATAGCGGGGTTTATTTGTGAAAATACATCCTTTTAACGATGGCAACGGACGAACAGGAAGATTACTTGAAAAGTGGTTTATTGCACAAAAATTGACCCAAATGGCACCTTCGGAGGGCGAAAAAGCCTGGTTTATACAGTCGGAAAAACACTATTACCAACAGCACCAAACCTACTATAAAAACCTGCGCTTATTGGGGTTAGAATACGCTGATTTGGATTATGCCAAAGCAATGCCGTTTTTGTTAATGCTGCCTGCTGCGTTTGAATTGAAATGACGTTTTTTTGCCCGTAGTCGGCCCATACTCATCGCCAGTTTTTGAAGGCACAAAAGGCATTGCACTTTTGCTATAATGCCGGGCCACCGGGCCCTTAAAAGAGTTTTTTATCACCGACCTCACCCTATCGCAAACTTCAAACTTTATAAATTTAAAATGTAATACAAAAATTACAGGCGATATCCTGCTGTTACCGCACTATTTATTTGAATTAAACGTCTAATAGCATTAAACGTCTTATAAAATTAAATGTCTTATGGCTATTCAAAAACTATCATGAGGGGGTTATGCAATTAACAGATGAAAAAATTTTAGCGCATCTAAAGGCAAGGCAGGAAAAATTGAAATTAGAAGCAGAACTGGTAGAAACAGCTATCAAAATTTTTGAAGATACAGCGCCGGGGCCGATAGATATGCCGGGTTCATTACCCGGCCTGGTTGAGCCGGCTGGTGCCAATGCAGATTTTGCCAACGCCCTGCTCACCTATAACCCTAAAGACAAAGTTGAGCATAAGATAATTTTTATACTACGCAAAATTGGTCATGGCGATGTAGATGAGATAGTTGGATACTTATTACGGATTGACCACCACATCAAGGATATAAAAAGGGTTTACAGCCGCGTTAACCATGTGGCAAACAAGATGCTCATGAACGGGGTAATCACTGCCGACGCGATAGGTATGAAAACTGTGTATAAACTGATCTGAGTAGTTTTCGCACAGCGCAACCTGCCTTGTCATCTCGAACAACAGGGATAGATCTATACACAAGCTATGCTGGACAAAGCCCTGTGTATAGATTTTTCGCTCGCTTAAGGCCAGGCGCTAACCCGCTCAAGAAACTGTTTCTCTTTCGCGCCACCCGCATTCCCCGGCTTACTCTATCCAAATGACATAAATCTATTTTATAAGTTTCGTCTCCGGCAGGGTCTCTTGCAAAGTACCCTGCCAACCGAAATGCCCCGCTTAGGCGGCGATCAATTACTTATTTTCTGTATGGCGTTGCCGGTATAATCGGCCACATAAACATTGCCCGTTGCATCTAAAGCTATGCCGTAGGGACCGCCAAACAGGGTGTTACCACCGCTGCTGTCAAATGTTGTTACATTGCCCGACGGGCTGATCTCGCGCACCAGGTTATTGCCATTATCTGATACATAAACATTGTTTAAAGCATCTAACGCTATGCCCGTTATGCCGTCAAATGCCGCAGCGGTTCCGCTGCCATTGGCAGCTCCGGAACTGCCGCTGCCTGCCAGCGTGGTTACGTTGCCTGACGTGGTAATTTTGCGGACCAGGTTATTGCCATAATCTGTTACATATACGTTGCCCGAACCATCCACCACCAACTCCATCGGCTCAAAAAATGACGCGGCTGTACCAATGCCGTTAACCGCGCCCTCGGTGCCGCTGCCCGCCAATGTAGTTACGTTGCCTGCCGCGCTAATTTCCCGTATCATATCGTTGCCATTATCCGCCACATACACATTGCCTGAACCATCAACCGCTACGCCTGTTGGCTGGTTAAAAGTGGCTGTAGCAGCGGTGCCATTTGCCGATCCCTGGACACCCGTGCCTGCAAATGTAACCACCACGCCTGCCGCGCTGATTTTTCGTATTACGTTGTTTTCCTTATCCGCCACATACACATTGCCCGACCCATCAACCGCCACGCCTGTAGGCTGAAAAAAAGAAGCCGCAGTGCCGGTGCCATTCACCATGCCTTCCGTACCACTGCCTGCCAATGTAGTTACCACACCAGCCGCCGTGATTTTGCGGATAAGGCTGTTTCCATAATCTGCTACATAAATATTACCTGCGGCATCTATCGCTATTCCTGCCGGCTGGTTAAACGACGCTCCCGTGGCCGTGCCGTTGGCCGAACCTGACGCACCGCTGCCGCTGCCCGCAAATATATCGGCAAGTACCGACGAGGTAGTATAATCACTCGGAGACATCTCTTCTTTGCCGCATGAAGTGATTAGTAAGGCTGTTAACAACAGCAATGGTAAATTTTTTCTCATCTAATTTTAATTAATTAATAATTATAGTTGCTTAAAATAGTTGCTTAAAAAAATCAGGGAGGGAATATGAGTTTTGTTTTTCAAACACAAGAACTGATGGTAGAGCGTTCCTGCGCTGCAAAAGTTTTATAACGTCTTAAAATTAGTATTTATTGCTTTATTTAGTAAAGGATAGGAAAATTTGCCGCCCTGACGTGAAGTATCCATGATTTTACTGGACTATGTTGCCTTATCAGCCTTGTCAGGGTTTATTTTGTTTATCTCTTTTACTTTTTGATGGAAATATTTTCATTGGATTATATACCGCCTGGTGAAGTCTTCTATCTATTTTTTTCCATTCAACTGTTCCGTCCATTAATTTTACAGGAACTGAATGGTATATCATTAAAATACAACAAGCTGTTTCCGGCCATTTGAATATTAACGTTTGGATTTTCATAAACATTGCCTAAAACCATGAATGGCAAGTGCGCTAACAAATAATACATATCCACAAAATCCTTTAGCCTGTTTCCGCTGCCTGCAATCGCATTTAGCTTCATTGCCCCTATGTCTTCAAGCGATGACATTCTTATACCAGCCACCACTGTAAAGGTTTAATCAACGGGTATTTGTGGGCGATAATATCAATCTTTACGTCGTCAATAAAGCCAAAAACCGCATTTCCAATGGTCTTCGCATCAGTCATGTGGGTGATATAGTTCCAAATGTTGCCTAAGCGCATCTACATTGAAATCCTTTTCAGTGAACAGGTCAATATCGACCGGTATCCGGTGACCTATTAATAACGAGAGGGTAGTTTTGCCCACCATGAAAAAATCCTTTAATTCCGAATCTGCCATAAGGCGTTTGATCAGATCCAGTGTTCCGGCCTCGACTGTCTCCGTATGTAGCATAGCATATCTTCTTTAACGATCGGGAAATATTTAGAAGCCGCTTCAATAGCATAATCCGGAAGGTATACTATTTATTAAAGCATTCAAAACCGTGTCCCTGCCATATAAACGGATAAGCTCTTTCCATTCTTTTTCATTGCCCTCTCAATAATGCGGGCAATGATTGTTTTGCAGGAAGCCTGCCAGTCTATCTTTTTATAATCAAAATCCCAAAACCATTTAGCGGCAAATTCTGGCTTTGTATTTGAATTTTCAACATCCATACACAAAAATACAAATTAATTAAGGCTATCGAAGTATGGATAATCACTTTATTAATTCGTTACAGGCGCTTAATAGAATTAGGTTTAGTTACACCACCACCGCCTTCAATACCTCCATAAACGCTTGCAGCTTGATGGGTTTGGTAAGGTAGTTATCCATGCCTGCCTTATAACATTCTTCGCGGTCTTCAATCATGGCATTAGCGGTCATGGCAACAATATGGGGCTGTTTGGTATGGTGTTTACGGATATAGCGGGTTGCCTGCAGGCCGTCCATTTCGGGCAGTTGGACATCCATCAATACCAAATCGCAATATTCCTGCTCAAGCATTTGTACTACTTCGGTACCGGTTGTGGCTAAAACCGGGGTATAGCCAAGCCTGTCTAATACTTTCAATATTACTAACTGGTTTACCGGATTATCTTCGGCCACCATAATTTTTAAAGGATGGGTAACCGAAAAATTCTTGCTCAGTAAGCTTTGCGGTTTTTGCTCCGTTTCTGTTTGTTGCTGATCTAATACCGCAAGCAGCGCGTTGCCCAATTGGGCCTGCTTAACCGGTTTGGTTAATATTGCTGCAAATAAACCGGGGTATTTTTTATTGGCATCATTGCCAATGGTGTTTAGCAAAATAACAGGCATTTGCGGATGTTCCGGCTTTACCAGGGTAGCCAGTTGTATGCCATCCATTCCGGGCATTTGCAAATCGCAAACCATGACTTCAAAATGCTTGTTTTTTAACAACTCCAGGGCCTCCGCTCCTGTTGATGCCATTACGGGTTCGGTATTCCAGTATTCAAACTGTTCCTTCAATACATTTCGGTGGGCGGGGTTATCATCCACTATTAATAGCCGCTTGCCGGTAAGCGCAGCCATGCTTCCCTCCTGCTGTTGCTGCCGGCCAATATCAAACTTAATATTCAATTTAAAGCTTGTGCCCGTGCCTAATTCACTTTCGACTATAATTTTACCACCCATTAAGCCGACTAAGCGTTCGCAAATGGCCAACCCCAAACCAGTACCGCCATAATTACGGCTGGTAGCCAGGTCCACCTGCGAAAATGACTCGAATAAAGTAGCCAGCTTGTTTGCGGGTATGCCTATACCTGTATCCCGTATTTCAAAACCTATTTCAACCTGTTGCGGGTTGGGCTGGTTTATTAAGCTTATGCCTGCAAATACTTCACCTTTATGGGTAAACTTGAGGGCATTACCAACCAGGTTTATCAGCACCTGCCGCAGCCGCATACCATCGCCCACAATTTGTACCGGCAGGCGGTGATCTATCCGGCACATCAGGTCGAGGTTAGCGTAAGCGGCTTTGCCTGCAAACAGGTCAAGTACTTCTTCCACGCAATTACGCAGGTTAAAGTCGTGCAGGTCCAGGTCCATTTTCCCCGATTCTATTTTCGAGAAGTCGAGTATGTCATTTATCACATTCAGCAAAGCTTCGCCGCTATGAATAATCGCGTGTATGTATTCCTGCTGTTCGGCATCCAATTCGGTTTCTTTTAACAGCGCTGCCATGCCCAGCACTCCATTCATTGGCGTACGAATCTCGTGGCTCATGGTAGCCAAAAACAGGCTTTTGGCCTGGTTGGCGCTTTTATGCCGGAAAACATCCAATTGCTTGCGGTAAATAATTATGATAAAACAGACGACAATGGTGAACGAACACATCATGGCCGTTATCACCAGTACGTCTATATTATCTTTTACTTCGCTCATGCTTTACGGCCACAAAAAACAGTATGTACATGATGAGCACAAATGTATCATGCAGGTTCCATATAAAATGCTTTACCTCGCGGCTGGCATGATGGCTTATTTCGTTTGAAAAAATGAACTGGAACAGCGAGCTGCAAAAATATAGCAGGAAGCCGCTGGCCACCCACCGGCCCGCATGATTTATCGATTTTTTATGGTCAAGCTCCCCATGACCGGCCACGTATATAATGCTGAATACGATGATAATAATTGCTTCTAAAGGGCGGGTATAGGTATTGAATTGGTATATGCTTTGAAAAAAGCTAAAATTAATAACGCACAATACCGGGTAAATTATCATGAGGACAGTAGTCCACCTGTTGGCCCACCGGGTTGAAAAAGCTTCGCGGTAATACCACATCACGGCAAGCAATTCAAACATGGTATAAAAATGCAGCAGCGGCAGGTTGTTTTTATTATGGTGCGCCATATATATACCCCCGATGTTTATAAGCTGGGCTATACACAGGTAAACAATTAACCGGTGCATGGCTTTGCTTAGCTTGCTGTAATATATAAAACCTGCAACAACAGGCAGCAGGGCGCTGGCCGGGACAATATACCCCTCGTATAAATCGGAAAAGGACATAGCGTTTATTTAGCTTTCCTCCTGAACGGTGGCAGCGGCTGCACGTCGTAAAGCTCGCTCGTAGGGTCGCAGCAATCAGGACATGGCTGGGTAAAATCGTAAATGTTCGAGTCGTCAAGTTCTCCGTCATCAGGCGACAGGGCCCTCATACCCATTCCTGCCGGTATGTGTAAAAGGTCCTTACCGTTAAAATGATCAGGACTATCCTGCACCAGCACCATAATAAATTTCACATTGTTTGAATCGGGAAATAACCTATGGTCACTTTCCAGCGTAAAATAAGCGCGGACACCTAAAATAGTATCATCGGCGTTGCAATAATTTGCCAGGTCCATAATATCGTTTCGGGACATATAAACTCCTTTAGGCAACGTATCAGGAAGCGCGTCGGGAACGGCGTCCTGCATAAATTGACGCCAATAAGCTGTTTTAGCAATGGCAAGGTTTACGGGAATAATTTCGGCTGTGGGATTGATGAGCGGGTTTGACATTATAGGTTGATTTAAATTGCGATAAAAATAGTGTTATTATCAGCAAAAGAAATAATAATTGCAAAGAAATTAATGGTTGGTTAATTTTTATTTCGACGGAATGTCTTTACGGGAAATTGTAAAGTTGATGGATGCAATTTGCTGAGTTTATTATCTCAACTTTAGGTTAAATGCACTCTTTTTGTTGCGAACTGGTGGATAAAACGGGCTTTTGAAAACATCAAAAGCCTGCAATCTTTTAATTTGCAGGCTTTCAGCTTAATTTAGTATTACTATCAGCGGTGAGGGAGGGATTCGAACCCTCGGTACAGTTTCCCGTACGTCAGTTTAGCAAACTGATCCTTTCGGCCTCTCAGGCACCTCACCAGGTATAATTGCCCGTAACGGACCGATAAATTTTATAAT
>Ga0302309_10003572_pt1 | contig 11921 bp, 10 predicted proteins | sample III_Palsa_N1_1_FD_200453 | JGI IMG/M metagenome (GOLD analysis project Ga0302309, IMG submission 200453) | Peat permafrost microbial communities from Stordalen Mire near Abisko, Sweden - III_Palsa_N1_1 | ecosystem: Environmental > Terrestrial > Soil > Palsa > Peat permafrost | place: Sweden... | reverse complement strand
TATCGTGGTTAGGACTAACCACGATATTTGGCAATATTACGAACGGTCGTTTCGCCATTCGCCGTTTTCGTTACAGGACCTCCGTACCGTTCACGTAGAGTTTGTGGCCGTTTGCAACGATATTGGAATAGGACGTTGACGCATCGGTGAGTTTTGTCAAATAGGTGTCCCCCGTCAGGGTCCAGCTGCTTGATGCATCCATGACTACCGTTGCGTCTTCGGCGATATCGCCGGGATTGATACTGCCGCTATACGTCGATCCGCTTGTCAGTTTCAATGTGGCCTGACTGCTGGCATCGATGTAGATCAATCCGCTGATCGTCTGGGCGTCACAGGTCAGCACGGTAATACCCCCGCTGGAAGCTGTTGTGGTTTGGCCCCAACTGCCTTTCATCGACCGAAGCAGGGTATCGCAGCTATTGGAGATCGTCACGTTATTCAAGTAGATATCGGCGCTTGCATTTGTATTATAGAAAAGACCGCCGCTGGTTCCGGTGTAGGTATAGGAGCCGCCTGTGATCGTCAGGGTGCCCAATGTGCCGGAGGCATCGCCAGAAGTGCTCTGATAGATCAAGGCGCCCCATTTATTGTAGGTGACCTTTGTGGTACAATTGGTGAGGGTTGCATTGTTGGCGCCTTCCACGACGACCCCTTCGGCTCCATTGGCGGTGAGTGTCGCATTGGTGCAAGTGATCGTTCCGGTTGAATAGACGTCGGCTGAATTGCTGCCGCCGGATGTATAGACGCCGCCGCTGACGGTGATGGTGCCGCCGCCCCGATCAGTGGCGATGACGCTGGCGCTGCTGCCCGAGGTCGTAGCAATGACGTCGGTAGCCGCCAATATTCCGCCGCCGGCGGCGTATATGCCATGGGCGCCGCTGCCCGTACAAACGATCGTGTCCGTGCTTAGGGACACTGTGGAGGAGCCGTATGCGAATACCCCGTTTCCGCTGATGCCCGAGGTGCTCACGGAGTCATTGTTAAGGGTGATCGAAGCGCCGCCCGTTGCCAGTACACAGGCATTCAGACCATAGAAGCTGCTGGAATCGGTGGAAGAGGTCGAGCCCGAGGACCATATCCGGGCATCGCTCAGGGAGTAGACCCCGGAATTGGTTACTTCTACGCCCCCGGTGTCTGCGATCGTCGAATAATATGTCTTGCCGGTCTGGGTCACCGTGCTGCCGCTCTGGTAATAATAGGTCGTGGACGAAGAAGTGGTGGTAGTACTGGTAGTCGTCGATGTGTCAACGCTGGATTCCTTTTTGCAGGCAACTGTTGAAAAGGAAAATGCAAGGATCAATAGTTTTTTGATAGTCGTTTTCATGATCGATGTTTTTTTGAGGTGAAATGAGTGTAGAGATGGATCATGATGGAATCGTTATTTTTAATCGTAACGATATCCGCGAATATTTCGTTGCCGGGTTGCGGTGGAATTAGGTTTTCCTGCGGCGAACGCAGATAGGAGCCACGCTCGTTGGCATAGCTTTAACAAACTATCGGGTGTATGCAAACGAAGCGTTAAATTCTTAATAGTCGATCCGCATTTGCATGAGCGATTTGCCGGACTTGTTCGTCTGTCAACGGGAGACTATCCAAAAAACGGCGGCCCTGCTCATTGCTGCTGAAAGGATAGTCTACCGAAAACAGAATATTATCTATCCCGAAAGTTTCCAGCGCAACCATAAGTGGCGGCAAAGTGAATACACCGCTGGTGGTGATATACACCTGATCCCTCAAGGTTTGGCTAACAGAACGTTGGTTGAGGCCGGTTTGACCTGGCTTCAGCTTTTCGTCACAGCGCGCCATCATCATGGGCAGCATTTCACCCATATGTCCGATGATAAGTTTCAAATTAGGATAGCGGTCCAGGGCGCCGGATACAATAAGCCGCAGTATATGCAATGCTGTTTCTGAATGCCAGCCCCAGCCGGAGATTGCCAGGGCTTGACCCGTATGTTGTGGGAGGTCGCTGTAATAGGCGTGGAATACGGTCTTTGGCGGCAAACCCGGATGAATGTAGAGGGGGGTGTCCAATTGTTCGGCGCGAGCTAATAACGGTGCGAACCGGGAGTGATCTAAAAATTTCCCATTCGTCAGGCCGTTGATGAGTGCGCCTTTAAAACCGTACCCGACCACAGTACGCTCCAATTCCTCTGCCGCCGCCGCCGGGTTCGTCATAGGCAGGTGGGCAAATGCCGCAAAACGTTCGCGATAAGGTGCGATCTCCCTGGCTAAGGCATCATTGTACTGGCGCGCAAATGAAGGGCCTTCCTCCGGGCTGAGTAGATCGGCCCCCGTCCCGGCCACAGATAATATTTGCATGGTGATGCCCTCCTTATCCATGGAACTCAAGCGATCACCGGCAACATCACTTAACTGGTGCGCCACTCTCTCTATCATGGGTAAATGTTCAATGCTATGTTTTTCCCGGATCTCCTTCGGGATGAGCCCCGTGATCCCGGGGAAGGTCACGTGTTCTTCCATTGTTACGATGCGCATGGTTTTTTTGGATAATCAGATCTTTGACTTAAGCCTGCTCAAGGCTTCCTGCGAAATATTCAGGTAGTTGGCTACTAGTTTATTGGGAAGGCGCAGGACGATCTCAGGGTTTTCCGACAACAATAGTTTATACCTTTCTGCTGCATCCAGGGTCACCAGACTTTGCAGGCGGTTAGTATTGGTGACATAAGCATATTCCAGGTATTTCTGATAGAATTTCGCCCATGAGGGGACAATTTCAAGCAAGGCGTAAAAATCGTCCCGGGTAATATACAGTAGTTCGGAATCTTCTATAGCCTGAGTGCTTTCGGTCAGTGGTTCCCCGTTGATAAATGAAACCAAAGAAGTGGAAAACCAGTTTTCAAAAGCGAACCTACGTGTTACTTCCGCACCGTCCGGCTTAACAAAATAGACGCGCAGGCAACCTTTTACGACAAAATACATTCTCCTGGCGCGATTTCCTTCCATCGTTACCAGGGCCTTCTTTTTAATCGAAAGCGGGTTAAAATAGGACAGGACAACCGCTAATTGTTCGTCGTCGATGTCTACGCGATCTCTTATGTATTTGCTCAACTGGTCGTTCATGGTGCCCTTTCCCTTAGTACGAAGATAGCACTTATCATTGCCGCAACAGCTCCGAAAAGATATACGTGGTCGTAATGCGATCGGCCTGCCAGTAAGCCGGCCAAGGGTGCAGTGAGACCCATCCCCAGATCAAAGAAAGCGTTGTAGGCGGCAATTGCCATCCCCCGGTTGGAAGGTTCTACCTTCTTTATGGCCAATTGTCCCAGTGAAGGAAATATTAGCGACATACCCGCGCCTGTTACTGCCGCCCCTGCAATGGTGAGTATACCGCTGATCCCCGACCAGATCAGCGTCTGCCCGGCAACTTCTATGACTAAGCAGATAAGTGCAACTTTGGCGCCACCGAACTTGTCGGGCGCATCGGAAAAGATCAGCCGTACAGCTATATAACAAACTCCGAATGCAGTCAAGGCAAAGGAACCGTTCTGCCAGTGCTGCTGTATAAAATATAAAGAGATAAAAGATGCTATACCGCTGAAACTAATACTGGCTAAAGCCAGGGCCACACCTGATGTCCAAACCAGTCCCACGGCTTTATAAAATGGCATCCTGGTGACCGCTTTAGGCAATGGGATGGCGGGCAGTAAGATCATGATCACATAAATAAGAGCCGGCAGCGCGGCCGCAATCGCAAATAGTACGGTCGAACCAAAGTGGCTTTGAAGAAAGATCCCCGCGGGTGCACCGCAGGCCATACCAGCGTACATGCCCATACCATTCCATACCATGACCTTGCCGGTGCGAACCGGCCCGACTATGGCAAAACCCCAGGTAAAGATGCCGACTATCAGGAAACTTTCGCCTGTGCCGAGTAAAATACGTGCGGCAAGCAGCAGCGAAACACTAAGAAAACGCAGTCCGGGTATGTTGACGGCAAATCCGGGTGTATTGGCGGCCAGCAAAAGAAAAATGCCCGAAAAGCTGGTGACGGCTATTCCGATTATTACAGACCGCCTGCCGCCACTATGATCGGCCGTTCTTCCGGCAAACTGCCGGGTAGCTAAAGTGGTGATGTATTGTGCGCCAATAATGATACCAACCCAATGGTTACCGAGGTGCAGGGTCGTGTGAATAAATACGGGTAAGACTGCTATAGATATTCCCATAATAAGGAATTCCAAAAAGACCATGCTGAAGATGGTGCCGAGATGGAATCCGGTTGAACGCTGCGAAGGTTTAGTATTGGGGATAATGGAAGGGTCAATTGCAGAAGTAGTCATATTTTCTTTTCCGCGAAGATCAACAGTCGTCGCAGCCAAAGCATTGATCTGGATCAAAAATTGCCGGAGGATCGTTATTATTGTCGGCACGGCCTGTATCGCCAGGGGACAGCCGCTGTGCCGCGAACGAACAGTCCCCACCAGGATATGAGTTTTAAATAACTGGCATTTAATCTATTATGCATTTGGCATCGCTTGTGATAGGGGTGGCTCCATGAAATGCCTGTTAACGATTCTGCTGTGTGGTTACTCGCTGGCTGTCTCCGCTCAGCCTGAGAAAGCAAAAGCCATCGATTCCCTGCTTCGGGCGGCGCATGCGATCGGCGTTTTCAACGGCAATGCGCTGGTTGCCGAAGAAGGGAAGATCATCTACCAGGGTGCGATCGGCGACGCGGATGCCGGCAAGAGCCGACCGCTCACGATGGACTTCCGATTTCAGATCGGCTCCATTTCCAAAGAATTCAATAGCGTAGGGATCATGGTCTTGCAGAAAAGGGGCCTGTTGAGTCTGGAAGACAGTGTTTCCCGCTTCCTGACCTGGCTTCCTCCCTGGGCAGGCAAGATAAAGATCAAGCACCTGCTCCAGTACACGAGTGGTTTGCCGCAATCCAATGCGGTGACGGGCGCGGAGTACCGGACGGAGCTGCAAAACTTGCGGCAACTGGCTTTTGAGCCAGGCACGGCGTATATCTACAGCAATGACAACATATACCTGCAGCAGCGAATCATCGAGACGATCACGGGCCGCACGTATGACTCCTTCGTCAAAGATGTACTGCTGAAAGCGGCGGGCATGCGCGGTGCGGTCATAGACAGTTTTCCGGGCGTCGAGCGGGTGGCCCGGCCCTTTGACAACGACGGCGTAGAGACGCCCGACATGCAAAAGGTCAACGGATTGTTTGTTACTGCAGCCGATCTTTTCAAATGGGCCATGGCGTTGCAGACAGACAAAGTTATCAGCCGGACTGGGGTACACGAGTTGTCGGCAAACTTTGGCCAGAACGAAAGTAGTTTAGGTAATGTTATTTGGGCGGGGGAACGTATCGACTGGCATGTCCACCAGGGATCGGGCTATAACTACGAGAGCCTGCTTTATTCGAGTGAGACCAATGGGGCTACGATCATCCTGCTCACCAATAACCAGGAATTCAAAGTCCAGGAATTGAAGGATGCCATCCTCAACCTGTTGCAGGGTAAGCCATATACTGTTCCGAAAAAATCGGTGTACCTGGACCTGCGCACCAAGGTGTTCGATGACTTCGACAAAGGCTTGGTTTTTTACGAGATGATCAAGTCGGAAGAGAAGGATAAATACGATCTCTCCAATCTTCCGAACGATCTTTACAATACCGCCAAGTACCTCATGCGCCGGAGTCGTTATGACGACGCGATCAAAATACTACATTTAAGCACCCTGGAGGATCTAACGAATAAGGGAGGGATGTCCTACGCCTTTATGCTAATCGGCCAATGCTATCAAAATAAGGGCGAAAAAAAGCTTTCGGAGGTGTATTACAGCAAATCGGTAGAACTGGATCCCACGAACAAAAATGCGCAGGGGATGCTGGACGAAATAAGGAAAGAGAACCGTCCCGCAAACTAGTTATGGTTTTCTTGTAGTTGTTCTGTTGACGGGATAGAGTGAGTTGCCGCCTCTCTCTACGCCTACGCTGCCCGAGATGGAAAAGGTCTTGTCGTCATTGGTGTAGATAAGACCGGCCTGGATGCCGGTGTTGAGCCCTAAGTTGTAAGGGCGCGATAAGTTATTGGGCGAGTTTAGCGCGGGATCGGTGTAGAGCCGGTTAATACTGAAAAGAACGGGCGTGGCGGAGACGGCTGCGAAAGCGGAAACGTTCTTTGTCAGGGGATGGATCAGCGCTACCCCCGTTTGTGCGGCCAGATAAGATGTGCCGCCGCCATTGAGAAAGAGATAGCCTATCGACAGATTGGCGTACGGTCTGAGCTGCCATTTTTGGTTTGGGTCACCGCCGGCAAGGGTGGGGTAGGGTATGAAGTTGGCCCATGGGGTAAATCCAACAGCCGGGGTATATCCATAGGCCGAAGTGGGGATGGGTAAGTGGGATTGGCCTTTCGCGAAAAGGAAGGTTGTCAGTATGAATGCCATCAAAAGTGTTCGCATGCGGGCCAGTTATGTGTTGAAGTTACATAAAATTTGCTGAATGGCGGCATGACGGGAGGGTACCCGGGCGTGATGATAGCCTTGACGGCGCCGGAATAGGGCGCCGAAGTAGGGCTCCAGGGCGCTGGGTAGGGGTTTTCAGGGAGGGAAATGGGCAATAATCCTTTGTGGCATACGTTTTTGCACCATAACAAACGACTGGTATGAAAACTTTCCTCATTGTCATCGCGCTGCTCGTGGCCGCCGTCATCGGCTGGTATATTTTCAACTATTACCAATCGGCCACTCCCAAGCCAGTTGTCGTCAAGACCACGGATACCATGGTCATAGTTAAAGATTCTATCATCAATGCGCGAGGCTACGACTCCATCCCAACGGGGTTTTATCAGGGGATGCTGCCTTGTAAGAACTGCGAGGGTATCCAGCGGACCATCCTCTTTGGCGACAACGGGCATTACAAAATGGAAGAGCTGAACTGGGGTAAGGGCATGCCGGCCAAGGCGGTGGAAGGAACCTGGGAGAAGGTAAAGGGCCGGTTCAAGTTGTATGAGAACGAGAAGCCGATCGCGGAATACCGGCTGTACAAAGACAGCCTGATCAATACCGAGAGTTTCGGGACGCCGATCCCCGACTCCTTGTCTCATCAATATGTTTTGTTTCGCAAGAATACGGCGCCGGAGAATGCTTCCTGGAAGAAGCGGCGGTCCGAGGGCGTCGAGATCCTGGGCACGGGCGGTGATCCATACTGGAGTGTGGAGGTCGATAAGGATAAGTTTATTCTATTTAAAGCGCCTACCATCCAGCGGCCAGTCATTGTTCCGATCGAGAAACCGCTGCCTACCAAGGACAGCGTGGTCTATGCCATCAATACAGACGGCGGTCAATTGCTGAAGGTTTGTATCGCGCCCGGTTTCTGCACCGACGGGCTCAGCGATCATATTTACGAATATCGCATGACCGTCGCGTATAAGGGACAGACGTACAAGGGCTGTGCCGTGTTGCTGGATAAGAATTAAATGAGAACTCTTCTCATTTAATTCCGGACGAATACATTGTACCAATTCCATTCCCAGGTTTTGCCGTTGTCGGTAGAAAAGGCCTGGCTCCAGAGCGGGTGGTTCTTGTCGCGGACATCCCAGCGAAAGACCACGATCACGGGTATGTCGTGGTAAGTGTCTTTGGCAAAGAAATGGCCGATATTATTCTCGAATGAGCCCACTTGGGGGGCATCCAGGACCCCGCTGTTGTTAGCCACCCAATACAAGCTCCATAACCGCGTCTTCGGATTGAAAAGCCGGAGGGTGAACCCTTCGAAGTTGGTGCCGACCATCCCGGGCATCTCGGTCGTTTTGTACGTATCGATGTCGCCGAGGCCGGTAAGGATGGGGGAGGCCTCGTCAGTGGACTGGAATTCTGTCCAGTCATGGCAATTCTGCAGCCGTTGGTTGAGCCGGCGATGATACATTTTCCATTTCCCTATTAAAAAATCGAAGTCGTGTGGCGAGGAGGTCGCCGATGAGGTGATGGATAAGAGCCCATTGGCGTCGATGTTTATTTTGGGCATTACGATGGTGGTATCGGTCTTCAGTTCTGGATGCTGGGCGAGGCTGGGGCGGTAGATCAAGATGGCAAGGAGAAAGAAGAGGTATTTCATCTTTTTTTGGTAAATCTAGTTCCCGGCCGGGAGTGGTTAGGCGTCCAGATTGAAAAATGGGGGTGCTCCAGATGGTTGAAACCAAGTTGAACCGTAATTGAACCTGTTGGACCGGGGCGGTGGGCTAATTTGTGCGGGCGACAAAACGCGGTAAATTCTTATGGGAACGATAGTGGCGCAGACGATTTTGAAGACAGTGCTATTGGTCGCCTTGGGCCTCGGTGTCCCGGCCACCCGATCGATGGCTCAGGCCTTGTATGTGGACCAGGTAAAGGGTAAGGCCGAGGCAAGGGGAACGATTGGTGATCCTCTTTCGAGTTTGGAGCGAGCCGTTGCGGTGGCGGGCGGCTTTACTGGCGCCGAACCGGTAACGATCAAACTGGCGCCGGGGCTGTATGCGCTGACGCGGCAAATAGTGATCCAATCGTTTCAGGGGCAAAGCGATTCGCTGCCCTATACCATTGAAGCCATGGTCATGCCGGATGACACTGCCTGGCAGCCGAATAAAATGCCGGTCATCCAATCGGTATCCGGCAACAACAAGAATTATGGCAACTTTGACCAGTGCATTGGCTTCCAAGTGGAAAGGAACAACGTCCGCATTAAGGGACTCAAATTGCTGGGTAACGCCAATCCCGGCGTGGAATACTACTATGCGATCGAGCGGCATCGGTCCGAATTGCAGGGTCTGGATATCGAACAGTGTATGTTTATCGGAGAGAAGAATGCCGCGCGGATGCAGGGGGCGGTCTTTGCCCAGGGAAGCGAGATCCATGTGGATCATTGTATCTTCTATGGATGCAAAAACGCGCTGCTGGTGTTTTTAGGGATCAGGGGTTTTCAGGTCACGCACTCGATCATCTATGGGGCGTATGAAGGGGCCTTCTGGTTTGGCTGGAAGGAGACGGCCGATCTACCCTTTGTTTTCAGCGATAATGTAGTGGCTGATTGCAATTATTTCTTTGTCGGGTATCCGGGGCTTCATCCTGGTTATGTTTTCAGTCATTCGCTGATCAGTGGGAATAAGCATTACCTCGGATTTAATAAGGACACCATTGAGCCTGATCTGCGTAACAGCCCTAAAGAGCCTGGGGTGCGAAAGTCCGGGGAGGTTGAGTTGCGGGAAGTGACGGCAGACGGTGTTCCGCGTGATTACTTGCATCTTGCGCCTGGTTCAGCCGGCGCCGATATTCAGGCGGGGATCTTTCACAACACCGCGGCCAGATAAAGCGTCATTGTACAAAAGGTTATGTTATCCTTAACACTGTTGGATTAAGTTTATGGACCGGTTATCCTTCTTATATACAGGATGGATAAACATCCGCTAACTTAAAATCAACAAGATGAAAAAGCTATTTACACTTGCGGCTGTCATCGGGGTCAGCCTGGTTGCCATCAAAGGCAACGCGCAGGTATATGTGAATGCGCGTATTGGTCTCCCCGTTCCTGTACGGCCGGTATATGCGGCGCCGCCGCCCGTGTACCAGGACCCATATGCTTATCCCGATGCGACCGGCGCGTTAGCGTATGAAGACGAATTCCCCGGATATGCTTATTATGACTATCCGGCCTGGAACGGTCACTATAGGGATTACTATTACTATGCTCACTATCGGCCGTTCTTTGAAAGAAGGTATGCCGGATATTTTAACGGCGGTCGTTTTGACTATGGCCGCTTTCGCCAGGGCAATTATGGCCGGGGTGGGGTCCAGGCCGGTTATGGGGGACGTGGTTTCGTCGATCGCGGGAATGTGAACCGTGGATTTGGGGATCGTGGAGTTGCCAGTCGTGGATTTGACCGGGGCGGGTTTGCTGGTCACGCCGGGTTCGCCAACCGTGGTGGGTATGCTGGTCACGCCGGGTTCGCCGGTCATGGTGGATTCTCTGGTCATGGCGGCTTTGCCGGTCATGGTGGTGGAGGTTCCCACGGCGGCGGCGGGTCCCATGGCGGCGGCGGATCGCATGGCGGTCGCAGGTAAGCTTGTTAAAATTTGTTAAAGTATATGGCGCAACTATGGTTGCGCCTTTTTTTGTCTTTTTTGCGCCGGCCGGCTGGCCAGGTTGCGGCGACTCGGGGCCGGGTTCCTCAATCCGATTTAGCGGAAATGTTGATCTTGATGATGTGCACGATGGAGCCTTCTGGTCCGTTCGTCCATTCCGCTGTCTTGGAAAAGGAGAGCTTGCCGTTCGCATCGACGTTGACCTGAAAGTCATTGTTCTTTTCGATCACTTTTGCAATGGTGAGCTTGGCTTTATTAATGGGAAAATTCACGCGGGCGGTTAGCGGGATCATAGCCGCGATACAGATATAGCCAAAGGTATATTCGACCTCGGAGCTGTAATCGACGTTCGCTTCATTGACATATATTTTCATTTGTCCGGTCTCGGGGTTATAATCGGCATCGATAGGAATATTGAAGTATGCCGGAGTGACGATGCCACGAGCGATCGCGCCAAAGCCCGTCTGTTTGTCAGCCTGGCTCGTTGCGACGGGTGCGGTGGGCGGCACCCACAAGCAGATCGAAAAGATCTGGGCGCGGTTTTTCATCGCCTTTTTGAAGTCGTCCATCTCACTGACCTTTTGGAAAATGGTAAATTTGGTGGCATTGCCTTCGATATTGCCCTTCATCTTGATCAAAGTGGCGGTCGCGGCGCTTTTCAGGTAGCGTAGTTTCACGACGGCGTCGTTATGGTAGGTGTATTCCCACCATTTCGCGTTGTCGCTATTCCTGAACGTGCATTTATAATCCTGACTCATGTCGCCTGATAACACTCCGCAGTATTTTGACATGATATAATTCGTACAGATTTGGATGATGTCCCCGGCAAGGCCGGCTTTTCCCAACGAGTTGGACAGTGCTTCGGCATCGTCAGCAAGGGTCGTTGCCATTTTTGCTACTTCTTTATAGATGTCCGTGGCCGCACCATTCGCGTCGGGTCTCGTGGCGCCGACGGCCATCGGCACGCCTTTATCGAGCGCCACGTTTTTTGCGATACTGGCGGCGCTTATCTGTAAAATGCCTTTTGGGTTGATGAGGTTGGCAAGGGTGGAGAACGCGGCACAGGCTTCACTGACCATCTGAATGTACTCGCAGATAGTCAGGTCGTACGGTTGGTGGGCTGCTGCTTTGTTCAGTGTTTCCATCTGAGTAGCCTGCGTGGAAAGACCATCGGTCAGGTTTGTGAGATCGGATTGCAATGATGGGGATAAGTTGGTGCCTCCTCTCCCGAGGCCGCCCTGGGCTTGCTGGAGTTTGTCGAGGCCTTTGCCCAGATCGGCGAGGTCGTCGAAGGTGTGAAGCACCTTGTCCTTTTTGTCGGTGAGGTCGTCGAATTTTTTCTGCAGGGCCGCCGCGTCGGTGGCGCCCAGTTTTGACTTAACCTGATCGATCCACTGTTTCAGTTGGTCATAGGCCTGTTTTGTATCGTCCTTGTTCCTTTGGACGACGCTATCCATGGACATCAACCGAAAGACTTTTATTGTAGTGTTCTTAATAGTTTTCCGGTTGCTGCTTTTGATGGTGATCTGGTATTCGCCCGCTATGCCGGTGCCCCAGGTAGTCTTGAAATGGCCGCTGTCCGTTAGCGGGATCGTTTTTGTCTCCGTTCCTGCATTTCCTTTGACGGTCATCCCGACGTCTTTCATCGCGCCGAATTTTATGCTCATTCCGCTGATGGTGACGACGCTGCCGGTGATGATGCGTGTGGCGGACAACGACAGGGAGAGAAAACTGCTGTCGGAGTCCTGGTCGGGAGGGTTTTGGGATGGCCCGCCGCTGGCGGAATTGAGGACGTTTTTCAGGAACTGGCTGTGTCCCGGGAA
>Ga0302309_10003566_pt1 | contig 11931 bp, 10 predicted proteins | sample III_Palsa_N1_1_FD_200453 | JGI IMG/M metagenome (GOLD analysis project Ga0302309, IMG submission 200453) | Peat permafrost microbial communities from Stordalen Mire near Abisko, Sweden - III_Palsa_N1_1 | ecosystem: Environmental > Terrestrial > Soil > Palsa > Peat permafrost | place: Sweden... | reverse complement strand
CACGGCCAGCCGCTGTGGGCGCTGGCGTTGGGTGGCGCCAGCCTGATCGTGGCCGGCCTGTGCACGCTGCACGTACGCGAACCTGATCATGACGCCCTGACTATAACCGTGGATCGCGAAAAAACAGCATGAGTCGCGACATGGTCAGTTACGAAAGGATCGGCGCAAAAAGCTAGCCGCGCAGGCTCGAACGTCGCACGATCAACTTCGCGGGGAGGATCGCACTTTCGACTGGCTGGGCATGGATCAACTTGAGCAGGCTTTCCACCAACACCTCCCCAGCCCGCCGCGTGTCCTGCAGTACCGTGGTCAACGGCGGGTTGACATAGCTCGCCATGGCGATGTCGTCGAAGCCAGCGAGTGCGACATCCTGCGGCACTCTCAGGCCATGCACGGAGAGCGCACGCAGCGCGCCAATCGCGATGAGATCGCTGGCGGCGAATACCGCGTCGAAACCGACGTTGCGTGTGATCAGCGTGTACATCGCTTCGTAACCGGAGTGTTCCGTGCTCTCCGCGTTTTCCTGTAGCGCTGGATCGACGGTGACACCAGCCTGCTGCAGGGCATCGACATAGCCGCGATAGCGCTCGAAGAATTCCGGATAGTGGCTGGAGGCATCGCCGAGAAAGGCAATCCGTCGACAACCACGTTCCAGCAGGTGCTCGGCAATCGCGTATCCGCCATGAAAGTTGTCGCAACCGATGGATACGCCGGGCTGATCGGGCAACACGGCGCCCCAACGCACGAAGCAGGTGCCTTGGGCGACCAGTTTTTCCAGCTTGTCGCGATAGGCCAGGTAATCGCCATAGCCAAGCAGGATGATGCCGTCGGCCTTCTTGCTGTCGGCAAAGTCGGCGTGCCAGTCGCGCGAAAACTGCTGGAACGAGATCAGCAGATCGTAACCCTGCTGCGAGCAGGCCCGGGTGATCGAGCCCAGCATGGACAGGAAAAACGGATTGATGTGCGACTCGTCGGCGGTGGGGTCCTCGAACAGCAGCAACGCAAGCGTGCCCGAATACATCCGGCGAAGATTGGATGCGTTCTTGTCGACCTTGTAATTGAGCTGCTCAACCGCCGCCTGAATCCGTCGCCGGGTTTCTTCATTCACCAACGGACTGCCGCGCAACGCACGCGACACCGTGGCCTGGGATACCCCGGCCAGATGGGCGATATCGATTGATGTCGCTTTTCCCTTCATCCGCACATGGATCCGGAACCTCATCGCAAGACAGCATGACGGCGGCCAGATAAGGCTGCCGGTCGTTCCGAATCCTAGCTGTTTTGCGCGCCGCGTGTCGTATACCGTCGCGCGCTCCCAACGCTCCCGCGGCTTGACGTTGGGATGACGTGCTGCTCCTGCAGGCTGCCCTTCGGGCCACTCGATGCGCGAATGTTCGGCACCCTGGGTGGCTTTCTCTTTGGGTTACTTTTCTCTTGGCCACACAAGAGAAACGTGACTCGCCCTCCGCAGGAGGACGAAACGCTCTGCAAGCGAAAAAGCAGATTGCAGTAACCCAAACGATTCCACACGGAGCGCTGGGCCCCTACCTTCGCAGGGGTGACGAAGATTGAGCATTCCAGGAGCACCCGCCCCTCTGCCCACAGATGAGCCGAAAGCCAAGCTCGCCTAGATTCAGAGCGAATTTGACGAGACTGCAGACAGACTCTTAGGCCTGCATGTCTTCCAACTCGATGCCCTTGGTCTCACGCACGGCATACAGCACGAACAGCAGCGACAGCAGGGCAAACCCGGCATACAAGCCGTAGGCGAACGTCAGGCCGATCTCGGCCAGTGCCGGGAAACTGCTGGTAATCGCGAAGTTGGCCAGCCACTGCGCCGCGGCGGCCACGGCCAGCGCCGTGGCGCGAATGCGGTTCGGAAACATCTCGCCCAGCAGCACCCACACGACTGGGCCCCAGCTGACCCCGAAAAACACCACGTACGCATTTGCCGCGATCAACGCCACGATGCCGGTGGCGCCGGGCAGACTGAGTGTCGCGCCGCTACCGGTGGCTTGCGAGAAACACCAGGCCATTGTGGCCAGGGTGACCGCCATGCCGGCCGAACCAATAGTCAGCAAAGGCTTGCGACCGATCCGGTCAACCAGCGCGATCGCTACCAGGGTCACCAGCACATTGACCACCGAGGTCGCCACCGTGATCGTGAACGAATCCGTCTCGCTGAAACCCACCGAATGCCACAGCGCGGATGAGTAATAGAAGATCACGTTGATGCCCACGAACTGCTGGAATATCGACAGCAGAATACCGATCCATACCACCGGCAGCAGTCCGGCAGCCTTGCCGCGCAGATCACTCAGGCGCGGCGGATGTTCCGAACGCAGGCTCTGTTCGATATCGTGCAGTTTGCTGTCCAATGCGGTATCGCTGCGCATGTCGAGCACCTTGCGCAGCACGTCCTTCGCCTCCGCCAGGCGACCCTTCGCGACCAGGTACCGTGGTGACTCCGGCACGCCCAACACCAGGGTGCCGTAGACGAGTGCCGGCAACGTTGCCGCCAGAAACATCCAGCGCCACGCCGCCAGTCCGAGCCAGAGCAAATGCGAAGCACCACCGGCCGAACTGGCCAACCACGCATCAATGAGCAGCGCGGTGAAGATGCCCAGCACGATGGCCAGTTGCTGCATGGAGCCGAGTCGACCACGGATGTACGCGGGCGACACTTCGGCGATATACGTCGGCGCAATCACCGATGCGACGCCGACACCGATGCCACCGAACAGTCGCCACAGAATCAGGTCCCACACGCCGGGCGCCAATCCCGAACCCAGCGCGCTGGCTACCAGCAGTGCGGCCGCCACCTGCATGGTGCGCACCCTGCCCCAGCGGTTCGCCAACATACCGGCATACCAGGCACCCAAGGCCGAGCCCAGCAGCGCGCAAGACACGGCAAATCCCGTCTGTGCGGCATCCAGCGCGAAGCTGCCGCGGATCGCATCCACCGCGCCGTTGATCACCGCCGTGTCGAAACCGAACAGGAAGCCGCCAAGCGCTGCCGCCGCTGAGATGAGTATCACTCGTGTGGTGGCGTGTTGTTCCGATCCGTCTGTTGCGCCCGCTATGCTCATTACGTTCCCCCACGTTTTGGCTTAATCGAACTATGCGCCGAGTCTGCCCTGTACCCCTTGGCCTGTCCGGCTGAATACGTATGCAGCACACCTCGCCAACCGGGAAGTGTCCAACGATCAAACCGTTCCCGGTGTTGCCCCGATGTCGTGCACCTGCAAGTGTTCCAACATGCCGCGCGCCAATTCCGGCTCGGCCAGCACGACCAGGTTGGCACCTTTCTCGAGCAAGTGTGTCATGCATTCATCGGAGTCGGCACGAGCAATGATCTGTAGATTCGGATTGGCCAGTCGCGCCAGGCGCACCACCTCACCACTTTCAAATGCATCGGGCACCGTGACCACCAAGGCACGTGCGTGCGGCAGGTTCGCGGCATCCAGTACATCGTCCCGCATCGCGTTGCCGACGATCGTTTCAACACCGTGCTCGCGCAGCATGTCGACCCGCTCCTTTTCCTCTTCCAGTACGAGCACGGCATCACCCTGCTCACGCAACGACTCACCCACCAGGCGCCCCACCCGGCCGTAGCCGGCCACCACCACATGTCCCGCCAACGTACTGACGGGCAGCGACTCCACCTCCGGTTCAACCGGTGCGGGTGTCGAAGCAGGGCCTTGCTGCAGAGCCTCGCGCGCATCGAGCCACGGCCGGGCGCGATCCAGCAGTTTGAACAGCAGCGGGTTGATGAGGATTGACAGGATCGCAGCCGCCAGCAACACATCCTGTACGTTCTTCGACACCAGGTTTTGCACGACGCCCACGCCGATCAGGATGAAAGAAAATTCGCCGATCTGCGCCAGGCTGGTGGCAATGGTCAGTGCAGTTCGCAATGGACGTCCAAACGCCAGCACGATACCAAACGCCGCCAAAGATTTGCCGATCACAATGATCGACAGCGCAGCGAGCACCACCAACGGTTCGGTCAGTATTACCTGATAGTTGAACAGCATGCCGATCGAGACGAAGAACAACACCGCAAACGCATCGCGCAACGGTAAGGTTTCCTCGGTAGCGCGCTGGGCCAGCTTCGACTCGCCCATCATCATGCCGGCGAAAAACGCGCCCAGTTCGAACGACACGCCGAACAGTCCTGCTACGCCAAACGCCACACCCAGCGCGATCGCCAGCACGGCGAGACGGAACAGTTCGCGTGAACCGGTTTGCGCAACGACTTCGAGAATCCATGGGATAAGTCGCTTGCCGACAACCAGCATCAACGCGACGAACAGCACCACCTTGCCGATCGTGAGGCCGACCGTGGTGGCAAGCGCTGCGAACGAGAGGGTTGAACCGCCCTGCTCGCTGCTGCTCAGGGCCAGACCTATCGCGGGCAACAGGACCAGCGCCAACACCATCGCCAGATCTTCGACGATCAGCCAGCCCACGGCGATGCGGCCACGATCGGTATCCATAAGGCGACGCTCTTCCATCGCCCGCAGCAACACCACCGTGCTCGCCACCGACAAGGCCAGACCAAACACAAAGCCCTGCGCCATCGGCCAGCCCAGGCCCCAGCCAAGCAGCATCCCGAGCAGGGTCGCCACCGCCATCTGACCCAGGGCGCCGGGGATCGCGATGCCCTTCACCGACAGCAGGTCTTTCAGAGAGAAATGCAGGCCCACGCCGAACATCAGCAGAACCACACCGACCTCGGCCAACTGGTGGGCCAGATGGCCGTCGGCGACATAGCCCGGCGTGAACGGACCGACCACCACGCCTGCCATCAGATAACCGGCCAACGGCGGCAATCGCAACTTGTGCGCGATCGACGCAAACACAAAGGCCAGCACGATACCGCTGACGAGGGTGGCAATGAGTGGCGCGTCGTGCATGCTCAATCCTTGCAGATCAGGGCTGTCTAAAGTTTCACCGACGTTGAATTCCAGCGACCACTTCAGTGCTGGCGGGGCATGACTCCTCCCTCTGCTTGCAGGGGAGGCTGGGAGGGGGTGCTCTTGTGCACATTCCAAGCAAGAGCTTTACCCCACCCCAACCCCCTCCTGCAAGCAAGGGAGGGAGCGAGAGCCAGACGCCGAAGTACGAAGGGCGCCGCCGTCATCCGAACTGGCATGCACTTGCGAGGTGCCAGTTGTAAGGCCAGTCGCCGATCAGCACAAGCGCCGGCGCGCGCCGCCGCTATTCCTGCGCGTTGATCACGGCGAGGAAATCGCGCCCATAGCGCTTGAGCTTCGCCTCACCCACGCCGCTGATCGTGGCCAGTTCATCCTCGTTCGCCGGCAAGGCGCGCAGCATCGCCAGCAAGGTCGCGTCGTGGAACACCACGTACGGCGGCACGCCTTGTTGCTTGGCGAGCTGTGTGCGCAAGGCACGCAGTGCATCCCACATCGACTGCTCGTAGGCTTCGATGCCGAGGCTTCCCCCGGCGACCACCAGCTTGCTGTCGCGACGGCGACGGCCGCGCTCTGGGCGGGCATCTTCGCGTAGCTTTACCGACTTATCGCCGCTCAGCACAGCGCGACTGGCAGCGGTCAGACGCAAGGTGCCATAGCCCTCAGCATCGGCCTCCAGCAGACCGGCCGCGAGCAGTTGGCGAAAGACCGAACGCCACTGCTTTTCGTCCATCTCGGCGCCGATGCCGAACGTGCTCAGCCGATGGTGATCGAGGCTGAGCACCCGCTCGGTTTCCTCGCCGCGCAGAATGTCGATCACGTGGCCGGAGCCGAAACGCTGGCCGCTGCGATAGACGGCTGACAACGCTTTTTGCGCGGGCACGGTGGCGTCCCAGGTTTTCGGCGGCGCGACACAGTTGTCGCAATGGCCGCAAGGGCCGGGATACGTTTCGCCGAACGCGCCCAGCAGCAGCTGACGACGGCAACCGGTAGCTTCGGCATAGGCCAGCAGCGACTCCAGCTTCTGCCGCTCGACCCGCTTGCGGTCGTCGGCTGATTCGGACTGCGCGATCATCTGGCTCATCGTCACCACGTCGGACAGGCCGTAGATCATCCACGCCTCGGCCGGCAGCCCGTCGCGCCCGCCGCGACCGGTCTCCTGGTAATAACCTTCGATGCTACGCGGCAGATCGAGGTGCGCGACGAAGCGCACGTCCGGTTTATCGATGCCCATGCCGAACGCGACGGTGGCAACCATCACCACGCCGTCTTCGCGCAGGAAGCGTTTCTGGTTGGCTGCGCGTTTGGCCGCATCGAGACCGGCGTGATACGGCAATGCCTCGACACCCATCTCTGCCAGCCACTGCGCAATGTCATCGACCTTCTTGCGGCTTAGGCAATAGACGATGCCGGACTCACCACGATGGCCTTGCAGGAACTCGGTCAGTTGACGCTTCGCGTTGTCGCGCAAGCCCACCCGATAGCCGATGTTGGGCCGGTCGAAACTCGCGACGAACTGTCGAGCCTGCTGTAGTGACAATCGCTCGACGATTTCATCGCGTGTACGGGGGTCAGCGGTCGCCGTGAGCGCAATGCGCGGCACCTGCGGGAAGCGCTGATGCAGGATCGCCAGCTCGCGATATTCGGGACGAAAATCATGGCCCCACTGCGACACGCAGTGCGCCTCGTCGATCGCGAACAGCGCAACTTCGGTACGCTCCAGCAAACTCAGGAAGCGCCCTGTCAGCAGCCGCTCCGGCGCCACGTAGAGCAGATTCAATTCACCCGCCAGTAATTGCTGCTCGACCTCGCGCTGATCCTCGGCACCCAGGCTGGAATTGAGATAGGCGGCAGCGACGCCAGCCTCGCGCAACGCGTCGACCTGATCCTGCATCAACGCGATCAACGGTGACACCACGATGCCGGTGCCTTGGCGCTGCAGCGCAGGGATCTGATAGCACAGCGACTTGCCGCCGCCGGTCGGCATCAGCACCAGCGCATCCCCGCCTTCGCATACGCACTCGACGATAGCCTGTTGCTGGCCGCGAAAACTGGGATAACCGAAAACGCTTTGAAGTAGATCGAGAGCAGAGGAATCCATCGCTCACATGCTAGCAAACCCAACCGGAACACTTGACAGAAACTTGATGGGAAACACGTTGAAGGTCGTCGGAGCACGTGCTTTTCAATCGTGCGGCATGCCCCACAGCGCCCTATCGAGATCGCCATCGAGGCCGAACCGCGACAGAGCTACGCGGCCATTCTTCACCTCGACGCCCTCCGCCCGAAGCAACCGGGATTGCTCGCGAAAGCCGCGACTACCCGGCGCCATTGCAATCTGTCCGCTGGCACGCAGCACGCGGTACCACGGCAATTGCATGCCATCGGGTACCTCACCAAGTAGCCGGCCGACCAGTCGTGCGCGCCCCTGCAGGCCGGCGCGCGCAGCAATGGCGCCGTAACTGGCGACGCGGCCTGCGGGAATCGCAGCAATCGCGGCGTAAATGCGGGCGTGACCGTCGTTCATGCTCGAATCCGGAAAGGTTATGCCGTCAGGCCAGAGGAAAAGCTGCGCAGATCTTGACACTCAATCGACGCGACGCGGACTCGCAGACGTGGCAGAGTAGGAGCGCCTTTGGCCAGTCACGGAAGTCGCACCATGCGCCACTTCGAAGCCGTGCGTTCCCACATCAGCAGCCAGCACGAGCTGCGCCACAACGATCCCTACCTGATCAGTTTCGATCTGGAATTGTCTCGCGATCGGCATCAAGGCATCTATCTGGCTGAACTTGAGGACGAATCGGGCCGTCGGTACCTGCGCATCTCCACGCCGATCGGCCCGCTCGCCGGCACCGATCCAAGCCGCTGCCTGCGCTTCAACTGGCAGCAACGCACCGGTTTCCTGGCCGTGGCCGACCTTGATGGTTCGCCCTATCTGCATCTATGCGAAAACCGGCCGTACGAGCTGCTCGACAGTAACGAGCTGCAACGCGTGGTGAAGGAACTGGGCACGCTCGGCGACCAACTGGAACAGATCGTCGTCAGCGGTGGCGACGCGCTCTAGAAGCTTGCCTACGACCCGCGTGTAACAAGCATCACCATCCCGTAAGCCAACAAGGCGGTGACGGGCAAGGTGAGGATCCACGCCCACACCATGCGCTCAACCACCGACCAGCGGATCGCGTTGAACCGTTTGGCTGCGCCCACACCCATGATCGAGGCGGACACGTTGTGGGTGGTCGATACGGGAATGCCGAACATCGAAGCGGTCAGGATCACCGCCGCCGAACTGGTCTCTGCGGCGAAGCCATTGATCGGATGCAGCTTGACCATCTTGTGCCCCAGCGTCTTGATGATGCGCCAGCCGCCGCCGGCCGTACCGCCGGCCATGGTCAGGGCGCAAACGACTTTCACCCAGACCGGGATGACAAACCCGCCAGCGGTGTTCTCGGCGATTCTGAGGAAACCCAGCCACTGCGGCAGCTGGTCAAACTGATGTGCGGCAGTACCGCCGGCCAGTGCCAGCGCAATGATGCCCATGCTTTTCTGGGCATCGTTCATGCCGTGCGCTACGCCCATCGCCGTGGCGGAAAAAATCTGCGCCTTGCCGAAAAAGCTGTTGACGAACGGGGTACGGCCAAACCGGTGCAGCCAGCCATGACGATTGGAAAACCACGCCAACAGCGCGTACAGCCCACCCATCAACGCGAAGCTGATGATGAACCCGGCCAATGGTGACAGCACCATCGGAATGATCACTTTCGGGATCACGCCATGGCCGGTGATCCAGTTGCCCTGCACCCAGATCACCGAATTGAACTTGTTGCCCGACGCTGCCACGGCAGCGCCCACCAGCGAACCGACCAGGGCGTGACTGGAGCTGGACGGCAGGCCCAGCCACCACGTGATGAGATTCCACACGATGGCCGCCAGCAATGCGCAGATCACCAGCTGCGGACCGACGTCGATCACCCCGGCGTCGATCAGCCCCGACGCGATCGTGGCCGCCACCGCCGTGCCCAGCAAGGCACCGAACAGATTGGTGACGGCCGCCAGCAGCACCGCCTGACCGGGCGTCAGCACCTTGGTCGCCACGACGGTGGCGATCGAATTAGCCGTGTCGTGAAAACCGTTGATGTAGGTAAAACCGAGTGCGATGAGCACTTCAGCCAGCACCAGACTCAGACTCATGCGCGGTCTCCCGCGACGGTCAGTCCGGCAGGGCAGACTGGCCATGCCACGATCGGGCAACCGACGATGCAAAGGCTCACGTCAGCGCCCTCAGGAGTTCTTCAGCACAATCGAATAAACGATGTTGCCGACGTCACGACATTTGTCGATCGCCTTCTCGATCAGCTCGAACAGATCCTTCGCCAGCACCGCCCGCATCACGTCGCCACCCTCGATATACAACGTGCGGTACGGCGACAGCAGCATGCGGTCGCCTTCGGATTCCAGCGCCTGCAGGCGATCCTGCAGCTTCTTCACCGGGTCGATGCGCAAGCCGCGACGCAGCTCGCCGATCATCTCGGCAACGACCTGGCTGGAACGCTCAAGCACCAACGCACGCTGGGCGAACTCCACCCCAACCAGCCGGTCGGCCACGATCTCGTAGCGTTCGGCGAATTTCTCGATGGTCTTGGGAATCTTGTACAGCGCCGAATTCAGCGCCTCGATGTCCTCGCGATCCAGCGCGGTGACAAACGTGTTGACCAGACCCTCGCTGATCTGAGCCGCCAGCTCCTTTTCGCGGGCGCGGGTGGCCGTGAACGCGGCCATCACCGAACCCTGGCCGGGCTTGCTCAAGAGCTCGTGCAGCGCTTTGGCACTCTCGCAAACGGTGGCTGCGCTTTGCTCCAGCAGCCCATAGAACTTGTCGCCTTTGCCGAAAATCGTCTGCAGTGAAAACATGCCGCGAGGCCTTGAGGGAACGGGATGACGGTAATGTTACAGGACAGCTTCGCCCGCAAGGACGCCTTGGTTGGGCTGCCGAGGTGAAGTGAAGGCCCGGCAGCCCTTACACTTCACCCTATGGACCCCTACCCCCCACTGTCGCGATGCTGACCGAAATCGCGTTCGTTTTCGTGTTGGCCCTGTGCAACGGCTTTTTCGCGCTGTCGGAAATGGCGCTCGTCGTTTCGCGCAAAAGCCGGCTCAAGCAGATGGCGAAAACCAGCCGTCGCGCCGCCGCCGCACTGCGCCATGCCGAGGCCCCCGAGCATTTCCTGTCCACCGTACAGGTAGGCATCACGCTGGTGATGCTGACGACCGGCGCGGTGGCTGGCGACGCCCTGGGCGGCCACATCGCCGAAGCCCTGCACAACGGTCGCGCTGCTTGGCTGGGGCCGTACGCGCGGGTGATCGGCATAGTTCTCGGCTTTGTGCTGATCTCGTTCATCCAGATCGTCATCGGCGAACTGGTGCCCAAGCGGCTGGCGCTGTCGGCACCGGAACAAGTGTCGGTATACATGGCGTATCCGATGCTGGTGCTGTCCCGGCTGACCGCCCCGTTCGTGTGGTTGCTGAATGTATCCAGCAACCTTCTGTTGCGGTTGATGCGGGTCAATCAGCAACGCCGCGGCGTCGTTACCGAGGATGAAATCCGCATGCTGGTGGCCGAGAGCGCCGAACAGGGCGTGCTCGATCCGGATGAGCACAACATGGTCAACCGGGTGCTGCGCCTGGGCGACCGCACGGTGGACAGCGTGATGACCCCGCGCATGCGTATCGCCTGGCTGGACATCGCTGGCACCCGCCAGGAGAACGTCGAGGTGCTGCGGCAAACCCCGTATTCGCGCTATCCGGTTTTCCGTGGCAACGAGAACGATGTCGTGGGGGTGGTCGAGGTCAAGCGTCTGCTGCACAGCTTTGCCGAAGGCAAGCCGGAGCTGTTCGATCACCTGTCCAAGCCACTGTTCGTGCCGGCCACGGCGCGTGCGCTGGATCTACTGGAAGAATTCCGCGATGCCGAAACAAAGTTGGCGCTGGTCGTTGACGAATACGGTGACATCGAAGGCGTGGTCACCGTCAACGACTTGCTGGCCGCCGTGGTAGGCGTCAGCCAGATCGCGCACAGCGCCGACGACCAGGACGCGCCGATCGTGCAGCGGGCGGATGGCAGCTGGCTGATCGACGGCAGCCTGTCGACCGATGACCTGCGCGAACTGCTGCGGCTGGATCACCTGCCGGGTGAGCAGGACCACGACTTCCGTACGGTCGCCGGCATGGTGATGGCTGCACTCGGCCGTATTCCGCAAACCGGCGAAGTATTCGAATGGCACGGCATCCGCTTCGAGGTCGTCGACCTGGACGGTGCCCGCATCGACAAACTGCTGGTTACCCGCGAGTCGGTGGGCGTGCATTCGGACGACCAGTAGGCCTCTTTGGGAAAGTGGGCAAAGGGTTCGCCCCGACCCCTCCGGGATTTATGGGGAAGGCCCGCTCTGCCCCCTCTCCCTTCGGGAAAGGGCTGGGGTGAGGGTCCGGTCTTCGCGAGATCACGTGCGTTTTGGCTCTTCGTCGCCCAACCATCGCGGCACCGCTGCTGGGTTCCTGCCTGCGCAGGAATGACGAGGTGGGAGTTTGACGTATGTCCATTACCATCATCCCCGCACAGCAGGACAAGCGCAAAGCATGCAGAACGCTCGAAGAGCGGCCCCGCAGGGGCGAGCGAAGCGAGTAAACCGGCGCCTCTCGCTTTCATCGCTGCCTTTCCGCGATCAGCAAGTTCTAGTGCAGGGCGTTTCGTCCTCCTGCGGAGGGCGAGTCACTTTTCTCTTGCTTGGCCAAGAGAAAAGTAACCCAAAGAGAAGGCCACCCCGCTTGGCGCTTGCCGGGCATCCTTGCCCGGCAAGTCCGGGAGCTGGGGACGGGCTTTCGACAGGAATCCTGTCCTGGCAAAAAGGAGTCGACATCCCTGTCGACTCCCTTGCGGGCCTGTCGTCCCCCACCTCACCGCCGCACAGGGGCCCCGGGTAAAGCGGCGCGCGTTGTG
>Ga0302309_10003560_pt1 | contig 11935 bp, 15 predicted proteins | sample III_Palsa_N1_1_FD_200453 | JGI IMG/M metagenome (GOLD analysis project Ga0302309, IMG submission 200453) | Peat permafrost microbial communities from Stordalen Mire near Abisko, Sweden - III_Palsa_N1_1 | ecosystem: Environmental > Terrestrial > Soil > Palsa > Peat permafrost | place: Sweden... | reverse complement strand
AACTCCGCTACAACCATCTTTTTGAAAGCTTCGCTATACGCTTTGAATGAGCCTTTGCTTTTTGTTTTAATTACCTGATAACTCATATGTTGACTTTTTATTGGTCAACTTTTTTCAGGACGGGACAATTAAACAACAAAGCCCGATACTTTCGTATAAGGCTTATCAGTACCGATCAGCGGGAATACTTTCAACATTTAGAAAGCTTTTTACGGCTTATAGAGCCAATAATTCAAGATTTGAAAGTTAAAGGATTCATAAAATAGTGGTTATAAAGGGTTAGATTAAAAATAATAATCGTTAGGTTTTTTGGTTTGACGGGTTTGAATTGAACCGGAAATTGTAATTATCTAAAATTATCGTTATTACTTTAAATACCAAGGTTCCATACCATATACCGTTAATTGACCTACTACCAAAAGTCAAAGTTTTTGGACTTAAAGTTGGTAGTAGGTTTTTAATTTTTCCGGGTTATGACCATGTAATTCCGTGCTTTACCTCAAAGTCTGGATCGCTAAATTTTCCATGATAAAAGACTGGCATGACTTTGGTCTTTTTATAACCTATCCCACCTGCAATACGGGAAAGTGTTATCTCTACTGCCGAATGTCTGAGCTGTTTATTTGCATTTGCAGGGTACTTAAATGTTACGTTCATTAAAACCTCGTATTCCGTCGTTTTTATAACGAGGTCAGCAATTGAGTCTGTTCCTTTTAGGTCGTTTCCAAACATTTCAAACGTTTGTACCCGTTCCTCGGTTAACGCCATCGCCACGTCATGAAAGGTCGACCATATTTTCCCTGAAAATTTTTCATCGCCGACAATAGGCGCGTAAACGCCTTCAGCAAGAATACCGATGGATGGAAGTCCTGAAGGTAGGTTTTCCAGGGATTTAAGGCGCTCGTCGACAAAAAGTGTTGGAGGGTTCAGGATAATGATTTCCGCATCTGTTAAATTACGAATGGAAAAATTTTCGTCCGCGAGCAGTGCAGCACGCGAAGCATAGCCAAAATAAGCCGCCACAAGTTCATGTGCATGGGACGATTTTAACTGGATGCCGTAATTGTTTTGGGTGAAGGCGCGTAAGGAATCCGCGCAAGCTTTTGTGATTTCAAGTTTCATAGCAACTATTGTTAATTACTGGACTTTTAGTCGTCGAGAGTGTTTAAAGACAACCATGCCAGCGGTTTAACAAAATTTGCTGTTTGACTTGTCTAATTATTGGTTTTACCTCGCGTTTCAGTCACTCACAACTGGGGCGTTCGATTCCTTTGTCGAAAATAAATATAATAATTGAAAACAAGTTGGATAATTTTAAAAAAAACTATATCCAAAAAAATAAAATGGGATACTATAGCTACATCATTTGATACCACGTTAGAAAGAACTTAACAGGACTTTCCGCCCCGCAAGGGGCCGCCCGGAATTTTGGGCGGCACTTTGGTAGGGTATATTTTTTACAATTCGACTATAATACCATCTTGACAATCGGCAGCTTCTTTCTCCGCTTCGGAACGTTCGTCAAAAACAAGATTGTTCCCATCGGTATCTGTAACGATGATTGCATATTCCGCGCCACCGTGCGTTTCTATGATTATAAAACTCATTGCTGTAAAGTTTTTATATGGGGATTTGCCCCCATAAGTAATTAATTGAAATTTAATATCCGATTACCATTTTTGGCAAAATCGGCACATAGGTTAAAGGTCGTTTGGTTCTTTTGAAATCCTGTACCGTACATGATAGATTTGAACTTACTTTCTTCGTCCTTGAAATTGCGAACATTTTGAAAATAGCCTGTTACCGCATTATACGCGCCAAATAATGTGCCTTTGGTGGTATCCACCTGTTGGTTGGGGCTGGTCATAGCATAATCAAATACACTACTTACCATGTTGTTAAAATGACTTGACAGTTCATCCGTTTTACCTGCCTTTAACTTTTCGTAGGTTTCTCGGTTGGGTGTCATTGCAACTTGTATTAGCTTTTTTAATTCGGGGTCTGTTATCCGAACCCTTGACCAACGATTAAATACGGCTTCCAATTCCACCGATAGCTGATTAGTGATACCGATCATTTTATGCGCTTCTTTTAGTTTATCAGTTGCACTTGCGGTGTGCCTTATTTTTATACAATTAACATGATTGTTCATAGCGGCATTAAGCGTGTTCTGACATACTACGCGTACAGGCGTAAATGCGATGGTGATACTCCCTGTACCATCGTGCGAAGTGGTAAGAAACAAATATTTCTCAATGCAATCTTTCCTGCCGACCTTAATATAATCGGGCAATTTAGCGGTGATAAAAATACGCTCACCGTTGCCTAACGCTCCTGCGGTTTCATATAAGATGCCGTCTTTGCTTCCTACTATACTATCAAAAAAGGTAAAAGAATCTACATTTTGCACAATCTCGTAATCTTTACCAACTACGCCTAAAACCTGCTCGGTATCTGTGCGAACAGTTGCAAAAAAGTTAGGTACTTCAATTTCGGGGATAATAATATCCGTATCGGTGTTGCCTGTAAAGTTTTCCGTATTATAGGTAAACAAGGGGCGTTTTTCAACGGCATAATTTAACCCTGCGTATTTAATTGCTTCGGCGCTTGTCGGGTAATCGCTAATGGTTTGCCCTAAACCATGCCAGGCTTTTTCCTTTACGCTGAAAAAACTATGTTTTTCAGTCTGCTCGTTATAATTGATGTTGTGTACCATTGTCTTAAGATTTTAAATTATACTGCATTATTGTTAAGTCCTCGATTTTTACGTTTTCCGTGTCGGTAACGAGGCAAACCGCCTGTTGCTGTAATTCATTTATGGCGTCATGTACCTTGACATGCGTATGGTTAATAACCACCTTTACCAATAAAAAAATGGTGTCCGTCATGGCTTCACGAATTATAGTAGTTGATAAATTCAGCCAGTTCAAATTGAAAAGCTGCGGGGTTATCCATTGCTAACTGTTGTGCATAACCTTTCCAAAATATTTGGTCGGTTAATTCGATGAAAATTTCTAACATTGTCTTAGCTTATTAAGATTTAACCATCTTAGCAAAACGCCCTATGTACTTCAAATACATAGGGCGTTGCCATTAAATACTATGCAGGAATTACGATACTTGCTTCAACCTCTGCCAGTTTGTCGATACAAAGCTGTTTAACTTCTTGTGCGACATAGGCGATAATGAAAGGGTTTTTAGTCACAAACTCGTTGCCGTCATCATCGGAAATAACCAACTCGCAACGTGCAAAACGGCTGTCGCTTGCCATATCGTCTTTATCATCGCTTTGGGTAACTGTAAAGCTGTCGATATTGGCAATCGTGTTTTCCAGTTTGTTTTTTTGTGCAATCTTCTTGCCCAACACTTCCACGATTTTTACAGTTTCGGCTAACTTGCGTTCCTGCTGTGCTATAAATTGCTCTTTCAGTTCTTTTTTTGTCGGCTCGGCTTGTGGCTTTGCTTGTTCGCCCTGTTTAACTTCTTCGGCTTTTGGGGTTTCTGCAACGTTAGCATGTTGGTTATCCGCTGTTGCGGAACTATCAGTCTTTGCCTCGGGAGTTTTAGCTTCTTCACCCTGTGGGGTTTGAGCAGGGGCTTTATCCTTACCTGCTTCATCTTTTGCTTCCTTTCCTGTCAGGTTTGGGCGAATGTTAGTTTTAACTTCGTTGTTATTCTTAGCTTTATCGCTTCCTATTACTGTAGTTTTCATGATTTCTAATTTTTAAATTGTTCAATACTTAATTTCTCTTTAAATCTCTGTGACGGTCAGCGGTCTGTGCTATCCGTCATACCGGGGGCGCTCTGCTTTTTCGTGTTTCCATTTCCGTTTTGCTTTTTAATCAGCACCCCTCGGCTTGCAGCCTCGGGTGGCTTTTTGTAAGCGCCCTCACCTGAACACGGCGGGCCGAAGGCCAAGACTTTGCGGAAAAAAATACTACCCGCGAGCGGAGCGAGGGGTGTGGAGATTTTTTTCCAGCAAACCCGCAGGGCACGGTCTTGGCATTTCAGTCCCGCCGTTCAGAAATTTGCTTGCGAAAAAGCCAGTCGAGAAAATGGAATGAGTTAAGAGAAGTTATTAAAGCATGAACAAGAGGAAAACCGGCAATATGGGCAGAGGAACGAAGCCTATGTTGCCTAAAAGCAGTGAAGCGGCTGAGGAACGAAGCTGCTGAAACTGCTGGTTCAATCTGCTATTGGCTTTTTCGTATCTTAGTATTTTAATTGCAGTTATGGAAGAACCTGATGGGGAATTAGGAAACACGTTTAACAATCGTTTCCGTTTTAATAGTACGCTTATCGGAATAGCTAAAGCTCAAAGTGAATTACAGCAAAAGTTAAAACCCTATCAGTCCATAATAGACGCGACAACACGCTCTACCCGTATGGCAGAGTTATCAGGTATTATGGGTATTGCGCAAGCTTTGCAAGCGCAAGCTAATAATTGGAGCAGAGACTACAGCGGGATTATTGGCTTTAGCAGGGCCATGCAAGAACAAACAAAGGCGATTAAGCCGGGGCTAACCTTTGCCGCTGAATTAGCACGTACATTACCTAAAAATTTAAGCACACCTTTTCCTGGAAGTTATAGCATGGCAATTGCGTCAATCGCCGGGCAGCATCGAGATCTTTTCCTGAACTCTCAAAAAATGATGCCGTTTCTTAGCTCACCAATTGCTTCGCAGTTAAGCAGTATGCAAATAGCATTAAATGGCATTTCCGGAAATATTGCCCGCCTAGTGGCCCAACAAGGCCAATGGGATTTAATGGATGATTTTGAGAGCGCAAGTGCTCAGGCGATGGAGTTTTCTGATCAGTTATCTGGAGAACTGGAGTTATCTGAAGAAACAGAGAGAGCATTTCACGCACTTGTTGATTTTGTGGTTTCTTTTATCAATCGTAACAAGAAAGTTGGGATTTATTCACTCTTGTTCATCGATATAGTCATTAGAATTGCATCCCTGCATCAGTATTACAATTTTTTGCAGGCGAAGCCTGAAATGGCAACCAAAGAAGATGTAAAGAAAATGGAGACGCGCTTGGTAAAGGAAGTGGCGAAAAAGTTGAATAAAGAGCAAGAAATAAGGGTAACTAATTATGCTTGTCGTGTCTACTTGAAACCTAAAAGCAAAAGTCTAATATTGTTAACCTTGCCAGAAAATTTAGAAATTACTGTTTTACAGATAAATCATAAATGGTCTTATGTCAGCTTTATTGATCCACGTGACGGCTATGCCCAAACAGGTTGGATAATGAAGAAATACTTAGTTAAAATGGGCATGCAGCGATAATTGTCCGCACAAAGTAGGTAATATAAAAGTACAATTGAAACATGACTACTATTGAGGTGGTACAGCTATCACTTCGGCAGGCTTCAGCAAACTGTATTCAAATTCACCTGCTGCATTTTTTGATATTTCGAGTTCGTTAAGAAAATTCATTAATCTTAGATAACCATCATTACAAAGATCTAATTGCTCTTTAAGATAGGGCATCCAGTTCTTACGTTCCTCATCTAACTTCTTAATAGCGTCGACATCGTTAGCATTGGATTCAAGGAACTTATTAAAGTGCCGTGTATCATAACCCCAGTAATGTACAAAGAATTTACGATGCTTGTTAAATGCCGGGTAAGTCAATTCGGCAAAATTGTTTAGCCACGTAAAGTTCTCTGATACTGCCAACTGTGGGTATTTTGATGTAATGTGCTGAAATGGTAAATGGAAATAGATAGCACCTTTTTGTTTGATTAATAATTCCGGAAAAAAAACACATAAATAATCCCCTATACGCTGCCAATATTTATAAAGACACTCAAAAGCGATTGGCAATTCTCTATTAAAGCGTCCATCCTCCATTGTTTGGTTATAGTGGTAATGTCGTTTCCCTTTAAAATAACCCCAAGAATCCGCCAGAGTGACAATATATGGATGATAAAGATATAATGTACCGAGTCGGAACTTTATGTCGGCTGTAGCGATAAATATCTCCGATTGCATCATATTTGGATTTTTCACGGTTCTTTCAATTTCAAGCTCGTCGCAAACTTCATTCAGACGGTCAATAAGCCCGGATTTAGCCGCCATTACGACCGCAGGGTTGTTAATTGCAAGCACATTAACGCCTTTATAAGTATAGCTATCGTCTGACAGACATATCAGTCCGTTAGCCTTATAGGTTTGATAAAGGGCCTCGTTATAGGCAACAATTGCTTTGTGTATATCATCCATGTTCTTAAAAAGTTGGCAGTTATAATTATTCAGGAGGTAATTTATCTTGTGGTGGGGTGTTGGGACGAATCTCTTTAAATATATTTTGCAATTCGGCCATTTCTGCCTCACTTAATGAAACTCCTCCGTCAATCATGATGATACCCTCAATCTGGATATCTTTCATATTATGGTTGGGTTTAAATCCTGTAACCTGGTCCCAGGCACCTAGCTTGGTAAAATTTTCTGGCTCCGAACCAAAATTAAGTTCCTCTTCCTGTCTTTCCTTATTTGTTGATGACAGACCGATAAAATCCCTGTGGTATTGAATAAACTCGCCCGGTGGGTCCAATAATAATGGCGGGCAAAAATTAATATCTAATGTGCCATCTTTATATAGCCCATTTTGTAAGTCAGGAATAAACAACGGCAGCGGGAACATATAGATGAACTCCCTAAAGTAAATCTGAATATGATGCGTTACATTTTTGTAGCGTGCATCTTTTTTCTTAAATACAAAAACCCTGGGTGAAGCGACCTGTAAGTTTAATTCATAGATGCTAACTTTTTCTGCAAATGGCACCAATAAATGGTCATGATCTCCATTCAGCCCCGCTAATAAATGCGGGTAAAGTTTGGCTTCAGTTTCGGGTAAACAACTTAATCCTATTTTTAGTAATAGTTTATAGATATTAAGTGGCGTATAGGTTGGTTTAAAGAATGTTGCTTTACCCTGTCCGGTTTCAAGGTCAAGGCTGAAACTCCGCTGTTGTTGATTTTGGTTGATGATCCAGGTGACTTTCTTGCCGGTAGATAAAGTAATCTCTTTTGCTACTATGGTATTGCTCTTAAACTTTATTTTCCTGTCGTTTATAGCGTTAAACGCCCTGTAGATACCTAAGAAAGAGCCAAAATCTGTTTCAAATAGCGAAAACTTATTATTGCAGGTATCGCATTCAAAGTCCGATTTTAAATTAGTATTCCCCCAAGACTTTGGGATAAGGTGAGCGATATTTTCAAAGGTAATTTCGGGATAAGCTTTGTTGCAGAACCGGCAGACGCGGTCTTGTTTTGCCTTTAGTTTGACTTTATCGTTCTTTTGATTGGCTACAATTACTCTTTGTATGTCATAGTTGGCTAAAAAAGCTAATTGCTCTTGGGCAAGTTCATCTATGGCATGGAGTGTGTGCATTTAACTCAAAGATAAAGGAAAGCTGTAGGAATTCTTGTTGCTTGTTTGCTGAAATAGGCCAGCAAAAAAAGATCCGGTGGAAACGATCAAGTATTTTTAAAAATTATTAGCTGATATTGTAGTATATTTATTTCATAAACCTTTATCAGATACTTCATGAAATCCAAACTCACCTGCATTAATCATACTTAAAATTTAAGTTTTCTTGAAAAAGGCTAAACTGCGCAGATAGGTTGCGCAGCTGTGATTTTACTTTGCTCACTACAGAAACACTTATAGTGTTAAAAAATGCTATTTATTAACATAACTCTTTATTATTAAACACTATAGTTACTTTTATCATTCGTTTTAAAATTTATGCTCATGGAACTATCGTCTACTTGTTTTAACTGTGATCAGCCTATTCCTGCTAGAACAAATTATTTTTTCTGTTCAAAGTGCTTCACGCAATTGAAGTGCAAAAACTGTAATGAGCCATTAGAAGAGGGAGATCTGGGATGCGGTAACTGTGGCACCCCCGTTGTTCAAAAAGAAGCAGACAGCAAGGCTATCAATTCCATTGAATTTGAACAAAAAGGTATTAATAAATCATTCAAAGCACGATTTACAGATACTGTAGGTGAAAATTTAGTTGCGTCTTTAGGTGGCTTATTTTTAGGTAATAGCAATTATAAGGCAGTACAAAATCCATTTACACAAGGTCAAGCAAAAGGCAATCAATTGCCGGTATCTTCGTCTACTGCAAAAATAAAAAACGATGCCAGTGTTGAAGACGCGATCATAATAGAACCGAATAGCGATGATTTAAATGGTCTTTTAGTGAAGATTTTTGAGGCTCAGGATGATAAAATTTCGCTTGTTAACTCAAGATTGAAGCAATCTGGAAAAAGAGATCACGCCATAAGGATCACCATATTGTTGTTATATGCCTATAATCTTACAGGCAAGAAACAGGTGAAAAGAACTGAACTTGTTGATATGCTTCAAGATGCGGCTGTTTATGATACCAATTTTGTCGGGTGGTTAACAAAGTGCGATGAAATAAAGAAGTTAGACGGAGATTTATTGGAATTAAATTTGCCGGGCAAAGACGCTGCTGTTGAAATTTTAAAAGAGTTCGGTAATTCAGCCATTGATAAAGGATCTGTACATTTTAGTGCTTTGTCAGCGAAAGCATCAAAAGGTCGGTCAAAAAAAACGAAGACGGAGCCTGTAGCAGGTTCTGAAACGTCATCAGCGGCAAAACCATCTTCAACGAAGATGACCCCAGTTAAAATGATAGAAATTCTAATCAATGAGGGGTATTTTTCAGAAAAACGAAGAGTGCCGGAAATAATTAAATACTGCAAGGAGAAAAAGGCCCACACGCTTGGTAACTCCCCTTTGTCGGTAGCTTTAAGCAGGATGATACAAAGCGGTAAAATGAAAAGAGAGAAAAACGCATCAGATCAGCAATATGAGTATTTCCAATAAGAATGCTACGCTCGATATCGCATTAGGTAATATTGATAAGAAATTTCGTGAGAGAATTATTGATACTTATTTGGAGTTAAAACATCGGGGATTTAAGGCTGCCTATTCTAAAGAATTTGATGGTGCCGGTATCAGTGCGGGAAAATTCTGCGAGACGATCTTTCGCTTTTTGGAAAATGAATTAAAAGGTAGTTATACACCTTTTGCTTCTCCGATTTCCAATCTTGCCGCTGAATTGATTAAAATTGAACAGTTACCAAAAACTGCTGGTAATGAGTCTTTGAGGCTAATTATTCCCCGTTCGCTCGTTGTCATCTATACGTTGCGAAATAAGCGTGGCATAGGTCACGTCGGAGGAGATATCGAAGCGAATGAGATTGATTTGTCGACAATGACAAAATTATCTGACTGGATTATTGCCGAGTTGATCAGAGTTTATCATAAAATGTCTTTTGAAGATGCACAAGCAGTTGTTGATTCACTTAATTCAAAAGAAATACCAGCAGTTTGGGAGATTAACGGAAAAAAGAGGGTGTTACAGAAAGGTCTTGAGTATAAGGATAAAGTTTTATTACTTCTTTATAGTGATATTAATAACAGTTGTGCAGTAGAAGATCTTTGTGACTGGACTGAATATAAAAACGCTTCAAGGTTCAGAAATGGCCTACTCACTGGAATGCATCAAGATGGTTTAATTGAATATGATACGGAAGTGCAGTATGCTCATTTATCACCATTAGGAATTGCTGAGGTAGAGCAACGAATACTTAAAATGGCGTAGAAAGCCCTGTCAATGATTTTCGACAGGGCTTTTCTTAAATAACTTATTGGAATTACTTCGCAGCGTTTTTCTTTTCGGTAACGGCATTGCGTACTTCCTGTGCGGTGGTTTTGAGTTGTTGCATGGTGTTACGTAACCTGGTGCCTGCTGCGCTATTACCTTTGGTGAAAAACTTGTCGGCATCGACTTCTGCCGAGGCAATGAGCTCCTTTAACTTTGTGATCTGTTCCATAAAATGAATTTTAAAGATGAATATTTAATAATTATTTCTTATTTGAAAAAGGTGGCAAAGATAAATTTTTGGCTTATACTGCCATTCCTTGTTCCTGCTCTTTTTCCTTGCCTTTATTTAACTGCAATGTCTGATCAAGCTTAGGCTCTTTTAAAAATTGTTCCCGCTTTTCCGGTTTGCCGTTTTCCTGGAAAAAGTTGATCTGGCGGAAACGCGGCGCTGCTTCAATATGCAATTTGATTTCTTCACCGTCTTTAACGGTGGTAACCAGCGGGCGGTTACCATTTTCAATAGATGCCATTAATGGTTCAAGCTTTTTAGGGTCGCCCAATTCTTTTATGTGGTATTTTTCCAGCGCCTCTTTGGTGGTAAACCCATAGGAGGGTACATGGTATTGGTTGGTTTGATAATTTTGATACCTGTCTTTCGGACTGTCCATATCTAGCTTGATCCATGCAGCATAAGGCTGGCCACCTAAGTTTAACAGGTCATCACGGTAAACCGAACGTCCCTGTATCAGATTTGCCGCTTGGTCGACGGTGAAGCCTCTGCCGCGTTCTACGAAAAAGGTTTGTGTCTGTGCAGGTGTGCGGAAAGTACGCTGGAAGTCTTTTTCCACGTAATCTACCTTACCTGCTTTCATCGAGGCCAGTTCGGTAGCGTGCCCGGCGTCTTTTCCCGCCGCCAAACGGCTGTCACCTTTTTGGTCCTTGAAAAAACTGATCGCATCGCTCACATTTTCAAAAGACTTTGTAAGGTTCTTACCAGGTTCTTTTTCATTGCGTGTAATGATAAAATATTTATGCCCCTCTTCCAAAGCCTTACCTGTATTTAAGGCTACCGCGAATTTGTTCAAATAATAATTGTCCGATTGGCCGGATTGCCTGAAGTGGGCGGTCACATCCACTTGCCCTTTATTACCTTTGAGTTGGTCGGCCACGGTAAACTCTGGTAAGCCTTTTTCCATTTTCTGCTGTGCTTCCTCAATGGCTTTTTTGCTGAAACGCAGGTCTTTCATTTCGTTTTGGATGTTCTCTAAATTGTTCCTGTTCATATCAATTTTGTTTATGGTTAATGAATTCGATTGCTTTATTTCTTCCAACAACTGGTCAACGTGCCGGTAGTAAATGGGGTAATCCGCATCCCCCGGCAGGTAATTATTTCCTGCGGCATTGTCCAGGTATTCCAAAGCCTCACCGAGTTTTTCAAACAAACTCAATTGGTGCGGCTGTAATTCCATATCCTGTGGCCGCAGTTCAAACACCACATGGGGCATCCCCACATCTTGTGCGTCTTCAAGCAAGCTGATGATTTTTTCTGCATATTTGGTTTCGAGCCGCATATCAGTTTTTGTTAACGCGAAGCAGCACGGTTTCACCACCTTTCAACTTCACCCGTATTTTTCGAACTTTCCGGCCGAACAAGCCTTTCGCCGCCGAGATACCCGCCGTCGCCGCCTGCGTCGACAGGCTGTTATCCATGCTCAAAAACTGCATATTTTCGAGCGCCCCGTCTGCGCCGCTACCCGCAGCCTCGCCCAATTCCGCTTCCGGTGCCGCAATGCCCGCCATGCCGTCCAGCGAAAACACGGTGAAATTGACCGGGATAATCGCTGTTCCTAAACGGATATTTTTAATGTCAAGTAAGAGGCGTTGGTTGGTAATGTTGCATGAGCCAAATACGGTTTGTCCTTTAGGAATTTTGATACCGTTGATTTTGATAGTATCCTGCAAACGCAATTTGACCACGCCGCCGGGGGCTACTTTCTGATTACCGTCGATGATTGCGGGAATGGCCTTAAAAGCGCTGTCCTTAGTAGCTGTTTTAACCGTTTGTTGCTTATCCTTTGCCAGCGATGGATTTTGGATTTGCATGATCTTATCAAGCATTGTATTAAGTTGCTGCATTTGGGGATCAGGCATGTATATTTTGGAGATGTTGACCACCCTGTTTCGGGCCAAATTGACCACTGGGTTAGCTGACTTTTGGGTTGCAGCAAATGCTATAAAAGCACGTACAAAAATAGTTATTTAAAAGGTAATTTCATT
>Ga0302309_10003558_pt1 | contig 11941 bp, 8 predicted proteins | sample III_Palsa_N1_1_FD_200453 | JGI IMG/M metagenome (GOLD analysis project Ga0302309, IMG submission 200453) | Peat permafrost microbial communities from Stordalen Mire near Abisko, Sweden - III_Palsa_N1_1 | ecosystem: Environmental > Terrestrial > Soil > Palsa > Peat permafrost | place: Sweden... | reverse complement strand
GCGGACGAACAAGCCAATTTTAACCGCCTTTTTAAATTGCTGCTGCAATATCCCGATGCGGAAATTTACCATTACGGTAGCTATGAAACCAAAGCCTTAAAACTTGCTGCTAAAAAATCGCCGTTTCTTAATTATTGGCCGGCCGTTGAAAAGAGAATGGTTAACCTCCTGGGTTTTTTACGCACCCATGTTTACCCGCCTACCTATAGCAATGGCTTGAAAGAAGTAGGCGACTACCTGAATTTTAAATGGGGCGACCCCGAAGCCGATGGCTTTTTGAGTATGGCCTGGCGAAAACAGTGGGAGGAAACGGATTCTAACGAAAGTAAAGACAGGTTAATAAGCTATAACCAGGATGATTGCAGGGCTTTATTACTCGTTCACCAATGGCTTATTAAACTGGCTTCAGATGACCGTCCGGAAAATGTGCAGCACGTTGCGCAGATGAAAAAGCATACCCCTTATCATCTGCAACATAACAAAGAGTTTGGCGAGGACTTCCAGTTGATTTCCAAAGCGTCTTATTTCGATTACCAGCGAAACAAGATCTACTGGCGCAATGAGTTAAAAAAGCAAACACCGGCTGCGAGTTCACCGAGGGAAAGGCCGAAGCAATTGGGACAAGGACATATGGCCTGGCAGCCAAAAAAGATCAATGAAATCATTATCATGCCACCGTTAAAAGTTTGCCCCGGTTGCGGACATACCAAATTATACTATAGCCACGAAACCAAATCTTCAGTTGTACAGACGGACCTGAAGTTTACACCCTCCGGAATCAGGCAGCATGTAACAGAATACAGGTCAGGAACGGCGAAATGCGCAAAATGTGGAAAGAAGACCATGAATAAGGCGTTGCGGATCATGCATTATGGTGATAACCTGTTTGCGCTGGTATTGGACTATTATGTGAATTTTCATGTCAGTAATGAGATGATCAGCAAACTGATAGAGGAACATTACCATATTTGGGTAAGCCCGATGTACCTGGTGATGTATAAAAACCGCTGGTGGAATAAAACATGGGCACCTATAGCTATATACATTAAGGAAATTGTGTTAAACAGCCCGGTTATCCACATCGATGAAACTACGATCAAACTATCCAGGGAGTCGGGCTATGTATGGGTATTTGCGACGACGCATACAGTATTCTATCATTACGCTGCTACACGGGAAGTTGGTTTTTTACAGGAATTATTAAAAGATTATAGGGGTATTATCGTTACTGATTTTTATCCTGGATACGATACTTTAAATGTTAAAAGCCAAAAATGTCTTATCCATTTGATCCGCGATTTGAATGATGATCTTTTTAAAAACCAGTTTGACCAGGAATATAACCGGATGGTTCCGGCCTTTAACAAACTGTTGCGCCGGATTATTGAAACTATTGATAAACATGGCTTGAAGCAGATCCATTTGCATAAGCATATCAAGGATACGGCCCATTTTTATAGCGAATTTGTTGATCGTGATTATAAAAGTGAAACAGCGCAAAAATATGCCAAGCGATTTAAAAGGCATTGGAAGCAACTCTGGACTTTCCTGGATTATGATAACGTTCCCTAGAATAATAATAATGCAGAAGCAGCGGTTAAGGCATTCGCCCAGCACAGAAGGGGTGTTAAGGGGCAAATGCACGTTAGCGGGATTACAGAATATTTGCAAATGCTAACGGTTGCGCAAACCTGCCGCTACCGGAATATTTCATTCCTCGGTTTTTTACAGAAAAGGAATGGGCTTTGGGAGAATGTACCGCCGGAGATATTGCCGGGCTTTCTACCATTTGAACAGGCAAAACTATATGTTCACCGTTTGGGGTTTGAACGTACCGCTCAATGGCAGGAATGGAAGCAACAGGGTAAAAGGCCGTCATTTATCCCATCAAATCCTGATAAAACTTATAGCGGTAAGGGTTGGGTTGACTGGCACGACTGGCTGGGCTTGATTTTCTGCCCTTCGTTAAAGCAAGAACTTTTATGCGCAGGTTGAAATTAAAAAACAGGAAGGAATACGCTGCCTGGTTATCCGGCGGGAAGCGCCCGAAATTTATTCCGGTATCGCCGCAGAAGGAATATAAGCATACGGGATGGGTAGACTTGAAGGACTGGTTAGGAATAGAAAAATAAAAACAATTTAGATTTCTATTTTTGCCATACCTTTAATCCTTATTCAAAGCCGGTAGCTAAAAAGTAGCTGCTTATCAAAGGTTTTCCTAAAATACTTAAGTATCCATTATGACCGAGGGATTAATCAGGGATTACCTGGCTGTTAATTTGGACTTTGTTGAAAAAGGGCTGGTGCTCGTAGAAAAGGAATACCACTTGAAAAATGCCTATGGCGCAAACGGATTTATTGATATCCTGGCCAAGGACCCCTATGGGAATTTTGTTGTCATTGAAATCAAGCGCAGTCAGCAATCGTCCAGGCAAGCGATACAGGAACTGCTGAAATATATTGCCTTGCTCAAGCAGAATTTTCATGCACGTGACAGCGACATCCGCACGATCATCGTATCCACAGACTGGGGCGAATTATTGGTGCCGTTTTCTGAATTGGTTCATCAAACCACCTTAACAGTAAAAGGTATAAAAATTGACTTGAATAGTCGGAATGAGCCGGTAAACGCCAAATTGGTCAAACCCATTGATACCAACGTAATAAAAAGGAATTTTTCACCCGCTTACTGGTTTGACTTGTTTTTAACAGAGACGAAGCGGGATGCGATTATCCCTTTCCTGGAAGAAAAGTGCAGAACCCTCGGCTTGACTGATTTTGTAATCTTACGTATAAACGCCAACACGGAGCCCGGCCGGCATGTAATGTATCCTTATGCCACTTGTCTCGCGTTCCAGTCGCAATCGATAACTGCCTATTTGGATATACTCAAAGATTCGGACAACCTTGATAATGAGCCCGATGATTTTGATAGCGAGGAGGAATATAAATTTTATCTGGAGGAGGTTTTGCAGTGCGAGTTGCTCGATCCGGAAATGAACGATAGCGGTGATGTCGGATCGCCTCAAAAACTTGATGCGGAATTAGCCATTGAAAACTGGCATATTAATGGCGTCCATAAATATGGTACTTTTGCAAAAGATCCCCGCTACGATGATGACCTGCTTATAAATGAATTGAGGGGACTTCATGGCAACAATCCACATAAATTCCTGAATGTTTGTGAATCTACCCACAAGCATAGATTATCGGAAATCTTTGAGGGCTGCCAGGTTACCCTTCAGGATAATCCGGATTGGAAAAAGCATATCGGGCAGGTATTCGATTATTTGCAATCCAAAAGCACGCCGTACCGCCTGATCATCAGCATTTATTCACCCCCTTCGGTTTTCGATGGGTTACTTAGAACGATCATGGGTTTGGAACATGATTATCTCCCCGTATATCGTATTTATGCAGATTTTATAGAAACTGGCGAATTGCTCATATTTAGCGGACACCTTGCCTGGGACGGCGAGATGCCTGATTTTCAGAAAACCGTCGCCTTTTTAGAAAATCAAAGAGGCGTGTTTATGACCAAGTTTATCGACTGCACCAGCGGGTATCATGATATAAAAATTATGCAATTGTTTCATCTGAAATATCAGCATGTCCTTGCCCGCGTTAAAAACGATGAATTGCAGGAAGAATCTGCCATCCAATTTAAAGATGGCGGCATGAAAAACGTCACTTTGAAATCGCATGCCGTTTTTGACTGGATTGCCGCCAACGAAGAATTAAGCGCGGTGATGTTAATCATGGCATCAACCCAGGTTTTCGGATACGGTAATTAGCCAGCTTTCAACCGCCTTCACCATAACCCCATAAAACACCAGGTGAAATGTTGATTTTTTTAAAAATCACAAATTATTCGTAAATTAGTTTTTTATTATTTCTTATGCCCGTGTCAAATCCTCAAAGCGATCAAGAATTGCTATCCCTTTTCAGGGATGGTGCTGAGGGTGCGTTTGACCAGCTATTCAGCCGCTTTTATTCCCCCTTATGTTTTTTTGCCGACAATATCCTAAAGGACAAACATGCCGCCGAAGATATTGTACAGGACATGCTCTTAAAAGTATGGCAAAGGCAACAAGACTTTGAACAACCCGGAGCCTTGCGGTCATTTCTCTATACGGGCGTAAAAAACGCCTGCTTCAACCAGTTGGACAAACTCAAAGTAAAAGCCCGTCATGAAGAATATAGTATAGCCAATCCCAACCGAGAAGCCGACATCCTCCATTTGCTGATCCGTGCCGAAGTGGTACGCCAGCTCTACGCTGTGATGGACACCTTGCCGGAACAATGCCGCAACGTGATCCGCATGACCTTTGAAGAGGGCATGAAGCCGAAAGAAATCGCTGATGAGCTGGGCGTGACCGTCAGTACCGTTAATAACCAGAAAATGCGCGGCCTCAAATTGTTAAAGGACCGCCTGTCCGACCAGGATTTCGGCATCGCTATGTCGATTTTGGGCCTTATCATCATTTCACATTAAGTCAGCCTTAAATTATGATCAAATAATCATTAAATTCCTTTAGATAAAAAGAGGGGGTAAGCTGTTCTATGCGTAATGGAACAAGATTTACGTATTGCAGATCTGATCACTGCGCATATTCAGGGTAGTATTAGTGAACCTGAAGCAGCTGAACTGGGTGCCTGGCTGGAACAACAGCCGGAGCATAGTCTGCTTTTCGAAAAGATCGTTAACGAACGAAACCTGGACGCCGATCTTGCTGCGTTAAAATCTTATGACAGCGATGCCGCGCTTGAAAAAATCAAACAAACAGAACCGGCAATCCACGCACCTAAAACATATCCTTTCCAATGGTCAAGGATCGCGGCAGCGGCTTCTATTCTTATCGCAGTTTCGGCGGGCGGCTATTTTATCCTGCATAAAAAAACAACTACCCAACAACTTGCCCAAATTCAAAAACAAGACATTCTTCCAGGTAGCAATAAGGCCATTCTGACGTTGGCTAATGGTCAAAAGGTCATACTGACCGGCGCTAAAAACGGGCAGATCGCCAAACAAGGTTTGACACTCATTCAAAAGAAAGCTGACGGGCAACTCGTTTACAAGGCAACTTCAGCAGCGACAGCTGTGGTCTATAATACCATGACTACGCCACGGGGCGGACAATACTGGGTCACTTTACCAGATGGCAGCCGTGTTTTGTTAAATGCGGCCTCATCACTGACCTACCCTGTTGCCTTTAACGGAAATGAGCGTAAAGTCACACTGATGGGCGAGGCTTATTTCGAAGTGATTCATAATAGCAAAATGCCGTTCAGGGTCGTCACCAAAGGAGAAACGGTCGAGGATATCGGCACGCACTTTAATATTAATGCTTACGACGATGAGCCGGTCGTAAGAACAACCTTACTGGAGGGCGGCGTTCGGGTAGCCCATAATGAACAATTCGAAATCCTGAAACCTGGCCAGGAAGCGGTACTGAAAGCCGATGAATTAAACGTAAGCGACGTTGATACCGAAGAAGCCATCGCCTGGAAAAACGGTTATTTTATGTTTGAAGACGAAAATATACAGCCTATAATGCGAAAGATCGCCAGGTGGTATGATGTGGATGTCATCTATAACGGCGACCTGCCTACCGATAAATTTTGGGGTACGGTCAGCCGTTTTGCCAGTGTCTCCGAAGTGCTGAATAAGCTGGCATTAACCGATAAGGTTCATTTTAAAATTGAAGGGAGGAGGATCATGGTCAGTAAATAATTACTCCAAACTCTGCCTATCGCCCATTCCGGAAAATAAAAAAGCCAGCAGTGCTTCCAACACAACTGGCCGGTGCCTGGATCGGGTCAATAAAATTTGCGATTGTATCAACTTATTAAACCAGACAAACAAATGTATACAAAATATACGAAAAAACCCGCTATACCCAAAGGGTATATCTACAAACTATGGCTGATTATGCGTTTGACCACCCTCATATTAACAGCAGCAATCCTGCAGGTTAGCGCAGCAAGCTACGCTCAGAAGGTCACGCTATCCGAAAAAAAGGCAAATCTAAAGGATGTATTCAAAGAACTCCGCAAACAAACATCCTATGATTTTATCTGTACCGATGAATTATTCCATGAAGCCAAAACGGTCAATATCAAAGTCAATGCGGCTGATCTAAAGGACGTGCTGGATCAGATATTTATGGACCAGCCCTTGACCTACACCATTGAAGAAAAAACAGTGGTGGTAAAGGAAAAAGAACTTTCCCTTCTCGACAAACTCAAATCCGCACTTAACTTGAACCAGATCGACGTTACAGGTATTGTCCTTGACGAACAAGGGAAACCCGTGGCAGGTGCAACAGCAACAGTAAAAGGCACCGGCAACGCTACTATAACCGATGCAAAAGGCGAGTTCCGTTTAAAAAATGTAGCTGACAACTCGACGGTCGTCATCTCTTTTATCGGTTACCAGAAACAGGAATTACCAGCAATAGTGGATTTAGGAAAAATCAGATTGGTTGTAGCTTCAAATGAACTGGATGCTGTAGAGGTCATCGCTTACGGCGAAACTACGCAGCGCCTCAGCACAGGTGATGTTTCGTCTGTTAAAGCAGCTGACATCGAAAAACAACCGGTAGATAACCCGCTGCTTGCACTTGAGGGAAAAGTACCAGGGTTGACTATCACGCAATCTACAGGAGTTTCGGGTGGCGGCGTTACTGTGAGAATACAGGGGCAAAATAGTTTAAACAGTGGAAATGACCCTTTGTACGTGATTGACGGGGTTCCTTATGCATCGCAGATGCTGCCAAATATTAGCGGGGTTTATGGAATTCTTGGGTCAAATGGAAGCACCGCACAGAACATATCAACGGGCGGGGGAAGCCCGCTTGATTTCATCAACCCTATGGATATTGAATCAATCGACATCCTGAAAGATGCCGATGCAACGGCTATTTATGGATCAAGGGCTGCAAATGGTGCTATTCTCATTACAACTAAAAAAGGCAAAGCTGGCCCCACCCAGGTTAACATTAATGTTCAGTCCGGCATTGGGCAGGTTGCAAGAATGTTGCCCGAATTGAGCTTACAGCAATATTTGCAATTGCGGCATCAGGCCATCAGTAATGACGGAAATACCCCGAGTCTTGCAAACGGCGACTATGACCTTTTACAATGGGATACCACGAGGTATACAAATTGGCAAAAAGTATTAATTGGTGGAACAGCACAATACACAAATGCGCAAACCGATATTTCAGGAGGAACTGGGAATACCTCGTTCCTTGTAGGTTTAGGGTATAATAAACAAGGTACGGTATTTCCAGGCGATTTTGGGGACGATAAGGCTTCTTTGCATTTCAATTTGAATAACACTTCCACGAATCAGAAATTTAAGATGCAATTAACCGGAAGTTATATGTACGGTATTAATAATTTATTTTCCCAGGATTTAACCAATATGGCGATCAATCTGGCACCGGACGCACCATCGTTTTATACCTCGAACGGACAATTGAATTTTGCCCCATTACCAAACGGTAACTCTTCCTGGCTTAATCCGCTTGCCTTGTTGCAAGCTCAATACACCATTAAAACATACAATCTATTGAGCAGCTTTTTGTTGAGTTATGAAATCGCCCGTGGACTCACAATCAAAAGCAATTTCGGATATTCAAATTTAGAAAATAACGAAGTCGAAGTTTATCCATTGTCCGCCCAAGTGCCAGAAAATAGGCCTTATAATAGTATATCATCTGTTTTTTCAAATGATGACATAAACACCTGGAATATTGAGCCGCAGATTACCTATCAAACACACATATATAAAGGGAAATTGGAGGCTTTATTAGGGTCAACGTTTCTTCAGACCAATAGCCAGGCCACGCAACTTTTAGCGGAAGGATTTAACAGCGAACAGCAATTGACAGACATCACGTCAGCGGCTTCGATAAGCCCATATCCGGGCGCAATAAATTCTATTTACAAATATGACGCGTTTTTTTCCCGCATTAATTATAACTGGCAGGATAAATATATATTGGACTTGAATGCGAGGCGTGATGGAAGCTCAAGGTTCGGCTCGGCAAATCAATTCAATGACTTTTGGTCTGCAGCAGGTGCATGGTTATTTTCAAACGAGCTATTCAGCAAAAAATTAATGCCATTTCTTTCATCTGGCAAGTTGCGTGCAAGTTATGGTACGACAGGCAACGACCAGATTGGAGATTATCAATATTTGAGCCTTTATAATACAGTTACAAGTAACGTCAGCACACCATACCAGGGAGCGACCGGCTTGGCACCAAATGGCCTATCAAATCCCTATTTGGAATGGGAGGAAACAAAGAAATTGGAGGTGGCGATGGATTTAGGAATTTTGAAAGATAGGATCACACTTAACGCAACCTATTATGATAACCATTCATCCAATCAACTTCAAAGGTACGCCCTACCAGCAATAACGGGGAATAGCGGGATAGAATTAAATTTCCCTGCGGACGTTGCAAATTATGGCTGGGAATTTTCGGTCAACTCAGTTAATCTTAAAAGTTCGGAATTCTCCTGGACAACTAATTTAAATATCACTATTCCGGAAAACAAATTGGTAAGCTATCAAAATCTGTCAACCTCAACTTATGCTGACCAGTATGTTGTGGGACAGCCCGTCACGATTACCAAGGTATTCCAGTATGCTGGAATAAATCAGCAAACGGGGCTTTACCAGTTCCGAGCCGAAAATGGCCAGCTTACGTCGGCACCGAATTATTCAACTGATCAAACGGGAATTGTAAACACTGCCCCAAAGTTTTATGGTGGTTTAAATAATAATATTCATTATAAAAATTTCGATTTTAGCTTCTTTTTTCAATTCGTTAAACAGATAGGAGCTAATTTGGGCGTTTCGGAGATATGTTACACCCTATTCACCGTCGACAAAGCGGCAAAAACGATATTTATAACTAGGGAATTTAACGCCCGGCAGCCACTGGTATGGGATGCTTTTACAAAAAAGGAAATACTGGATAAATGGGCAGCACCTGCACCCATGCGCTGTGAAACCAAATACCTGGATTTTAAAGTTGGGGGGCGAAGATTTTATGCCATGATAAACCCCAACGGACAGGAGCGCTGGGTACTCCAGGAATACACTTCCATTACGCCAAAAACTAATTTTAAGCTCTATAATTCCTTTGCCGATAAAGACGAAAACCCGGAATTGCCAGGTTCGGAATGGGACCACAGCTTCAGCGAGCAAAATGGCATAACCAAAGTGGATATTTCCATTTATAACGAATCGTTCGAACGGATGCAAAGCCTGTCTGAAGGCTTCAGAATAGGATACACTGCGATGTTAAAAAACCTGGATAACCTGTTTACCACTTTATTACAGAAATAATAAATAGAAAAAATAAGCACTCAAAAAATAAGAAATCATGAAAGCAATTAATCCCTGGATCAACTTTAACGGCAATGCCGAAGAAGCATTTACTTTTTACAAATTAGTTTTTGGCGGAGAGTTCAAAAAGATCGTCCGCTTTAAAGACATAGCCAGTGCCGAATTCCAGATAGCAGCTGATGACGCAAACAAAATAATGCACATCGCCTTACCTATCGGCAAAAACAATGTGTTAATAGCTAATGATGTTCCCGGATTTTTGGGACGGGTAGACGAAAACGAAAACCGGTTGAAAATTGCCGTTAGTGCCGACAGTCGCGAAGAAGCTGAAAAAATATTTAATGGACTATCAGCGGGTGGAACTGTTGAAATGCCTATTGACGAAAGCCCCTGGGGCACATACGCGAGCATGTTTAGAGACAAATATGGCATTGAATGGATTGTGGAATTTGACCCAAACAATAATTGACAAATTTAATAAATCAAAAAGCCACTTTACTTTCGTAAAGCCCAAAACTTACAAAGCCTGAACTTTTTTGAGAATGATTTAGGGCTTGCGGCGGCGATAAATGATGATACCTGGGCCACCCCATAGTGTTTAAAGCCCGGTTCGGTGACAGACCGGGCTTTTTTACTTTTGTTCGACTTTTGTTGTATATGGTTATTACCTTGGTCATTCCTGTGCTGGTAATCAAAACATCCGAAATAGCGAACCGTTAATTCTGCAATACTTTGACTGTGTCAATTCATTGAGCAATAATTGGCATTTTCTAAATATATAGCTAACCCTCGGATTTAATTTTATCGGTCTGCTGAAACAGCTTACCTTATTAGAGGTCCCGAAGACCGCCATCCAGTAACAGTTCAGCACCCAGCATAAAGGCAGAGTCATCCGAGGCCAGGTAAAGAGCTGCAGCCGCCAATTCCTCCGGCATTGCTACGCGTTTAACCGGTGTGAAATTTCCCATAGCTTCCTTCATTGCTAAAGCCTCTTCTGCATTGCCGGTGACCGAAGCAAATACCGGTGTATCGACAGGTCCCGGGGTTAAGGCATTGACACGTATTTTTCGGTCAAGCAGGTCAGCAGAAAAACTGCGGGCAAGTGAGCGGACGGCAGCTTTAGTTGCTGAATAAGCGGCATGGTTAGGAATACCCTTGCCGTTGACCGTCGAAGAAATCAATACTACCGACGCACCGTCTTTTAATACCGGAAGGGCTTTTTGTACCGAAAAGAAAGCACCTTTGAAATTGATATCGCTGACATGGTCAAATTGTTCTTCAGTAAAATTCGCCAGTGGCGCTAAAACATAAACACCGGCATTGACAATCAGGGTGTCTACCTTACCCAGGTGGTCTGCTACTGTTTGATAGATTCGGGTCAGGTCATCCATTTTGGAAACATCTCCCTGGATGCCCAGACCGTTAGGGCCGATCTCAGCGATAGCTTGATCGATAGTTTTTTGGTTGCGGCCTGTAATAGCGACTTTGGCACCTTCCTGTGCAAAACGTTTGGCTATGGCTAGACCAATACCGCTGCTACCCCCGGTAATAACGGCTACTCTATTGTTCAATTTTTGTGACATAATGTTAAATTTTAGACCACAAAGTTGGGGGTAATCGTACTCAGAGAACGATGAACTATCTTAAGAAAAATGTATGAACTGGTTCACTTTTTTCGTACTTTGTCGTTACGGATCTTCGACAGAAACTCGCGGGTCATGTTAAGGTAAGAGGCGAGCGCGTATTGCGGCAAGCGCTGCACCACCTCCGGGTACTTGGCAACAAATTCATTGTACCGTTCTTCGGCGCTTTGCGTCAAATTAGATACGATGCGGCGCGCAAGGTAAGCCGCCGAATGCTCGGCCATCACCCGAAACAGTGTCGCCAATTCCCAATTGGTGTCTTTGAGTCGTTGCTCGGCTTGGTGATCGATTTGGAGAATGATACTATTTTCCAAGGCTTCCACAAACTGCGTGGCCAGAGTTTGGTGAATATAGCTGTTATAGTCCGAAAGCCACCAATCCTCCACTGCGAACTGTATCGTATGTTCGTTTCCTTTATCATCTATCACATAAGAATGGAAAGCGCCTTTCAACACGTAAATCCGGTATTTGGCGACAAAGCCTGGCTGGATGAGCAACTGTTTTCTTTTGACCTTTACCACCTGGAACGCAGTAGTCAGCCGCTCCATATTTTCAGGCGAAAGGCGGGTTTTATGATTTATATTTTCGATAAAGGGCGAAAGGTCTTCCATAGCGTCAAATTACAAATTAACGCATTTTTTCGGGAAGCATTTTTTGTGAACCAGTTCACCTTTTTTGAGGGAATGGTTGGGTAATTTTATCATCTGCTATTGGGCTGATCCTGATTGGCGTTTTTTTTTTAAAATTCAACAAATAAATATCATGGAAAAATTTGCATTACTCGCGCGCCTGGAAGCTAAACCTGGTAAAGAACAGGAAGTCGCTGATTTTATAAAAAGCGCTTTGCCTTTGGCTCAAGCCGAAACAGAAACTGTGCGTTGGTACGCCCTTCAAATCGGGGCATCCACTTTCGGTATTTTCGACACCTTTA
>Ga0302309_10003554_pt1 | contig 11953 bp, 8 predicted proteins | sample III_Palsa_N1_1_FD_200453 | JGI IMG/M metagenome (GOLD analysis project Ga0302309, IMG submission 200453) | Peat permafrost microbial communities from Stordalen Mire near Abisko, Sweden - III_Palsa_N1_1 | ecosystem: Environmental > Terrestrial > Soil > Palsa > Peat permafrost | place: Sweden... | reverse complement strand
CCGTTGCAGAATGTCGCCGGTTCTCTTACTATCAAAAAAGGACAACGGCAGCCTCATGAACTTGATCAAAAAATCCGTGAGGATGGAAATATTGACCCGGGTACTGATGTGAAGCAATAACCAGCTCCTGACAAAGTCCACTGTCAGCCGACCGACGGTCAATGCTAACTGCGCCAGCAGTACTATGTATATAAAGCTAATGTCGGCCGTGCCTACACCGACATCGATCACGCTTTGGGTGAGAAAAGGAAGGATCAACTGCAAAAGACTTGCGATCCCCAGGCCGAGGACAAGCTGGAGGACCAGGCTTTTATAGGGCATAAGATAGTGGAACACATTCCTGAAACCAATTTCCGAAATAGTACGCCCGGGTATGGGTGATGCCTCGCCCTGTTCGTAAAATCTGGGGGTGGGCTCTAAAAGCAACGCCACACCTACGCCGACGCCCTGGCTATTTTTATCACTGATCCAACGCGACAGAAATTCCTCGGGCGTCAAACTTGCCTGCTCCCCTCCCGGATCTGCAATGAACAATCGCCTTCGTTTAAACCTGTACAGTACTACAAAATGCTGCTGGTTCCAGTGAAGGATGCAAGGCAACAACGCCTCGCTGACTAAAGACGCATAATTCAATTTGACAGCCCTGGTCCTGAATCCAATACTTTCAGCCGCTTCGCTGATGCCAAGTATATTGACGCCATCCTTTCCAATTTGCGTTTTTTCTCTTAATGTCTGGAGCGCAACCGTTTTGCCATAATATTTGGCGACCATCTGCAGGCAGGTAGGTCCGCAGTCCATTGAATCCGGTTGCCGGTAAAAAGGAAAAGAATTCATTGAGCATATTTAAGAAAATATCACCAGGTGTGATATATATCAACCTGGTGATAGGTAATTGATCGTATCAACAACTAGCGATGCAGCAAAACCCGCCGCCAATGGAAACGCTGCAGCCACCGCTATGGAGACATGGGACTATATCTCCTTCCTGACAGCTGCCGCCCTGTATTTTTTTCATCTGATCCTTGCTGAGCGCTTCGCCGATGTTATTCAAACGACTTCTTTGGTCCCCCTGACGCAGGGAATCTGATTTTCTGTTTTGCATCATTATAAAGTTTAAATGTGATGGTGCCTACTCTTTTTTAATGGTTTTCAGCTTCCCCATTTCCTTTGGCCAAAGAAACTCTTATAAAATATTTTTCAATTCTTCTATAGCGTAGTTTTCGGGCAACCGATGCCCGTTTACAAAAATGGTAGGTGTGTAGTCGATCTCTGCCTCCGCGCACCATTGGGCCATCGCCTCAATCTGTGCATCCTGTTGCTTCAATTCGCCGTTCATGGGATATTTTGCCGCAAACCGGCCATAAACTTTTTCAGGAGCGTTATACCAGTCATTTAAAGCCTGGCGGGTTTTTGCGCTATCTCCTTCGGCTGCGATTGCCAATAAATGCCTGGCAACGGCAGTCCTTTCGTCTTGTTCGCCATTGCGGGCAGTAAAAATCACTTTCAGGTGCACATCTTCATGGCTATGAATGATCTCTTCCAAATGAGGGTGCGCTTTGGCACAAGGGCCGCAATAAGGACTACAGACTTTAATAATAGTAGTAGCCGCAATCGGATTTCCGATGCTGATGCCTATCCGCTGCCAGCCTTCGGGCGTCTTATCCTGTTGCTGCAACAGGCTATGAAAGATTTCCCGGTTATTCTGAAGACGTTTATAAGCCGTATAATGCAGACCGGAATCCCGAGCCTTCGCAAGGACCCGCTTCAATCCATACCAGCTGAGGATGGGAAATAAGAGGCAAATACCGGCAGGGAGGAAAGGGAAAGCAGGTACATGCGCCTTGGAAGGTGAAAATGGGAAGGAAGACCAGTAATTCACAACACCCCATATCAGTTCTGAAAAAAGAACGGCCTGAACAACCAGGCAAAGCGGGCACCATTGCTTAACTACCCTCCATTGGTAATAGAGGCTGAACAAAATATAGGGCGCGGCCAAAGCATTGGCGATGGCCAGCCAGGCGGTTTTATCCGCGAAGGGGACAGAAGGATATAATAGCCCTAACGTTGTTGCTGCAAAATAAAACCAGCCGATCTCAGCCCAATTGATCCCCACTATTACCGCGGCCTTACTGCCTAATACGGCATCACAATCACTTTGTTTTCCGGCATGGCAAATCTTTTTAACAAACGAATTGCTTTTATCCGATTCATATAGCAGCAATAAAACAGCCGTCCCGGTGCCAGCCAATTTGATAAATGCGATGGTGCTATAGGCAATGGCATGGGCCATATCCAGGTTGGCCGCGATCAGCAGCAGGATTAGCGCAATGACTCCGCCAAACCATGCATTTCTTTTATACCTGACGGCCTTTTCAAGCGCCAGTTTTTGACCGAACCCCGCTTCACCGCTTTGCTCGTCGGGTTCTGCTGCCCACACAATTTCGCGGTATCGGGACAAGAATAACTCCTTCGATAAGGCTTGCGGGATGCTGCTTCTGTATAAATAGGTCACCTTTTTATCGCCAATATCCGTCACCACCACAAAATCTCCGCCAACGGAGGGCATATTTACAAAAGCTACAAAGGGGGGCTCCACCTGATCCAGGTTTTCGGCAGTGACTTTGAAGGCATTATTGCTGATGCGATACCGGTCAAAGGTCTCACTAAGACTTAACAGGCTGGGATAATGGGGGTTTTCTTCAATATCCTTTTCAACTGATGATGGGGTAACGTTGACATGTAACAACCGAAGATAGTTACTGGCAACACTTTTCAAACTGGTATTGAAACTTTGGGCCATGGGATAAGAGTTATTATTCGAACAGAATTCGGGCAATATTGGGACACTATGTATGGCAGTGGAAGTGACGACTACATGAAATATTCAGCAGGGCCTAGCATTTGTAAGGCAGGAATTGAAATTCGCTTGAAATTAAGTGTTGTTTTGAAAAATTCAAAATTATTTAAAAAAAATTAACCCTCATCTCTCTACCTTGAAATCCACCGCCTCCGGCTCAGCAGGCCAACAAACCGGTTAATAATCTCTTTTCTCGAGTCGACTTCCAAAAAATTTATAACAGCACTCAATGGAAGCCTTAACCACGCCATTTTGCCCAAACCCTGTTTAGGAGCAGCAGAACGAAAGAAATCCCCCCAACGATGGCGCTTAGGGCACGGGAATATTTCCACTCTGTTCGAAGCCATGCCCAATTGCTGTCGGTAGTCATTGCAACAATGCAGCTTAAATAAAATATGCCAGACTATTTGTTTCGGCTTCTGCTATTTATTTTTTTATGAGCCGAACAGCCAACTAATATTAGGCATATTACGAGCAGTCTCATCCATGACCGATGCAGAAAATCTCGCTACTGAGCATGTTGCCAGTGGGTCAACATCAGGAATGGAAAAATATTCAGAAGGCATATTCATACGTGATTGGAGGAGCCAAACACAATTTTAGGTCGTTAATAAATAAAGGAGTTTGTACCGCGAGTTTTAAGCCTAAGGCTCTCCCAGAATCTTTTGTATTCGTTCCAATTCGATCACATCAACCTGATCTTTAGGGCGGTTGACCGCTTTTTTATTGGCGATAAGCTGATTTATGTGCAAAAACGGCACTTTCACGCCATCTATGTCTGCAACGGAAGCCATACTTAAGCATTCATTGAAACTATACCCTTCGAGCCCCTTCATATTGACCATGATATCCAGCCGGAGACCATTCATCAAATGAATGTCGGTCCAGCCGGGCACAAATTGCATCGTCTCCAGCATATAATAATCCCCCATCCCGCACTGGACGAACGCCTTTCTCAATAGATGCCTGTTCTCGGTATTGTCATCAAGCCAGATGTCGATATCACCAGTATACCGCTGATATCCGTGTAGATTTGTAGCGTATCCGCCAACCATAATATATCTTACTTTCTGGTCTTGTAGAGCTGCCCAGAATTTCAATATTTCCTCGTCGAAGATATCCATGAAGGTTACTTACTTACAAAAGGCTTGTGCGTGATAACGGCCTTTTTCATTGTTTGCTGGATCTTGTACAAACGGGTAGCCATTAGAAACCTTTCCTTATAGGATCTGCGAAGATTTTTCCGCAACAGGTCCATTTCCGCTTTTTCAAAATCCGGCATTTGCTGAGAGACCGGCAGACTATTGTTCTTGGACATTATTGGTCAGTTTCTTATAACCGCTAATTTAGTAAAAAACGGGCATGTCGCAAAACAATAATGGCTCTAACCATTGACAATCTTAACTCTGTACCACCTCGTTCACAAACAAAATAGCAGCCTTCAAGTCCCTGGATTTGAAGGCTTTTTGTTTTGGACGCATTTCATTAAAAATTCGAAAAGCTTCACATTCAAGGCTCCAACGGTTCGATTACCATTACGTCAACTTCACGAAACAAAATCCGAACCGATTGCGATAAATGACATTTTTCAAACTTGAATGTTTGTATTTTAGTAGTAGACGCTTAAAATCATTTTAAACCTTTTCTATGCAACGGCTTAGCAGATATCTCAAAAAGATAGGGTTCTTTAACAATGACAATACCGGCCTATTCACCAGCAGACTAAACGCACTGCAGCTTCAACCAGGCGAATTCGTGCATCAAACCATACCTTACGAAAGCTGGATATTTATTGAAGATGGCCTCCTCGTTGAACTTCACACCAGAAACAAAAAGAAAGCAACTACAGTAAGAATTCACTTTCAGGGCCGCTCATTAGAATATTCACAATGCGTGTATGGTCAAAATCCTCTTGGCAAGAGAATACTAAAAGCGGTGGAAGTAACCACCCTTTACTATATGACACCAATGATTTCTGACGATGTTACCCTAGGAATTTTTTATTCGGCGATAACACACGCAATGACAAAAAGCAACCTATTTGAAAGAAACTTCCGGACGCTACACTATTCAAAAAATACGTTAAAAAAAACACATAGAATTATTAAAAACTATCCTTCACTGCTGCGGGTTCCTGCCCACAATCTGTACGACTATCTTTCAATAAAAAGCGCGCATCAAAAAAAACTGATTCGAAATGCGCAATCACTTTACCGCAAATCCCACCATTTGCCCTTATACCCCAAAAATATCGCCACAGATATGTTGTCCCCAACTTCAATGCAGGCATACGCATTGAACAACTTGAATTAAGCTAGCAGACCATATCGAAAAGCAGTTTACTTTCTGGTTTTGTTCATATTTTCGTGAAACAACCACCCGTGTTTCATCTATGAACGTACAAGAACAAATGACCGGGTATTGCATTAAGTTCAGCGCTGACGGAACATCAAATCTCACAAAGAATGCAGTAAACCGGGCTATTCCTTTGTTATTTATATGTCTTGTAGAACTGATTTTGAAAGATCTCTTCCGGATCGTATTTTTTTTTCAGCTTGAAAAAATCCTGTGCCATGGGATATGCCCTATAGAATTGTTCGCGGGTTGCGTGCAGCCGGTAAGGTAGGTAATATGTTCCTCCCAGGGAGATTGCTATGTCGACCAGTTTCTGTGTCAGATTTCGCATTTCCCTGTCCGCTCCGGGATCAACAGCTTCGTTGAATAGCATGACAAAGCCAAATACTTCCTTTCGTGCATAGCACATATACGCGTCCCGGTCTTCCAAAACATTCCGAATGGTGATGTTCATCAGATCGACCTTGTATTTTGGTATCGTCCTTCTAATTTCGTCTATGAAGCGATTTATTGAGTCGGCTGGTATAAAGTATTCATGAAGGATATCAGCGTAACCCGCTTCGCTGTTCTGATAGATATCGACCGGTTCATTCATAAGCTGATTCCTTGAAAAGATCTTGCCTTTTCCCAGCTTAACGACCAGCTTCTCCAAATGCCAACGCAACGCTTTGCCATATTCGCTGCCGGCGGAACTTCTGAAAACCGTCCTTCTGAAGGCGCTTAGTCCGGGTGCTTTCAATGCAGGGATGGCCACGCTATCGTCGATCCGAAATGTGGAAAGGATCGCCTCATTCGCGAAATCATCCTGGTTCACATTAATTCGCCCATAGATCATACCGATCCGGGGATTATTATTGACTCGTTCGCGGAAGGCTTTGAGATAGTCTCCCGAGGGCATGACATATTGATACATGCGATAAGTCTTATTGTCCGTTACTTTCAATTTAACATCCAGGATGATGCCGAAAAGCCCGTAGCCACCCGGGATGAGGGAAAAAAGCTGCGGGTTTTCACTCCGACTGCAGGTACATATTTTTCCATCAGCCATAAGCAGCCGGAACGACAAGACACTGGACGCAATAGGTCCCGAACCCACTTGCCACCCATGGCAGTTAACACTCAGAGAACCTCCGACGGTAAATGAGTTATTCGTTTGCATAATAAGGACAGATTTCCCATACTTATTCAAATAAGGGACTACATCCGACCAGAGGGCCCCAGAACCTACGGACAGCACATTATTTGTGGAATCGAGGTGCATTTGATTATAACCTCTCATATCTATCAGGATGCCCCCGGAATAAAGGGTTTGACCTCCCATGGAGTGTCTGGCGCCCCCAATGGAGATCACCCGATGGCCTCGGGCCGCAAAAAGTACCAGGTTTTGGAGTTGTTTTTCAGCCTTGTCCGGCATGGGTTCCACCAGCACAAGAGAGTCCATTTTCGTCTCATTCATATGGCTCGCGTCATCCGGGTAGCCAGGCCTGGCCTTAGGCGGCATGGCACGATGATCCTTAATATAATGATAGCTCAGAAAGATAAGCGGTCGCCCGATCAGTAACATGATGAGGAGAAAGATCGTAGCAGCAATCCACCGTCTCCGCATTCTTCTTTGCATGGGAATTGGTCGTTTTCACAAATGTAGGCCAGGCCGGCAACAATCTCACCATAATGTGGATACGGATGGCCCCACGCCATCCCATAAAAGGGGGACACCCCACTTATTTAACAAAAACCTGTAAACCCCGCATCACAAAAAGGGTATTTTCGGCCAGCCAATTTTTATTCCAAAGCTTATGTATGAAAAAAATCTACTCCCTAAGTCTTAGTTTTCTTTTTTGTCTTCCCCTGATGGCGCAATCTCCCGGCGGAGTAAGTGCCACCCTCAGTCTATGGCTGCGGGCCGATGCAGCCTCCACGCTTAGCTCCACCGATAGTCTCAACAATTGGGCATATTTCAATATCCCGGCGTTTACGTTTACGTCATCACCGCATAACCGCCCGATCGTCCAATCATCAACTTTTAATTTTCTGCCCTCCGTTTTCTTTAATGGTGTTCAGGAAATGAACGGTCCAACCGGCAGTAACGCTCCCATTACGACAGGCAATCCGGCCTATGCTATTTTTGCGGTCTGGAGTTCCAAAGTCTCATCGGAAACTCCGCAGCGGGTTTGGATCCAGGATGCCACCGACTTCCAAACCTTTACCGCTCCCTGGGGCACCACCTATAATGGAGGCGTTGGCGGAGGGTTATGGGTCTATAACGGCGAATACGGGGACCAGGATGAGATCTCTCCCTATACACAGGGTTTGGGGCTGTCCTATAATCCAAGCCAGCCTTATATCAGCGAGGTGAACCTGCTGGCCCAGAATACGAGCGACGTGGAACTGGTCGACCAGACGAATATTGCGGGGGCGACGGTGGTATTGAATTCCGATCCGTTCTACCTGGATGCGCTGGCGGACCGGTTTATCGCCAACACGGTGAACCGGCTGGGTTGCCGTGCCGTCCCTACCGAGGAGCCTTTTATAGGTAATCTGGCGGAGCTTATCGTTTACAACAACAACGTCAACGGCGGGGCTGCCAGGAATCAGATCTTTTCCTATCTGTCGATGAAATATGGTATCCCGATCGGGATCAGCCTTTTGTCGTCTGCCGGCGCCACGGTATGGAATGCGACGGCCAACAGTACCTATAACCATGGCGTATTCGGGTTGGCGCTCGATAACAATTCGTCGTTATCGGTCAACCAATCCAACAATGCGACGACCGGCAGCGGCAATGGAACGGGACAGAGCGGGAGTGGGAATATCATTTTGACCGCCGTCAACCCGATCACGGTCGACCAGAGCTTTTTAATGATCGGCAACGACAATGGCGTTTTGACGGAGACAACTTCCAATGTACCGGCGGCCGCCAGCGGATCATCACGGTTGATCCGGAACTGGAAGGTCGCCAATACGAATTCGGTCGGACCAGTGAACCTCAGCTTTGATTTTACGGGTCTTGCGGTGACAGGGGCGATCGGCACCGCGGCCGATTTCCCGCTGATGGTGAACCAGGCCGGAGATCCTACGTTTGCCACTGGATCCACAACCTTTTATGAGCCTGCTTTTACCGGTAATGTAGCCACGTTCAACAATGTGACGCTACCCGATCAGGCTGTGTTTGCCATCCTCTCGAATGCAGCGGCCGGAACGCCGTTGCCGGTGAATTTTGTTTCTTTTGCGGCCCAGCCCAATGGCAACAATGTAGACCTGAGCTGGGTGGTGGGTGACAACAACCAGGCCAGCACCTACAAGATCAATCATTCCACGGATGGGGTGCATTTCATCAGTATAGGGGAGGTGGCCAACGATGCGGAACAGCAGGCATATAGCTTTGTACAGGTGAATGCGGGGCCCGGTCAGCATTATTACCAGGTGCTGGAAACAGACCTCGACGGGAAGACCATGTATAGCAATATTGTTTCGGTTACGATAGCGGCGGGGGATTTTTCTGTCGCGGTGCTGAACAACCCGGCTGCCGGCAATACGGATGTGCAACTGCAGATCAATGCCACGACGCCGGGTACTGCCCTGATAGAATTATGGACGACAGGCGGCGCCAGGATAAGCCTGCAGCAGCAGGCCATCGGGGCGGGCGTCAATACCTTCAGCATCCCGGTCAGCAAACTGCCGTCGGGTAGTTATGTCGTGAAGGTGCAGGTGAATAATAACATGCATGTCTCACAATTGATAAAATTGTAAGCCGGCGCAGCATTCAGCAATATTAGCTTCGACGCCATTTTGCCCAAAACCAGGTCCAGGATCAGCAGAACGAATGAAATCCCCCCGACGATGGCGCTTAGGCCACGCGAATATTCCCATTCGGTACGTAGCCATGCCCAGTTGCCTTGAGAAGTAGCGCATGGTTTGGAGAGTTTACTGGCGATGGGTGGTAAAACTAATGCCGCGGCAAACACAACGACCGCGACCATCGACGGACGGCTAACCCAAATCGTCGGAATTTGCTTTGCCTGCGATTTGTTCATATTTTCGAGAAACAGTCACCGGAGTAAGGAACCCATAATTGTATATTTCATATGAACATACAAGAACAAATCAAAGAGTATATTACCAGCCAACCTGAAGTAAAACGTAGTGATATGCAAGCATTGCACCAGCTCACACTTCAAGTTTTAACAGGTTGTAAATTATGGTTCGACAGTGGTAGAAACAGCGAAAATAAAATTGTTAGCAACCCTACTATAGGCTATGGATCTCTCACCATAAAATATGCCGATGGAAAGACCAGAGATTTTTTTCAAATTGGTTTAAGCGCAAACAAAACCGGGATCTCTGTCTATCTCATGGGTATCAAGGATAAGGCCTACTTAGCCCAAACGTATGGGGAAAAACTAGGCAAGGCGAGCGTGACCGGATATTGCATTAAGTTCAAAACGCTAAAAGACATAAACATCGATATACTTGAAGCGGCAATACGATATGGGGTGAGCTTCAAAGAAAAAAGTGAGCCGATGAAATAATTGTCGAGTTCGAGAACTATGACGCGCGCCTTTCACCCATCCACCCGTAAGCTCCTCACCGGGTTCGCCGTCGCCGCCCTGAACGCCTGGTAGCTAACCGTCAATGCCGCGATCAGCACTGACCCGGCGCCAGCCAGCGCAAAGATCCACCACGAGAGGCTGATCCGGTACGCGAAATCGTGCAGCCAGGCGCTCATCATAAACCAACCCAATGGACCAGCGATCAGGAAAGCCAGGGCGATCAACCGGAGAAAGTCTACCGAGAATAGGTAAGCGACCTGGCCGACGGAGGCGCCCAATACCTTACGGATGCCGATCTCGCGGGTGCGCTGCTCGGCGGAGAACATGACCAGTCCCAGCAGACCCAGGCAGGAGATCACGATCGCCAGCGTCGCGAAGAGGGTCGAGAGCCGGGATACGAGTTGTTCGCTGTTGTACAGTTTTTTATAGGCTTCGTCCACGAACTCCAGGTTGAAGGCGTAGTGGGGATTGATGGCTTTGTACAGGGTCTGCAAACCGGCCACTGCCTTTTTCGTTTCTCCGGGTTTCAGGCGTACGATGACCACGCCAAAATCCTCCCACTCTTTGACATCCACAATAACCGGCAAAATGGGTTCCCGGAAGGACTGGGTGTGATAATCAGCCAGCACGCCGATGATATGACCCCGCTTGTTCCAGGCAGATACCATTTTGCCCAGCGGGTCCTTCATGCCCATTCGTCGCACGGCCTCCTCGTTGACCAGGAAGCCGTCGGAAGAGTCGGTACCGTTCAGCGGGGAAAAGTCCCGACCTTCGTCGATCCTCAGGTGCATCAGGGAAACGAAATCAAATCCGACCGACGCAGGCTTGAATCCGACCCGGTCGGTCTTCCCTTTACCCTCCCAATTGAACGCGTCAGGGTCGGCCACGAAATTCATCTCCTGGGGCGCTTCGGAACTCCGGTCGACCATCGCAATGCCCGGCATCGACAACGCCTCGTGTTTGAAACGTTCATATTGCTCCATTTTGGTAAACTCGCCTTCCACCCGGAAATAGACCAGGTTATCGCGGTTATACCCCAGGTTGCTATTTTCCACATAGTCGGTTTGGCGCAGGATCACGATCGTAGCGATTATGAGTACAATAGAAAGCACGAACTGGAAAACGGTCAGCCCCTTACGAAGCCATACCGCTCCCCGGGTGGACCGGAAGATCCCCTTTAACACGGAGACGGGTTTCAAGGAAGACAAATAGAGGGCAGGATAACTCCCCGCCAACAGACCGGTGAGCAAAAGAATTACGGCCATACCCACCCAGAAGGAGACTTGCGCAAAGGGAAAGTCGATCTGTTTGCCGGTAAAATGGTTGAAGGCCGGTAGCAAGAGCAGCACCAGGCCTATCGAAAGGACCAAGGCCATAAAGGAAAAGACCAGCGATTCGCCCAGGAACTGCCCAATCAGGTATCCCCGGGTCGACCCGACCACTTTGCGGAGGCCGACCTCTTTGGCGCGCCGCACGGAACGGGCCGTCGCCAGGTTCATAAAATTAATGCAGGCGATCAGCAGGAGGAAAACGGCCACGCCGCTAAAAATGCGCACGTACTCGATCCTGCCTGTCTCCGGGCGGCCATTGACGAACACGCCGTGCAAATACCGGTCGCCATACCGTTGCAATCCCACCTCGAGCTTGACCCCGTTCTTGTCGGCCAGGCGGGTTTGCAGGATGAGGTTCAGTTTAGCGGTCACGGCAGCCGGATTCGCCCCGGGCGCCAATGAAAGAAAACTCTGGAAATCGTCGCTGGGCCAGTTCACCAGGGCTTTCTTGTGGTTCTCGAAGTTGAGCAGGAAGTCAAAATACAGCGAACTGTGGGGCGGCAGGTCTTCGAAGACCGCGGTGATCGTAAAGTCCAGGTTATTCTCGAAGCGAACCGTCTTCCCCATCGCTGCAGCCGGGCTGCCAAAAAAGATGATGGAAGCTTTTCGACTCATGGCCATGGCATGCTGATCGCTCAGGGCCGTGGCCGGGCTGCCTTCGAGCAGCGGATAGCTGAATAGCCGGAAGAAATCCTCGCCGGCGCGGGCGCCGTCCAGCTTGACCACCTTATCGTTGTAGGAGATCGTTTCGGCATGGCCCCAGGGAAGGTCATAGCCCGTAGCATAGTAAGCAAAATGGGTAATTTCCGGGATCTCCTTTTCGACGCCGTCCAGGAGCGCAGGGTTACCGGGGGGCCCAA
>Ga0302309_10003552_pt1 | contig 11955 bp, 7 predicted proteins | sample III_Palsa_N1_1_FD_200453 | JGI IMG/M metagenome (GOLD analysis project Ga0302309, IMG submission 200453) | Peat permafrost microbial communities from Stordalen Mire near Abisko, Sweden - III_Palsa_N1_1 | ecosystem: Environmental > Terrestrial > Soil > Palsa > Peat permafrost | place: Sweden... | reverse complement strand
AATAACTATTTTTGTACGTGCTTTTATAGCATTTGCTGCAACCCAAAAGTCAGCTAACCCAGTGGTCAATTTGGCCCGAAACAGGGTGGTCAACATCTCCAAAATATACAATTATAGGCTGAATTTGGGTTTTTTTGACCAGTTTATACAAAAGGATATTTTTTTTGGATTTAGAAATAAAGGATTACTTTTGCATTGTCGACAAAATAGGTAGGCAAAGCAGATGATTAAGTATAGTAACATAAGTGCCTTGATATCAGAAAGCATATTGTTCAATCGAAATGAATGGTGTTGCTGCTGCTAATTTCAAGTTTCACCCGTCATGATCCCATAAAATACGCTTCAGGATCGCAGGAAGTACTAATGATCTCACTACTTTAACTTTTTTCAACCGTGTCTATCGATTCCATAAATACCCCAGCTGATAATGAATTACTTGTGTTGATCCGGGAGGATAACCGTAACGCATTTGAACAACTTTACAATCGCTACTGGTCTAAATTATACCTATCTGCCTATAAGATCCTGCGCGAACGCCATGGGTCTGAGGATATTGTGCAGGAAGTACTTGTAAAACTATGGATACGGCGGCACGAGCTGGCCATTGATAATTTAAATGCTTATTTACATAATGCCGTACGGTTCCAGGTTTTCAACCATATCCGTAACTGCAAGGTTCGGGTAAGCCTCTTTGAAGAAATTGAAGCGTTGCCGGTTGCCAATAATGCAGAGAATACACTGTTAGCTTTCGATTTTAATCGAAAACTGGAAGGTGGCGTTACCGGTTTGCCTGAGAAATGCCGGGAAATATTCCTGTTGAGCCGGAGGGAGCAGTTATCGACGAAAGAGATTGCGGGCAAATTGGACCTGTCGCCTAAAACAGTCGAAAACCAGCTTACTATTGCGCTAAGGCGGTTGCGCGTTTCATTCGGCAAAGCGCTTTTCTGATCTGCCGGCCGGCAATCCAATCTGTTTTTTTATTTTTTTAAATTTTTTTTGGGGGTACAGGGGATATTGAAGTGACATGCATTAAATACCTCCTGATGGATAAAGAAAGGTTTAAAGTTTTAGTGGATAAATATATTCTGGGCAACGCTACCGAAGAGGAAACGGATATGCTGATGGAAATTTACCAAACTTACCAGGACAAGTCCTTAGATTGGGATGAAGCGGCGATGGGCGAAAAGAACGCCGTTGGCGAAGACCTTTTTTCGGGGATCGTACGTCAAATAGACGAACAGGAAGCCAAACCAGTACGAGGTTCATTTTTTCGGTATGCCATTGCTGCCTCAATCGTGTTGTTTTTAACCGTCAGCGGTTATTTTCTTTTCCATAAACATGGTGGCCGTTCACTGGCTACGGTAAAAATTACCGATAAGCCTCCGGGCAGGTCACAAGCTACCCTTACCCTGGCCAATGGAAAAAAAATAGTGTTGGGCGGTGCGGTGAATGGCAATTTAACCAGCCAGGCTGCAATAACCATCAGCAAAACCAGTAATAATGTGCTTGTATATACCATCAGGCCAGATGAAGGGCTTGCGCAAAGCCCGTCGCAAAAAAACACCTTAACAACCGCAAATGGCGAACAATACCAAGTGATTTTGCCCGATGGCTCGCATGTGTGGCTGAATGCAGCATCGTCGCTAACCTATCCGGTGGCGTTTACCGGCAGATGCCGGGAAGTGGAATTAAATGGGGAAGCATATTTTGAAGTAACGCATAATAAGGCGATGCCGTTCCAGGTGAAAACACTACAACAGGAAGTACAGGTGTTGGGAACCCACTTTAATATAAATGCCTATCAAAACGAACCTTTAACATCCACAACATTATTGGAAGGATCGGTAAAAGTAATGCTCACGGCCGGTGATAAAGCTGTAACCATTGTGCCAGGGCAGCAGGCCGTTGTTAAACAGAATGGCCTGAGCGTAGAAGAAGTGGACACTGACGATGCAGTGGCCTGGAAGAACGGTTATTTTTTATTTGACGATGAGGATTTGGAAAGCATTATGCGGAAGATATCCCGCTGGTACGATGTTAAAGTGGACTATACCGATAACGCATTGAAGCATGAGATGTTTAGCGGTACCATTTCCAGGTATAGCCATGTTTCGCAAGTGATCAAAACACTGGAGCTCACAAATGCTGCACATTTCCATTTAGAGGACAATAGAATAACAGTGACACATTAACCATAACTAATTAAAAAACAGATGAAAATACCCGGAAAAGACTTATAGCAAATTAAGGGATAAAGGATAAAAAAATCAGGAGCGCTTCTAACACTCCTGACTAAGTTATCTGATCAAATCCGCACAGTGTGTTGAGAACCATTTAAAATTCAAACAGATAAACAAATGTATAAAATTTATACTAATCCATTGCGTGTGCCGCTGGGCCGCGCAACCAAGCCCCTGTTGGTGATGAAGCTGACTATTTTTTTACTCATCCTGTCCATATTCCAGGTAAGCGCCGCCACCACCTCGGCCCAGGTACTGGTGCTGAATAAAAAGAATATGACCATTAAACGCATTTTTAAAGAGATCAAAAAGCAGACCGGTTATGATGTCCTGTACCAGCCGGATAAGCTGGACGCGAACCAGACTGTGAACGCAAACTTTGATCATGCCGGCTTAAAGGATGTGATGGCAGCTTGTCTAAAAGGCCTGCCCCTGACTTTTACGTTTTATGAAAAGGCCATCGTGGTGCAACAGGCAGCACCAGGTGCGCAGCCGGTGCCGCAGGCCGTTCAGCTGATTACGGTTACTGGCAAGGTGGTTGACACCACGGGTGCATCTTTGCCCGGCGCAACGATCAGGGTAAAAGGCAGTAACCAAGGCACCATCAGCGACGAAAACGGAGCTTTCAGCTTAAAAAATGTTCCGGAAAACGCGACATTACAGGTTTCATTCATCGGGTACGTTACCAAGGAGGTGACGCTAGGTAACGGAAGCAGTCTGACGATTGTTCTGCGATCCGCGGGCAATAGCTTAAGCGATGTGGTCGTGGTGGGCTATGGTACGGTGAAAAGAGAAGATATGATCGGCTCGGTTGCGCAGGTTAATGCCAAAGATATCAATAACCGTACAACACCCTCGCTATCTAATGCACTCACGGGGCAATTGGCCGGTGTTAACATTAACCAATTATCCGGCCAGCCCGGGGCGGACGGCGGCACGGTACAAATACGTGGCATAGGATCATATGGCGCTTCACCGGCACCGTTGATACTCGTTGACGGGATCCCCACCAACTCTTTTGACGAGATCAACCCATCGGAAGTAGAGAGCGTTTCCGTGTTAAAAGATGCATCTACCGCTGCAATTTATGGCTCACGGGCCGCTAATGGTGTGATACTGGTCACGACGAAAAGCGGGAAAAACACCGATAACAAGCTGCACATTGATTATAACGGTTATGTCGGCGTTCAAAAGCCGACAAACGTCCCACAGTTTGTAGATGCCGCCGAATATGCTGCTTTGCTCAATATTGCGCAGCCCGGATCTTATACATCCGCCCAGATCGCACAATTTGCCGCAGGAAATCCCAACAGCGACTGGATCAATATGATCATTAAAAATTCTGCGTTGCAAACCGCCCATAACCTCAGTTTTTCCAATAACACACAAAGTACCCAGTATATGCTGGCCTTCGGTTATATGGACCAGGATGGTATCGTAGCTAAAAATGATTTCCAGCGTTACAACGTCCGGCTGAATATGACCAACCATATTTTCAAGAATCTTACGCTCACCACCAGGCTTTCGGGCGCCCAATATGCCGAAAAAGAACCGGCAATGCCCGCAACGTTGGCGGGTGGCGGCCTGCCTGGCATGATCGATCAGCTGATCCGCACCCCGCCCGTTATTCCCATCTATACATCGCCAGGCCAGTTTTCTATCGGGGTTGATAACGGAACGCCTTACACTTATTTTAATAACGCCTCATTTGAAAACGACCTGCGAACAGACCTGCTCATCAATGAGCGCCTCGATTACAAGATCATACCCGATCTGACCGTATCGATTATCGGGGCATATACGCAATTGACGGAAAATAACCAGGTTTTTAATGCCAACCAGGTATTGAACAATACGGTAACCCTGGGCCCCGGCACTTTCGCGCAGTATAATGATTCGAATCCTTATAAGACCCTGCAGGAATTGATCGAATACAAAAAGGAATTTAAAAAACATCACCTTGATGTACTGGCGGGCCATACCTATGAATATCAGCAGTACAATTACCTGTACGCCAGCAGGGGCAATTATTATAGTAATACCCTTACGCAATTACAAGCCGGCGACCCTTCAACTGAAACTAACACCGGCTACTCTTCCGTCTATACGTTGGATTCTTATTTCGGCAGGGTAGACTATAACTATGACAATAAATACTTGCTGGAAGGTGATATCCGCAACGATGGTTCGTCCAAGTTTGCGCCCGCGTCACGTTATGCTGTTTTTCCGGGCGTGGCTGTTGGCTGGCGTATTTCGCAGGAGAATTTCCTGAAGGACCATTTCAGCTGGTTGAATGACCTGAAGCTGAAAGCCTCCTATGGCGTCCTGGGTAATCAGAATTTGTATCCAAACGGGGTATCCGATCAACAGGATTACCCTTATCAGACCGTGCTAAGCGGTGGCCATAATTACCCCTTCGGTGGCGTACTTTCATCCGGTTACCAGCTCAATACGCTGACCGATGCGAACCTGCATTGGGAATCTACCCGGACGGAAGACCTGGGGCTGGAAACAACTTTGTTCAATAACCTGACGGTATCGGCTTCCTATTATAACCGAAATACTTACAATATCCTACAAGCCCCGACAGGAAGCGTGTCGCAGGTTTTAGGCTATAGTATTGGTGTGGAGAACGCCGGTAAGCTCACCAATAAAGGGTTGGAATTTACCGCTAATTTTAAAAATCACATTGGTTCGGTTGGTTACAGCATATCCGGTAACTTCAGCACCCTCGATGAAAAAGTGACCTACCTGGGTGTCGGGGGGGCACTGCAACCCGATGGGCTGATCGCCAACAGCAACGGCCAGATCGTCGGCTATCCTTTGGGCGCTTTTTATGGTTATAAAACTGCCGGCTTATTTACGAGCGCCGCAGAGATCACCAAATGGGCGAATGAAACGGCAGTTAACCCAACCCCGCAGCCCGGCGATATAAAATACGTAGACCTGAATGGAGACGGAAAGATCACTTCGGCTGACGAAACTTATCTCGGTAGCTCGGTACCTAAATATAGCTACGGCTTAAACCTGAACCTGACCTACAAAAACTTCGATCTTTCTGTGGTTGGGCAAGGCGTGGGCGACGTGGTTAACCAGCTAAACGATTATATGGGCTGGGCATTTTATAACCAGGGCAGCGTGCCGCAGTTTGTGGCCGATAATTACTGGTCGCCTTCCAATAATAACGCCAATGCCAAATATCCCAGGTTACAGGTAATTACCAATGCAGGGAACGGAAATACCCAGGCTTCGAACTTTTACCTTTACAATGCCAGCTATTTTAAGATCAGGAATTTGCAGATCGGTTATTCCTTCCCGCAGGCAATGGTCTCCAAAATAGGTATTAAGGCATTGAAGGTTAATCTGGGCGCACAGAACCTGTTTACGTTCACCAAGTTTCCGAAAGGAAATGATCCGGAGTACAGCAATTCCGGCAGCTATTATCCTACGCTTACCAATTATACCCTGGGTGTTAATTTAAGTTTATAACCTCAAATTATTGATTATCATGAAACATCGTTCTATATTTCTGCTTATTGTTTTGCTGGCCGCTATTAACTTCAGCACCTGCCGCAAGCAATTGGATCAAAACCCGGTTGACGAATTTACCAGTGAAAACTTCTGGACCAGCCCGCAAAACGTACTGGAGGCACTGGCCGGTGTATACCGTGGCGGTATACAGATGGATGCCAGCCCAAACACCAGCGCGGAATACAGCGCAACAGACTGGTGGTCGTATTACGGTCTTTTATTCCTGGAGTTTGCATCTGATAACGCCTATGACAGGCGTGGCGATAGTTCGCCCATTGTTAGTTTAACCAATGGTACGCTAACGGCCACCAATACCATTATTGATAATTACTGGCAGGCCAGCTATGCACGTATTGCCGAGTGTAATTATTTCCTGGAAAATGTAGGCAAAGCCAACCTGGGCGCAGCCCTAACCAACCGCTATACCGCCGAAGTGCGTTTTATACGTGCTTGCCAGTATTTTTATTTGTCGCAGTATTTCGGTTCTGTGCCTTTAATAACCAGTACGCTAACAACGGCCCAGGCCAATACAGTTGCAAAAGCCCCTTTAGCAACCATCTATACCTTTATTGAAACTGAGTTTACGGCCTCCGCCGCTGCTTTGCCGCGCTACAGCGCTTTGACTACTTCCGAGCAGGGGCGCGCAAGCGCCCAGGCCGCACTGGCATTTTTAGGCCGTACCTACCTTGCCGAACAAAAATGGAGCAATGCCGCTACTACCTATAATCAGATCATTACTGATGGCGACAATACCATTGATCCGAATTTTACCAGCCTTTTTGATGGCAGCAATGAGAGCAGCAAAGAGATCATTTTTGCAACCCAGTATTTGGTTAACACTGCACCGAATGCTATGCTGCAGCATACTTACCCGGCAGCTTTAGGTGGTTATATGATATCAGACCCGCTGGGCAGCCTGGCCGAATCATTTGAGTTTACAGATGGTACACCATTTTCATTTTCCGACCCAAGGTATAACCCGAAAAATATTGGCCAATATCGCGACCCGCGTTTAAATTATACCATCCTGTCAAACGGGCAAACGTTTAAGAACATTACTTATGACAGCAACCCGATGGACGCTTCTTCGGCAGACCAGCTAACGCTGACCAAGCAAGCTACCCGTACCGGCTTTGCCCCCATGAAATTCAATTCGCAAACCTTTACAGGAAATAACCTGGCCAACTCGGGCATCGACCTGCCCATTATCCGTTACTCGGAAGTATTGCTGAGCTACCTGGAAGCCGAACTGGAATCAGGCGCTACCATTAACCAGGCCTTACTGGACGAAACCATTAACCAGGTGCGCGGCAGGGCGTCGGTGAACATGCCCAAGGTTACGGAAACAGACCCAACCCTGCTTCGCGTAATTTTACGCAGGGAACGCAGGAACGAGCTGGCATTGGAAGGCACGCGTTTATGGGACCTGTTGCGCTGGGGCATAGCCGGCACTACGCTGCAGGGCCAGTTTTATGGTGCACCTTTCCCTGGCGCCACCAATTTACGGCTCAATCCTTCGGGCACTGCCGACCCCAACAGCCGTTGGTATGTGACCACTAAAGCTTTCCGCGTAGGGCAGGACGAACACTGGCCGATACCGCAAGCTGAACAAAATATAAACTCTAACCTTAGATAATATTTTTAATTTTATGAAAAAGAAAAGCCTGTTTCTTATTGCATCGGCCATTACTTTTAGCTTTGGTGCAATTGCGCAGCAACACCGGCATGCAAAGGCATCGGAGCCTAATGTTATCATTATTATGACAGATGACCTGGGGTATGGCGATCTGAGTTGCTACGGCAGTGCCAAGCTGAAAACGCCTAACGTTGACGCCCTGGCGGCATCCGGCATCCGTTTTACCAACGGGCACAGTACTTCTTCCACCTGTACCCCCTCGCGCTATGCGCTGATGACCGGGAAATACCCCTGGCGAAAACAAGGTACAGGTATTTTACCGGGAGATGCTGCGCTGATTGTGCCGACAGACAAAGCCAGCCTGCCAAAAGTATTTAAGCAGGCCGGTTATGAAACGGGTATTGTAGGCAAATGGCATCTGGGCCTTGGCAACGCCGTGGCAAAGGACTGGAATGGCGAAGTAAAACCTGGGCCTAATGATGTAGGTTTTGATTATTCCTTTATTTTCCCGGCCACTGCAGACAGGGTACCCACCGTTTTCCTGGAAGACCACAAAGTGGTAGCACTGGACCCTAAAGATACCATAGCGGTGTCTTATACCCATAAAATAGGTAATGACCCCACCGGTAAAGAAAACCCTGAACTGCTGAAGCTGAAAGCGACGCCCGGCGGGGGGCATGATGGCACGATCGTAAACGGTATTGGCAGGATCGGTTTCATGAGCGGCGGTAAATTGGCGCGGTGGGTGGATGAGGAAGTTTCATCGACTTTTTTGGCCAAAGCCGAAGACTTTATTACCCAGAACCGGCACCGGCCGTTCTTCCTGTATTTCGCCATGACCGAACCCCATGTGCCCCGTATGCCTGCAACCCGTTTTAAGGGCAAGAGTGGTTTGGGTTTACGGGGCGATGTAATACTGCAAATGGACTGGACAGTGGGCGAACTGATGAAACAGCTGAAGGCTTTGAACCTGAGCAAAAACACCATCGTTATTTTTACCAGCGACAACGGACCGGTACTGAATGATGGTTACCTGGATGAAGCTGTTGAAAAGTATAACGGCCATACGCCTGCAGGGCCAATGCGTGGCGGTAAGTACAGTACGCTTGAAGGTGGCACCCGCCTGCCGTTTATTGTTAGCTGGCCCGGGAAAATTAAGCCGGGTGTTTCGGATGCATTTGTATCCCAACTGGATCTGCTGGCTTCTTTTGCTTCCTTTACGGGTCAGCATATTGGTATAAAAGATACGCTGGATAGTGAAAACCACATTGACGCACTTTTAGGAAGATCAGCCCGGGGTCGGACATCCTATATTGAGCAGGGCGGTATGCTGGCTATTGTAAAGGATGGCTGGAAATATATTCCACCGCACCCGGGTGTTGCCAGGATGAAGATCGTGGATATAGAAACCGGCAACGCCGATGGGCCGCAATTGTATAACCTGAATACGGATATTGGTGAAAAAAACAACCTCGCCGCTCAATATCCGGAAAAGATAAAAGCATTGGATGCCTTACTGAAATCATACCAAAAACAATAATTGTAAATGCCGGGGCGAAGGCATTTCCTTCGCCTTGTTTTATATTTTTAGGTAAAGTTCCTGGATCGCCAGGTGTAATTTTTATAAAAAGAATGGAAAAGATCGCTGTTTTATCATTTTCGGTGCTGACGCTGTTGTTATCGGCAACCGGATGTCGCCAGGCGCCAAAAAGGGCCTTTACCGTAAAGCAGGTAACCTCGGTAAAAAAGGGTGCAAAATGCTGTACCGGTAAGACGCCGCCACGCTTTGGCTTTTCGTCAGTGAACAGTTTGAAAAAAAAGTAGCATGTATTTATTAAAAAGAACATTGCTGCACAAATCAGTCGCAAAATGTATTTGTATGACTGCTGTATTTGCAATAGCAGCCTGTAAAACACACCAGGAAAAGAAAGCGGCGCTAAAAACTGACACTGTTAAGTTTAACGGTGGTACTTTAACACAAGGCATGGTTTATATTAAGGGCGGCGCTTTTATGATGGGCGGCGATGATGAACAGGCCGCACTGGACGAATTACCCAGGCACCGCGTTGTTTTAAAATCTTTTTGGATGGACGAACACGAAGTGACCAACGCGCAATTTGAAAAATTTGTTGCCGCTACAGGTTATATTACAACTGCCGAAAGAAGGCCGGATTGGAAAGAGTTAAAAAAAGAACTCCCGCCAGGAACGCCTAAGCCACCGGATAGTGTTTTAATACCCTCCTCATTGGTTTTTACCCCACCATCGCATCCGGTTGAACTTAACGATTACTCGCAGTGGTGGCGATGGGTGGCAGGTGCAAACTGGCGGCACCCGGACGGCCCGGGAAGTGATATTAAAGGCAAGGGAAATTATCCGGTTATCCAGGTAAGCTGGGATGATGCCATGGCTTACTGCAAATGGGCAGGTAAACGTTTACCTACCGAAGCGGAATGGGAATACGCCGCACGGGGCGGTTTAACAGATGGCATTTATTCCTGGGGGAATGAAAAGATAAACGAAGGTAAGCCCAAAGCCAATACCTGGGATGGGCATTTTCCCGATAAAAATACGGCGAAGGATGGTTATGTAGGCCTGGCCCCGGTAAAATCATATCCGCCCAATGGCTATCATTTGTATGACATGGCGGGCAATGTTTGGGAGTGGTGTGCGGATTGGTATCGTGACGACTATTACCGCCAGGCAAATAACAACAATGATCCACAAGGCCCTGCCAGTAGTTACGACCCGGATGAGCCTTATGCCGCTAAAAAGGTTACCCGTGGCGGCTCATTTATGTGCAATGAAAGTTATTGCTCCGGCTACCGGGTATCCCGGCGTATGAAAAGCACCCATGATTCGGGTATGAGCAATCTTGGGTTCAGGAGTGTAAAATAAAATACATCAAGTAACTAGTAAAACTAGAATCAATTTTAAAACCTATTAGCTAAGTAATTAACGTGAGTTCGGGTTAAGCGGCCAAAAGTAATTGGTTGTCATTCTTATCGAAAATGATATCAAGGGAAGGTTTTTCAATGTTGCGAAAATGTTGCTACGCCATTGCGAAGGCCTTGCGAGAACTTTATTATGATTTTGATCTCAAAAGCATGTTATTGCGAAACCTTGTAAAAAAATAAGAAAAGAAAAAGGGTACACTTGCAACTCACTACAAAGGGTGAGAATACCATGCCCCATCAATTCAAAAATTTAGTGGGAAATTCCGGTTACTGCGAATGAAGGATTTTTGAGTTTTTTGAAGCTAATTTTCAATGATACTTCGGTACCTCATTTTGCCTACACTAAAGGAAATTATTATTGTAAATAATTGGTGCGTAATTATGTCCGCTTGGGATATTCAAAATCCTTCAGCAAATTAGCAAGAAGCTGCATGTCATCTAAAAAATGGTGAGTAAGTTGTATGTCGTGGTTCACTGAAAAGCCTCGATTCGAAAGTCTTGAGGCTTTTGTCATTTCAAACTATTTTGATACCTTCAAATAAATCCCTTATCTTTCAATGAAGTGTATATATATTTTATCACTATCCACGGCTTTCTTATCGTCTGCTTGCAATCACAGTTCCAAATCCACTCGGTCAACAATAAAATTAGCTGACAAGCCAAGCATAAATCGCAAAGTTGATGCAGACACCTCATTATTTTGTGCTGACTATAACAACGCCGGTGATTACTATTCAGATGGAGGATCAACGTTAATAGAATATGAGCACAAAAGAAAAGGATATTTTAGTGGGAAAACCAAGTTGTCTGAAAAATATGTACGCGAACACTTGTTTGATGACATGTGGGCAGTTTCAGACACAACCGTTTGGAATAAAGATACTTCCCAAGCAATGCCAGACGAAATATCAAGTGCTGAATATTATTTAATAAAAGTTATCACAATTACCCCAATGTACAAAGGTCTTGTGTATGAAAAGTTAACCGATGAAGAGTCGACGAAGTATTTCTTAACCATTGATAAAAAAGGCGAATTTATTTCACGCATACTCATAGCGTGGTATGGGCCTATGAGTACTTTCGAAGATGACGAAAGCCAAAAACACCCTTATTATAGCTCTATAAGTGGATGTATATACAAAGATGAAATACAGTTAGTGGATGATCGTGACCAACATCGTGTAACAGATAACAATGATACCTATAAGATTCATCCCAATGGACAAATAATAAGAGTTGTACCTGGGCAAAACCATAATAAAACCAACTTATAATATACAGCTAACGGCTATACCACTCACAGAATCTCTTAATTGTTCAATAAGATGGTTCGAAAATAATCCAATTGGGATCACATTTCAAGTTATAAGCCTCAAGTCGAAAGTTTTGAGGCTTTTTGTTCTTGAGTAGTAGGACACTGCTTGCATATTCGTCCGAAGTTTGAAAACTTTAGATAGTGGAGGAAATAATCCTTCCTAAGGATATTAGGATTGAGAAAAAAATAAAAAAGTCCCGCGGGTTGCGGGACTGAAGATATTATTAATAATAGCGATAGTAAGTGTGGTGGTTTTTAACATAAGGTGAACGATGATA
>Ga0302309_10003545_pt1 | contig 11965 bp, 5 predicted proteins | sample III_Palsa_N1_1_FD_200453 | JGI IMG/M metagenome (GOLD analysis project Ga0302309, IMG submission 200453) | Peat permafrost microbial communities from Stordalen Mire near Abisko, Sweden - III_Palsa_N1_1 | ecosystem: Environmental > Terrestrial > Soil > Palsa > Peat permafrost | place: Sweden... | reverse complement strand
ACTCTAAAACTATTAGAAGGTGAAAACGGATTAATCCTCTTCTTCTGCTTTAATCAGTTCTGCCTGTTCTGTTTTGTAATTGTATTTCACAAAATTACACCACCTGCAATCCTCTTCTCCGCAACCCTGCTCAAACTCCATATTCATAATTTTACTATAAGAATCTTTTATCTGCCCCATCACTAGTTTAATATCTTCGGGCCTGGCATAAATTTTCTCTTTCACAAAACTTTTCTTACTGTCCTTTTGCACAAAGTCGATTTCCCCGGAAATCATCTCGTACCTGTTGGTGCGGTCGTTGTCCAAAAGAATCTTGTAAAATATGATCTGCCGCCAATAGTCGCCGCCTTTAGGGTCTTTTTCGTTGGGCTGATTTAACTTCTTCTTTCCAGAGTCAGGGCTTCCTGTTTTATAATCTACCACATTTACTTTAAAGCCGTCAAACTCCAACTTATCCAAAGCCCCTGTAACCGGTATGCCTTGTACTTCGGCATTATTAATCCTGTATTCTACTACCACAACTTTCTCCCATTTGTTTATGTAATTGTCGTATAGCTCCGGTAGCAGCTCCCGCCCGTAGTCCATCCTTCGCTTGTACTCCTTATCGCTAAAATGAGAATGGTAGTTTTTCATCCCCTGTTCAAAGAATTTAAAGAACTCTTCTTTAGATGGGAAAGCCTTTTTTTGAGATTTTACCATTTCATGAAACAAACTGTACAGCGCAAAGTGTACGGCATTTCCAAATCCCATATTCTCGCTTCTGGCCGTAGGCACTTGTATAATATTTTCAAAGTAGAACGAAAGCGGGCAGCGCAAGTATTTATTTAAGTGCGTTACGCTCATCTTGTAATCCTTCAACGCCTCTTTTAAAAACTCCTTATCAATAAGGGGAACGGATGGCTTTTCTGCTTCTACCATTACTTCCGCTTTAAATGTAATAACTTGCTCATCAGAAAGGCTAACCCTTTCCGCTACTATATCTGTGCCTTCTAGTATTTCCGCTACAAATTGGGACATCTCCTGCTCCCTGTCGTTATTCTCTTTAGCGGCATACGAGATAGTAAGGTTTTGTTTGGCGCGCGTCATGGCTACATAAAACAGTCGGCGTTCTTCCTCGCTTCTGTCTTCTCCCTCGGCTTCAGACAATGTATCGGGTATTTTATACGTGCGGCTGCGGTTAAACCCAGCCTCCCAATACCTGGAGGCGGAGGCTATTAAATACACATGCTTAAACTCAAGCCCTTTAGAGGAATGGGCTGTTACAAAATTTATACCTTTCTCAGAATGCACTACCTTATCTAAGTTTAACGTAATGCCATTGTTTCTCATTTTATCCAGCGTGGCCAAAATTTCTTTCAGGCCTACTCCATTGTTTCGCGCTGTTTCCGTTTTTATAAAATCGAAGAAGGTAGATATCACCTGCATCAGCCATATTTTTTCAGGCGACTTCATAGCATAGGTAAGAATACCACCTCTTGATAATATTTTCTCAAATAACCCCTGCACCGTCAGGTTGGCGACTTCTCTTATCCAATAGGTGAGGTTTTCTTCCAGTTCATAAATAGCTTTAGCGGAAACCAAATTCAGTTGAAACATCCGCTCCTTGCTCCTCATCAGGTCGTGCCAGGACTTTCGGTACCCATCGTGCTTCTTATTGCATTCCCTCGCTATAACTGCCGCATCCCTAACATGAATATCAAAAAAATGGTAGTGCATAATTTCGTACAGCAGGTATTCTGCGCTGTTGGGGCTTTCATATTCTTCTTGTACGTAACGCAGGATATTAATAATAGAATTGATGAACGGAAGCTCTAGTATGTTTATTTTCTGTTTTATGTTAAATGGCACACCCCTCAACTCCAGCCCCTTCACAATATTCTCTACCAGCCGATGGTTGCGGTATATCACAGCCACATCGCTAAGGTCTTCACCCGCTTTGTATAGTTGTTCCAGCTCCATTACTATCCCCGCTTCTTCGTGCAGGGTATTATAATATTCTTTTATGACAGGTTTACGGTCTGATAGTAACTTGTTTTGTGCCGTAAGGTCTTTACTCAAGCCGATAATTTTATTCACCAGCCGTTCTTTGTTATTCTTTATCACCGCCCCGGCGCTGTCTAATATTGCTTGGGTGGAGCGGTAATTCTCCGCCATAATAACAATTTCTATAGTAGCCTTGTATTTATCAGAAAAGTCGATAATATTTTTTACGTTGGCTCCCTGAAAGCGGTATATAGACTGGTCATCGTCGCCTACCACAAACACATTGGGTTGCTCCCAATACGCGGTAAGCAGGTGCAATATTTCATTCTGCGCTCCATTGGTATCCTGGTACTCATCTACCAAAAAGTAATGGTAACGTTCCTGGTAGCGCAGCAGCATTTCCTCGTTCTTTTTAAAAGCAGCCAGCGTCCAAAGTATCATGTCGTTAAAGTCATACCGCTGCCTGTCCTTCATCAACTGCTCATAGTTGGTGAACTCTTTCGCCCCGGCTATCAACAGGCTCATTTTCTCCTTTTCTTCTTCCAGCTTACGTTGGTTCACATCTCCGGCTTTTATTCCTTTGGTGGAGTTGGCCCTCTTGTAAATAAACTCCTCTCTGTTTGGCAAATCGTCTAAATATTCATTAGCCTTTTCTTCAATCAATTCGGCAGAGTAGTTCTCCTTTTTCATAATGTTAAACAACTCCTCTAACCTCTTGGTCTCATAGTAAACATCGCCGGAAAATCTTTTTAGCGGATGTTTAGCATCGAAAGAATCTACCAGTTCCTGAAACACCTCCAGCTTTTCCAGTTCAGAAATCGGCTGTAATTCCCTCACCCCAAAATAATCCAGGTTCTCCTGTATTACCTGGTTGCAGAAGGCGTGAAAGGTATATATGTTCACCCGGTAAGCGTCCGGACCAATAAACTTTAGCAACCGCTTGCGCATGGCTACTACCCCTGCATCGGTATAGGTAAGGCACAGTATATTATGCGGATTGGTTTGCGTGTTTAAAAGAATGTTTCCTATCCGCGCCGAAAGTATTTGAGTCTTCCCCGTTCCCGGCCCCGCTATCACCAGCACAGGCCCCTCCAGGTGTTCCACCGCAGCCTTCTGCGCCTCATTTAACTTTTGTAATTCTGCTTTAAACGCCTCGTTGTGTAATGAACGACTATTCATGTCTCCCGGAAAGTATAGTATGAATTTAACGAATTGTAAGCGCTTTTAAAAGAAGAAGGGAAATAATACTAACTTTATTTTTTATTTGCATTTAGCCAGGCTATGAGACTACCAGTATTACAATTAAAGCCCGGACGGGAGAAATCAGTAATTAATCGACACCCCTGGATATTTTCGGGGGGCATTGCAACTATTAGCGTAGCAAAAGAAGGGGATATAGTAGAAGTGCAAAGCGCCAAAAAGGAGGTATTGGGTTATGGATTCTACTCGGCCGATAGCCAGATCAGTTGCCGAATGTTTGACTGGGAAAAGCAACCACGGGGTTTTGAAAGCGAAGCTTATTGGTTGCAAAAAATAAAGAATGCTTACGCCATTAGAAAAGCGCTGGTTATAAATCCATCGACAGACTCCTACAGGCTTATCCATGCCGAGGGAGATTTTGTTCCGGGGTTGATTGCGGACGTTTATAAAAATATACTGGTAACCCAGTTTCTGATTGAGGGCATAAACCGAAGAAAGGATTTATTTATAAACTGCTTTGAACAGCTGGGCTTTACTATTATATACCAACGCTCCAGTGGCAGCTCTAAGAACCAACAGGATGTGAAGGCAGAAGACGGTTGGATAAAAGGCAAAGGGAACCCGTCTGTTGAGATAGTAGAAAACGGGCAGCGGTTTAAAATAGATGTGGAGCAGGGGCAAAAAACCGGCTTCTTTCTGGATCAGCGCGATAACCGACAACTGGTAAAAACACTGGCTAAGGGCAAGACCGTCCTTGATGCATTTAGTTATACCGGAGGGTTTAGCGTGTATGCCGCCGCAGGAGGAGCCAAAGAAGTGCATTCGCTGGATATATCAGAGGATGCTGTGGCATTGGCGGAAGAGAATGTAACTAGTAACTACCCGGCAGCTATACATAAGGGAATTGTGAAGGATTGCTTCAATTACCTGCGGGAAATGCCTGCCGATTTTTATGATTTTATTATTCTTGACCCGCCTGCCTTTGCCAAAAATAAGGGTTCGGTAGATAGGGCGGCCAGAGGATATAAGGATATTAATATGCAGGCTTTCAATAAGATAAAATCAGAGGGATTACTGGTTACGTTTTCCTGCTCCCAGCATATAAGCAAAGACTTGTTCCAGAAGATCGTATTTGGGGCGGCGGCGGACGCGGGAAGAAACGTCCGGATAATACATCAGCTTCACCAGCCTCCGGACCACCCCGTAAATATATTTCACCCTGAGGGCGAGTACCTTAAAGGGTTTGTTCTTTGGGTGGAATAAGAACTGGTTTCGTATGAAGTATTAAAAATAGTAAATTTTAGTAGTAAGCATATTTCCGGAAAGAAATGAATATATATGGAATTTGTGTAGTAAAAAACGAAGCAGATATAATTGAGCTATCGCTTACAAAAGCTTCTGAATGGGCGACAAAAATATTTGTCCTTGATAACTGTAGCACAGACGGTACATGGGAAAAAATCAATAATCTTGCCCGGGCAAATACAAAAATTGTTCCCTGGAAACAAACCGATGAAGTATTTAGCGACGGCATAAGAGCCGATGTATATAATCACTTTAAAGACTATGCTACCGATGGCGACTGGTGGTGTAACCGATTAGATGCGGATGAATTTTACCCGGAAGACCCCAGAGTATTTATCGCTAAGATTAAACCTTATTATCAGGTTATTTGCGCCAAACGCATACAATACCGGCTAACAGAGGAGGATTTAGCTACCGTAGACTTTAAAACATATCCTGAATCTATAACAAGTAAGCTCAGGTATTTTGAGAAAACAGCACATTCGGAAATTAGATTTTTTAAGCACAGGCGCCGCTTAAAATGGGACAGGACAGAAGTATTGCCTTATCATATTGGCCTAATCGCACCGGATAGAATAGTGCAAAAACATTACCAGTATAGAAGCCCTTCTCAAATTCAGGACAGAATACATTTAAGAATGGAGTTAAAAAAGAAATACCCTGATTTTTTTCCTCACTTAGTTAGCGCAAACTGGAAAGATTATATTATAAAAAGCACTGATTGTGAGTACGATACATTGGATCTTTCAAAATATACAAATCTTCCTGTAGCAAACGATGGCGATGTAAACTATTCGTTCCCTTCTTTTTGGATACGACGCATCTTTCATTCCGTAGGAATTTTACCTTAAGTCCCACTAAACTTTAATCGGAAATCACCCCCGTTCCCTGCTAAGAAATCTTTTTTAGGAAATCGTAAAATTGTATATTAGGAAACTAAACTAACGTAACATGGAAGAGGCCAAAAAACATGGGGTAATTCTCCTTTACCAAATATACAACATAACCGATTTTAGCTGGGAAGAGTTTATGAAAGAAATGAACGACCTGGGGTACCTGGCTTCTGTAAAAGGCGGGGCAACTTACTACCTGCCCAACAACGTGCTGTACCACCTTAGCGCTACGCCCGAAAGCGCCATTGCAGATTTTAGCGCCGTTACCGCCTACTTAGGCGTTTTTGAGGACGACAGAAACTGCGTGGCTTTTGAGATAGTAACAGATACCTGGAGAGGTTTTTTTTAGAGCGCTGTTTTTTGGGATTAGCCAGGTAGATTCTAATAGTAGGCGCTGGCATGGCGGCTCCCATATCGTCCACTACTATAATTTTCTATAACGTAACAGCCCTTTATGCTACTTTTATTTTATCCAGGCATCAATAGTGCAAAGAACACCTGAATTCTTTAACCTTTTAACTTTACACTTAAAAATGCCAACTGGCACAATTGCTAAAACTGTCAAAAACATACATGCTAAAAAAATTTGCAGTAAAATATCAACGAAAAGCAGTAAAAATATCAAGCGAATATCAATGAAAAGCAATGTGCCAACGTGTGCCAGGTAAGTTTTACCCTCAACTAGTAGTTTTTTAGATAGCACAAATTCCTTTTGTCTATCCGCTTTGGTTGTAAATTACCTAATTATTAAAACAGGAGGTCATTTAAAATGTGCCAATTAGCTTAGCCTTTAATGGAATTAAGACGCCTGAACGTACTTTTGCATAAAGTTAAAAAAGGTATAAGAGGTTATTATAGAATCTGTACGGGGTTTAAAAAGAAAGAATCGCAACTCATTAATAACTAATAAGCTACGATGAAGGTTGTGGTCTCGGCGAGAAACTTTCTTATATCCCTAAACTATAGCCAAATATACTGAAGTTTACTCCGAGTAGCTCTTATGCCCTATAAAGATTATTTGAAAGTTAAATAGGGGATATTTGGAGTATGTATAGATATAAGTTTTTCTTACGGATTCCGTAAGAAATGGCAAATAATTTTGTTGCAGTCTATCAGAGCTACCATAAGGCATAAGTATTAGGACTAGTAACAAGATAAGGGAAATATATGTTTTCTCATACTCTTAAAATAAACTATTCTCCAGTATAAATGGACATAGATGCATGCAAAATCTCTTCTCAAATAAGGCTATAAAATTCTAATTACATTAAAGTTATTGCTCTGGTGAATAAATTTCTGGGAGCTTTTATCTAATTATTTAAAATTCATACATGTTGATAAATCTTAAAATAAATGGTTTCCATTGAGAACATGGGCAATAACAATATTATTTAACATTATTTCTTTTTTAATCACAATTTAAAAATATAAAAAGTTTCAAAAAATTACATAGTTGTTTAAAATTTACAATTGCATATTTTTTTATACACATAGTTAGACTACCTTGCTCTATAATCAAACTTTTTTACCCTCAGCCAAAAGAGTGTTAATTAACTAAAGCATATTATGAAAAAAAATCACATCCTACTGCTTCTAAGCCTACTACTTGCCTGTGTTAGTTTAAAGGCGCAAAGTATTACTATTGCATTTAGCCCTGTCAGCGCCAATTTAACTGCAGGGACACAAACTAATGTTACAATAAATTTAACAAATGAACCAAATGCTAACTATCAGGTTAACCTTCCAACCGGAATGGCTCTGGCGGCCACGTCTGGTTTTTCAACGTCACCCAACATAATTCCCAGTAGCCCTACGCTATATGCCAATACGCTCACATTTAGTTATACAAACTCTGCAACAACCTCATCCATTACATTCCCCATTCTTGTTGGTATTTCTGCCGCAAACGTTAGTAGTATAATAACCGTAACTAACCCTGCGGGTAACACAACGTATGCCACTTTAAGTAATTTTACAGTTGCCCCTCCGGCTGCCAGCCCAGATCCTGGAATAACACAACTTACAGGGCCTCCATCAACCAATAACCTTAGTTACAGCTCATGGCAATTAACCCCTCCTTACAATACCTTTACCAGAATTTTTGAATATAATACATCCGTTAATTATACAGGCTGGTTCACTTTTATAGATGCATGTAGCACGGGATATTATACAATAGGCCCGGTGTCTGCCTCTGCACTTCCTTCAATAACGATTACTACGGCTACCACTACTACTACTGTTCCGGCTTCCAATATTTTTATATTGCCGTCAAATGCTACTATAGTAGGTGGGCAAACCATTACAGCTTTTGCATTTTATGCAACTGTTTCAAAATCTACAGACATCAAAATTAATGAAACAGTAACTGTTAAAAAGTGTTCCACAGACGCCAATATTTCTAATATTAGCAGTACGCTGGGCTGGGGCTTTTTTCCGAACGATGTCTCTACTATTCCTTATGGGACTGGGGCTGGCGCTATCTCTGAACCAGTTGTAGTACCCGCAAGCATAGAGTCTTCTATCCCAAGTTCTAGTATAAATGCTACATACCTCACAACGTATAATGGCACAACAACATTGCCTACAAGTTTATACCCTAATTCTAACGCTACCCCCCCCAGTTGTTTTGGCCCTTTACAAAAGGTGCACCAAAGCGTTACCTATACAAATGTCGGAAATACGTTAGAAGGGGTGCAATTTAATTTTGAAGCGTATCAGAACTATGTTGTTGTACCTGCATCAAGCATAACTATGCAAACGGCCTCCAGCGCTGCCGGACTTGCCACAGCCCCCATAGTCCCTGTTTATTTTGGCAGCAACTCGTCTACTCAAACTCCGCCCACATCTTACAGCAGCAGCAACCCTAATGGAAACCCTTATGTGAATATGACTCTGGGACAGGAAACAATACTGGGGTCTATTGCCTATACGGGCGTATACGATGATGTTAATTATCTTAATCCTAATGCGTCAATACCAACTTCCGCCAGCATTGTGGACGCCTCTGCATCAACGGAACTAGGTACTGTAACTACGGGCGCAACCGCAGGGTGCATTAATTTTGCAGCAATGCCACTAATTAGTTACCAAGGTAGTAACAGTAATCCTACTCTTGCAGATGGCGCGGTGGAGCGATTGTATATTAACCCTGTCAGTACAGCAAATGTAGCTGGGGAGTTTATTGCAGGTTCTGTTATTGTTATTTCATGGGATGAATATTACTGCTGTCCCAATCGCCCAAACCAAGATTTAATAGAAACAACAATTGGAAGTAATCCTAACATAAACTCTTATTATTCTCCTGCCAGAATAAGCGGCAACTTTAACTGGCCTTGTTCTACCACTCCCCAAAAGTTAACAATTAATCAAGCCCCTTCCAATTCAGCTTATAGTATATACTCAAGTCAAAACATAGTAGGCAATATAAGCAGTATGGAGGGCACCAGCTATGGCCATAACCAGTTTTATTGGGACGGGGCAACGCAGGTTATTACCGTTAACCTTTCAGCTTCTTTAGGAACTATTACCGAGTGGGATTTAGAAAAAAGTACGTTGGAACTTGACCTTTACCTGCAAAACGGACTATCGCTTAACCTTTGGGGCTGTAGCAGTTGTACAACATCTGTACCACAGGGCAACTCGAGCTTTTTTAACTCGGGTCTGGAAGAGATGGGCACTGTAAATGCAACTACGGGTTTACCTACGGGAGGGGTATATAATCCCCCCCAGAATGTTAATAATCCCCAAAATTACCAATACTCTCTTTTTCTGGTAACGCAAAACGGCGGCTATATCAATAGTTCTAATCCACAAGGTAATATTTGGCTACCGGCTTCGCTTGTTCTCAGTACTGCAGTTACGGTGCCTCCTACACCGCTGGGCACAACCTGGCCATTAACCACTACCACAGGCACAATATCAGAACAATGGACTATAACGTTTAACATGAGCGCTTGTAGCGCTGCCTACGTTGCGGCTAAAGCTATTCCAAACAGTAATATCACTAATTTTAACCAGTTTATTAACGACTTTTTAGGAAACGCCCAATTAGTTTTTACGCTAAAGGCGTATTGCCCTGTAGAAAATCAAAACGCCCAAAGCCCGTTTTATTTAACCAACCAGGCTATCAGCTCCTTTTTGGAAGAGCTGTATTATGTGCCGGGGGGGGCCGTAAGCGGCGCGTGCACAACCTCCTGCAAACTACCCTTAGGTTATGCTACGGATGCTATAGAGGTAACTTGCCCCGGCTGCGTCATACCAGGAATGAATGCAACAAGCGGAGGAGTATACCGGGATGCTACTACTGGCAGCTCTACTTACAGCTTTGGTTTAAGAGACGACGATAATAACGGGGTACCAGATGCCAATCAGGGTACAGGAGCCCCAACTGATGCAGGTAGTCCGTTGTGGAATACCAACTTATTCACCTTTAGCGATCATGTCCATTTTCCAGTTACTTCTACATTGTCTCAGGGAAATGAAGCGTTGGTGCCCAATACTCAAAACCCTACCTCGGTAGCGCTGACAGGTTTTACTTTAGCAGACTTGGCTTACTCCAAATCAACCTTCGCAGCAAATGCTATCAATCCTATTACCAATGCTAATCTTCCTATTCTTCTTAATAATTTTTATCTGGAGGAGGATTTTGGGGGGGTGCCTAGCGGCGGCGCTGTAGGGGCTTTTCAATTAACAAGCTTTAATGTTTCGCTTAATGGGGGAACTATTTATACTGTTCCTCTTAACACGGCCCTGCCTGTCGGTATTAACGTATGGTACACCACTAACAACTGGGCAACGTATACATTAATTGCATCGGGCGCTACACCCTCTACTTCTACAATAATGGCGACAGGCTATATTATTAGTATAAACAGGTCTTATTTTGATAATTTGTCAACTTATCAACTGAATGATGCTATAACCATAGATCCTATATACCATGTTACGGCTGACCCTATAGCAAACTCCGGCCCGGTTCAGGTAACCATTAATAGTTATTTGTCGGATGCAGCCAACTGCTTAAAACCAGTTACACCCTTGCCGGTTGACGCCTTACATACTGGGTTGAATAGCCTTGTTAAGGGGCAGTTCTATTTATGCACCAGCGCCCAGGCTTTAGGCACCTATATAAAGTATAATACTAGTACTGGCGCAGGAATTTCTGGCCCTGGAGATGATAATGTTGTGAATCCTACCGGTTGTGTACAAGAGTTAACAGTTACAACCAAAATTACACCTGAAGGCGCTCTTTACGAATTGAATCCATTCCCTTATGAATACAGGCAGGTGGGCAACCCCGGATCGGTTAACTTTACCGTACCCCCGGGATACACTATTACAAACATTAATATCGAAAATACAATTAGTGGTCCATACGATGCAAGTGGCGATTCATATTATCAAGCCTATAATTGGAGCTTTCCATTTCCATTTACAGAAAATACGCAGGCGGTAAATTACAGTATACCATTTTCTGCCTTTCAGCCGTTAACGTCAACTCAGACAAGTACAACACAAGCGACTGCTTCCTTTTCACCGGCTACTTTTGCCTCTGCTACTTATCCGACCCTTCCTTCTACTTCCGGGTATCCAACCATTAACTTTGCAAATTGGGATGATCAGTTATCCATAACAACAAATATTGATTTACAAACCAATTGCGCCACTACTAATTATCCGTCGACAGGCGGCCCCATTGCTTATGCTTATACCAATATTACACAAAATCCTCAAGTAACAGTTGGCTCTGGTGTTGCTACAACTAGCTACACCATTCAGTATTATACTTATACGCCTACAGAGTTGTCTAGCGCTTTATTTTCTTTATATAGTTATGAGGCAGCAAACCCACTGCCGGGTTCTGAACCTGGAAGTACATATGCCAATATTCCGCCTGGATGGCCGGGTCTGCCGTATAATAACGGCGGCCCATTATTTTTGTTTACTCCCAATACTACATTAAGCGCCCAAACCCATACTGCCCAAAACTCGGGTACTTCTAGTAACGCTATTTTAGTTAATAAAGGAATTTACTGTTTTGAAGTTGAATTTACCGACTTGCAGCCTTACTTTCCGCCGCAGAGTATTATGCCCACCAATGAGACGCTTGGGACTAACCTAATTCCTAACGCTTCACCTAATATGGGCTTCCCAGTCGACCTTAGCGCACAAGATATTAATAATATTTATGTTGGCTTTGGCAACCCATCAATTGGCAACCCATTGATTGGCGCCCTGCCGCAAGGTTTTACCATAATAGGAATATTGCCGGGAGATGTAGCGGCCACCCAGTGCCCTACATCTGCTACACTTCCTACAACCGCTATAAAACCTCAGTTTGACCCTACTGACTATACACAGTCCATGCCGATATTTAATATTACAGGTACATCTAATCCTTATTATCATGATGGTAATGCCATTGACAATCCTGTAATTTCTACTTATAGTCCCAATAATGTCTGCACCCTGGTGGCGCAATACCAATGCACGCAAGCCTGCACAACCTGCGCCACCTGTATGCCCCAAACACAATGCCTCAGTTCTAACCCAATACCGGTTTATATGACCTATGGCTGGAG
>Ga0302309_10003538_pt1 | contig 11978 bp, 13 predicted proteins | sample III_Palsa_N1_1_FD_200453 | JGI IMG/M metagenome (GOLD analysis project Ga0302309, IMG submission 200453) | Peat permafrost microbial communities from Stordalen Mire near Abisko, Sweden - III_Palsa_N1_1 | ecosystem: Environmental > Terrestrial > Soil > Palsa > Peat permafrost | place: Sweden... | reverse complement strand
TGCCTTCGGTGCGGCAGGTGGCGGCGGAATTTCGGGTGAATCCGCTGACGGTGTTGAAGGGGTATCAGGAGCTGGTGGATGAGCAGCTTATTGAGAAGCGGCGCGGGCTGGGGATGTTTGTGAGAGACGGTGTGCGACCGTTGCTACTGCAAGGCGAGCGCGATAGGTTTCTGAGGGAAGAGTGGCCCAGGGTCTCCGGCACGATTGAACGGCTGGGTCTATCTGTGGAAGAGCTGCAACGGGCTGCGAAGAATGGCAAGGGTTCTAATCGCTTGGAAGGAGCGCAGGGACGATGACATGCATTGAGGCACGTGGGTTGCGGAAGACGTATGGGAAGTCGGTCGCATTGGACGGCGTGAATATGCGCGTGGAAGAGGGACGGATTCTGGGGCTGATTGGTCCGAATGGTGCGGGGAAGAGTACGGCGCTGCACGCGATCCTGGGGCTGACGCCTTATCAGGGTGAGCTGAAGGTGCTGGGGCTCGATCCTTGGACGGAGCGCGATGCGCTGATGCGGGATGTTTGCTTTATCGCGGATGTGGCTGTGCTGCCGCGGTGGATGAAGGTGTCGCAGGCGCTGGATTATGTTGCGGGGGTGCATCCGCGGTTTGACCGGGCGAAGGCAGAGGGTTTTCTGGCGAAGACCACGATCAAGCGTGGTAGCAGGGTGAAGGACCTGTCGAAGGGCATGGTGACGCAGTTGCATTTGGCGCTGGTGATGGCTATTGACGCAAAGCTGCTGGTGCTGGATGAGCCGACGTTGGGGTTGGATCTGCTTTATCGGAAGCAGTTTTATGATGCGCTGCTGAATGAGTACTTCGATGGGACGCGGACGATTGTGGTGACGACGCACCAGGTGGAAGAGATTCAGCATGTGGTGACGGATCTGATGTTTGTGAACCACGGGCGGATCGTGCTGGATTGCAGCATGGATACGTTGGATGTGCGCTATGCGGAGGTGATGGTCGGGCCGGAGCATGCTGCTGCGGCGCGGGCGTTGAAGCCGTTGTATGAGCGGCAGGTGTTTGGACGGAGTGTGATGCTGTTCGATGGCGTGGATCGTGGAGTGCTTGTGGGGCTGGGTGAGGTGAGGACGCCTAGCATTGCGGATTTGTTTGTGGCGGTGATGGGTGAGACACAAGGAGTGGCGCGATGAATTCTTCTGCTGAGAGTGTTGTTTCTGAGACTACGTTTGTTGGGCCGGTGAGGACCACGGCCGCTATGCCGATTGCGCAGACGCTGCTGTGGTCGGTGCGCCGGGAGATTTGGGAGAACCGGTCGATCTATATCGCTCCGGCGTCGGTTGCTGTGGCGCTGGTGGGTGCGTTTACGTTCAGTCTGTTGCGGCATCCGGAGGTGCTGGCGCATCTTGCGGGGATGGATGAGGACAATCAACGGCTGGCCTTGGTAGTGCCATGCGGCATTGTGGCGGGGTTGGTGATCATGACGTCGGTGCTGGTGGGTGTGTTTTATTGCCTCGATGCGATGTATGGCGAGCGGCGGGATCGGAGTATTTTCTTCTGGAAGTCGCTGCCTGTGTCGGACCTTGTGACGGTGTTGGCGAAGATGAGCGCTCCGATGGTTGTGCTGCCGGTGGTGACGTTTGTGATTGTGGTGGCGACGCAGCTTGTTTTATTGCTGCTGTGCAGTGTGTTGATGCTGGCGCATGGTTTGAACGCGGGAGTGATTTGGCGGCAGTTGCCGTTGCCTGAGATGGAGGTTGTGACGCTGTATGGCTTCATGGCTATGACGCTGTGGTATGCGCCGGTGTATGGCTGGCTGCTGTTTGTATCGAGCTGGGCCAAGCGGGCGCCGCTAATGTGGGCGGTGCTTCCGGTGCTGGCTGCGGCTATTGTGGAGAGGATTGCGTTCAATACGACGTATATCTGGCACATGTTGAAGTACCGGGAGAGCGGATTTGTTGGGGCTGCGTTTGCTGGGATTGGCGAGCGGTCGGGCGATGCACGGCATTTTGCGGCTTTTATTCCGCTGTCGCAACTGACGCCGGGGGCGTTCTTTAGTTCGCTGGGATTGTGGACTGGGTTGGTGGCGGCGGGGTTGTTTTTTGCTGCGGTGGTGAGGATGAGGCGGTATCGGGAACCGATTTGAGGTGGGATTTTGGGGTTGGTTTTATACCGGAGTAGGGAAATACGGGGTTTCTCCACTGCGCTTCGCTTCGGTCGAAATGACAATATTGGGGTGGACTGAGGAGAACGGTCGCGAGCGTAGCTCGATACCCCACCCTTTGCAAAAGCGCAAAGGGTAGGGCCCCCGGAGTTGTGGTGGTTCGGACGAAGAACGGGAGGAAGCAGGTCCGTTCGCTGCGCTCAGGATGACAACTAGAAAAGCAAGAGCAAAGGCAGACTAGCCGCCCAAGGTATCCATTTCGGCGAGGATGCGGGCGGCTTCGTTTTCGAGGGAGTTGCGCTGTTTGGTGTAGTCGTCCTCGGGGTATTTGCCGGCGCGGTATTCGAAGTTGAGGTCGCGGAGGTTGTCGTAGACGACTTCCTTGCGCTCGCGGAGGTAATCGAGGCGGGTCTTTTCTACTACGGCGGCTAGGCGGGGCTGCGGCCAGAAGATGTAAAAAGCACAGACGAGCGCCAGCAAAACTCCTGGTAGCCAGATAGACGGTGTCGAGAGAAGAGTTGAAAGATCCATAGCGTTGATAGAAATACGACCAGAACCGCGAGATTCGGAAAAGCGATTGCAAAGCGCGCGTTTTTGCGTCGAAGTATAGTGTAACTGCGATTGCCGGTAGGATGCAGCTGGCGGCAGGAGGATTCGAGTGAGTCGAAGTTGGCGGGTGATGGCTGGCGTTGTTCTGGTGCTGGTGTTGGGGAGTATGAGTGCCAGGGCGCAGGGAAATACGCATACTGATCCGCTGAATCTCGACCCGGTGGTGCGGCAGGGGTATGAGCACTTTTACAATCTGGACTTTGATGGCGCGCTGGGGTACTTCAACAAGGTGACGCAGGCGCATCCGAATGAGCCGATGGCGTGGAACTATGTGCTGGTGACGATGATCTTTCGGGAGCTGTATCACCAGGATCTGCTGGATACTACGTACTACGCGCATGACAGCTTTCTTTCGAACAAGCGGACGATTTCGGTTTCGGCGGGGGCGCGGCAGGATATTGAGTCGCTGACGAATAAAGTGATCGCGATGTGCGATGCGCGGATTGCGGCGAACCCGAAGGATAAGAACGCTTATTTTGCGCGTGGGTATGCGAAGGGGATGCATGCGGTATTTATTACGCTGGTGGAGCACTCGTTTGCGTCGGCGGCGCGGCAGGGATACCAGGCGCGGAACGATAGTGAGGCTGTGCTGAAGATCGATCCAGCGTATGCCGACGCGAAGATGGCGATTGGGATACAGGAGTTTGCTGTGGCGAGTTTGCCGCGGTGGGTGCGGATGATTGTGGGAATTATGGGGGTGGGTGGAAACAGGGAAGGTGGGTTGGCGATGCTGCGGGATGCTGCGGCGCATGGGGTGGTGACGTCGGTGGAGTCACGGACGATTTTGTCGTTGTTCCTGCGGCATGATGCGCGGTATGCGGAGGCGTTGCAGGTGCAGCGTGGGCTGGCGGAACAGGTTCCGCATAACTATTTGTTTCAGCTTGAGGTGGCGAATCTGCTGAAGGATTCGGGGTTGGGAGAGCAGGCGATGGCGGCTTATCGACATGTGCTCGACCTGGCGAAGACGCCGGGGTACTTTGTGGACCCGAGGCTGCAGTTGGCGTGGTTCGGGCTGGCGGATACGCAGCGGGGGTACAACGACATCAAGGGCGCGGCGTTTGGGTATCTGCAGGCGGCGGAACAGACGAATTGCAGCGACTGGCTGAGGAAGCGGGCGCAGTTGAATGCGGGGGAGATGGATGATCTGCTGCATGATCGAGCGCAGGCGGTGAGCCTGTATCAGATGGCGGCGACGCCGGGTGGTGACCAGTCGCAGGCGGACGCGGCGCGGAGGTATTTGAAGACGCCGTTTGTGGGGAAGTGAGAAGAGGCAGGGAATAAGGGTTAGAACGCGTTTCATAAACCCTGAAGAACCATGGCACAGCGAACAAACAGCAGGTCCTTCCCCTTCGGCTTCGCTCAGGGTCAGGATGACAATTCTTCCCTAGAGTTTATGGAACCGGCGGATGGGACTGTGCGTATGTATTTATGTGCAGTTTTAGGAGGTTTGAGATGGTTTGCCAAGCGTGTCATCAACAGGGAATTTCGGGTGGTACTTATTGCAGTGGATGTGGTCAGCCGTTTACGACGCAGGCTTATGCGACGGCGCAGCCGCAGTTGTTTCGTGCTCGTCAGGGCAAGGTGATTGCCGGCGTTTGCGCGGGGCTGGCGGCGCGGTATGGCTGGGATCCGATCCTGGTCCGGCTGGCGCTGGTAGCGCTGGTGCTGTGCGGATTTGGGTCGGGGATACTGGCGTATCTGGCGGCGTGGATCGTGATTCCGAAGGCGCCGTTGTTCTATAGCGTGACGACTCCGCCGGCTGGTCCGACGCAGGTAGTTGCGTAACAAGCGATTGTGGTGAAGCGGCAGTCCCCGAGCGGGCTGCCGTTTTGTTTTTAAGGGCGTGGTGGGTGTGACAGAATGGAGGTCTGGAATCAATGTCTGGGAGGTGTGCCATGGTTTGCCCGGGTTGCGGAAGTCCTTTGAACGACGGCGCGAAGTTTTGCAGCGGCTGTGGGCGCGGGATGGACGAACGGGCTTATGCCGCTGAACAACGGCGGCTGACACGGCCTCGCAATGGACGGATGATTGCCGGGGTTTGTATTGGCATTGCGCAGTATTTTGGTTGGGACCCGACGGGTGTGCGTCTGGCGGTGTGCCTGGTGACTTTCTTTGGAGCAGGCGCACCGATCTTTGCGTATCTTATTGCGTGGGGATTGATGCCTGAATCTCCCTATGCTTTGCCTGAGCAGGCGTCTACGTCTGGCGATCAGGGCCCGGGTGCGAAGACTTCGTGAGTGAGATGAATACGGGACGACCGTTTGTGTATGAGAAGGATCGCCTGACTTGTTCGGGTGTGGATTTGGGCGCGTTGGCGGAAGAGTTTGGGACGCCGCTTTATGTGTACTCGGGTGACCAGATTGCTGAACGGGCGCGTATGCTGCAGCGGGAGTTTGCCGCGCAGGTGCATACGGTTTGCTATGCGGTGAAGGCTAATTCTTCGCTGGCTATTATGCGGATGCTGGGCGAGCTGGGGTGTGGGTTCGATATCGTTTCGGGTGGTGAGTTGGAGCGGGTTCGGCGGGCTGCTCCTGAGGCACTGGGGAAGGTTGTGTTCTCCGGTGTGGGCAAGCAGGTTTGGGAGATGGATGCGGCGCTTCTCGCTAACGATGGTGCGGGGATAATGCTGTTCAACGTGGAGAGCGAGGCGGAGCTTGAGGTGCTGGCCGCACGGGCGCAGGCGCTGGGGAAGACTGCGAGGATTGCGCTAAGGGTGAATCCGGATGTGTTTGCGGAGACGCATCCTTATATTTCGACGGGCTTGAGTGAGCATAAGTTTGGGATTGCGATTGCGAAGGCTCGTGCGGTGTATGCGCGGGCGGCGAAGATGGCTGGGATTGAGCCGGCGGGCGTGAGCGTTCATATCGGGTCGCAGATACGGAGCGTGGAGCCGTTTGCGGAGTCGGTGAAGCGGGTGAGGGCGTTGGTGGAAGAGCTGCGTGGCGATGGGATGGATATTCGGTTCCTCGACGCTGGTGGTGGGTTTGGCGTGGAGTATGGGACGGCGGAGTTCGATGCGGCGGCGAGGGTGGCGGAGTATGCGGCGGCATTGATGAAGGTGCTCGATGGGGCGAAGGTGCATCTGCTGCTGGAGCCGGGACGATTTTTAGTGGCGCAGGCGGGGGCGCTGGTGACTCGAGTGCTCTATACGAAGGTGAATGGGTCGAAGAAGTTTGTGATTCCTGATGCGGGGATGAATGATCTGATTCGGCCGGCGCTGTATCAGGCGCACCATGAGATTTTGCCGGTGGTGCGTTCGGATAGAGAGAACGAGACGGCAGATATTGTGGGGCCGGTTTGTGAGAGTGGGGACTTCTTTGCGCATGACCGCTCGATGGCCGAGGTTAGGGCCGGGGAGTTGGTGGCGATTCTGGATGCCGGGGCCTATGGGATGTCGCTGGCTTCGAATTACAACTCGCGGGTTAGGCCGGCGGAGGTGCTGGTGGTTGGTGGGTCGGCTAGGTTGGTGCGGCGGCGGGAGACGTTGGATGATTTGATGGTGGCGGAGATTTTGTAGGGTAGGAAATAGGAAGTAGGTGGTGCCCCACCCTCCCCTCCCTGACTTTTCGGGGTAAAGTCTTCATGCTGCTTGGCTTAAGGGTGGACTTGTTGAAGTCTGGTGGTGCCTCGTGCCGCTGGTGTGAAGATGTGGGTTTGAACCTATCTCCATTATAGAGATTTGATGGAGTAACTACGCCAAGCCTATCTGCTTTGATATGAGTTACTTGGGTGAATTTGGGGCTTGACGGATTTGCTATGTGTCGAGCCTTTAGCCCTCTGCTGCACGCCTAGGCCTTCGGCCTAGGCTGTAATGTGGCCGCGCTGTTGGCGCTAAACAAAGGCAGACGCAGATCCCCTTCGGGGATGACAAACAAGAGAAGGAAGCTAGCGGCCCATCCAGCCGCCGTCTACGGTTAGGACTGTGCCGGTGACGTAGTTGCTGGCGGGGCTGGAGAGGTAGAGGGCGGCGCCGGCTAGGTCTTGCGGTTGGCCCCAGCGGGCGGCGGGGATGCGTTCGAGGATTTGGCGGTTGCGGGTTTCGTCGGCTTGGAGGGCTTCGGTGTTGGTGGTGGCGAAGTAGCCGGGAGCGATGGCGTTGACCTGGATGTTTTGGGGAGCCCACTCGTTGGCCAGGGCCTTGGTGAGCTGGGCTACGCCGCCTTTAGAGGCTGCGTAGGCGGGGACTCGGATGCCGCCCTGGAAGCTGAGGAGGCTGGCGATGTTGACGATTTTTCCGGGTTTTTCGCGGGAAATAAGGTCGCGGGCGACGAATTGGGAGAGCTGGAAGACGCTGGTTAGGTTGACCTGGAGGACTTGTTGCCAGGAGTCGAGGGTGGTGTCTACGGCGGCGTCGCGGTGGATGGTTCCGGCGTTGTTGATTAGGATGTCGATGTGGTTGAAGTGGGATTTTACGGCGGAGAACAGGGCTTCCGGGCCTTTGGTTTCAGAGAGATCGGCCTGAAAGGCGGCGGCGCGGCCGCCTATGGCGGCGGCTGTTTCATCGGCTGCGCGGCGGTTGCCGTGGACGGCTACGACGGCTCCGGCTTCGGCTAGCGCGGTGGCTATTGCGGCTCCGAGGCCGCTGGCGGCTCCTGTGATGAGGGCAACTTTGCCATCGAGGCGGAAGAGGTCGAGGATGTTCGTCTTGGACATAGGGACAACTTTACCCGGTGGGAGGGTGTGGGGCAAAGTTGTCTGGTGGGATCAGGAGTTTCTGTGGTGAGGAGCGGAGTCTGTGGACGGAGGACGCTGGGCTTCGTTGGCGCTTTTGGAGACGCCGGCGCGGATTCTTCTTGCCCGACGCTCCGGGCCTTCATAGGCGGAGATGTCGAGGACTGCGGGGGGCGAACTGGGGTCGCGATCTGTGAGGCGCTCGCCGCGGGATTTGAAGAGAGTGCGGAATCGGCAAACAGGGCATTTCCATGGATAGTAGCCAAGGAGGGGATAGACATGTTTTTCCATGAAGGTTTTACGACTTGTACGTCGAAATTCCCCGCGAGAGCACTCTGGACATTCCATAAAAATTGCCGCGAACAATACTAAACCTCGATCTGTTAGATGCGCAGTATGGGTGAAACTTTTTAGGAGGTGGGAATGTTTTTTGAGCTCTGAGTTTTGAATATGGCCCGGAGAATGAGGCTTTGTGGCGATTTTACATTGGGTTTTCCAGCCCTATTGTGCATTGTGTGTGCCTTGAAGGGCAGGACTTCGCCGTACCCTTCAAAGCACCAGTTGTGCAGGGTTTGTTAGACCTTTGCGGTGCCGGTGGTGGAGATGAGGTAGAAGGTGACGCTGGATTCGGTGGTGCGCTTGTGGGGGGTGCCGCGGGGGATGACGAGCATGTCGCCCTTTTTGAGGGTTAGTGTGGTCGCGCCCTGGGATGCGGGGGCCAGCCATTCGCCGGACTTGGTGTTGTGCGCGTCCTGGGGTGTGCCGCCGAGCTCGTAGAGGGTGGTGCCTTCGACGATTTGCAGGATGTGGTCGCGGCCTTCGTGCCACTCGAACTCTTTGGCAGCTTTTTTCTCTTCAGTGGTGAGAACGATGGCTACGGGGAGTGCGGCGGGGGTGAAGAGATTGTTGTTGCCGGGGTGGGCCTGGAGCTGCTTGGTGGCGTCCGAGAGCGCGGCGGCTGTGAAGAGTTGGAAGTGTTCGGGTTGTAGGGTGTTTTGCGCGAAGAGGGTGGTTTCGGTGAGGGTGAGGCCGGCTGCGGCGGCGAGGGGTGCGGAACGTAGGAAGGTGCGGCGGGAGCGATCTTTGAACATGTCGAAGTGGAGCATATTTGGGGGGATTTTGCCAGAGCGCATTGCGGGATGGGATTGCTTATGTGGTGAATAAGGTTGCAAGGTAACTGCAAACGCGGCGTTCGCGGAGTACGCGGTGTTTCGCAGTGCATGTAAGAAGCGGGCTGGCGATGGCTATACTGGGGACGCGAGTTTTGGAGGATTGATGAAGATTGTGCAGATGGCGGATGCGGTGCGGTATCCGCGGATGACTACGGCGGAGTTGCGGGAGACGTTCTTGTTGCAGGGGTTGTTTGCGCCGGGTTCGGTGACGATGAATTATGTGGATCTGGATCGCGCGGTGATTGGCGGGGCCGTGCCACTGGGATCTGCGTTGACGCTGGAGACGCATCCTGAGCTGCGGTCGGAGTTCTTTTGCGAGCGGCGGGAGATTGGAGTTTTGAATGTGGGCGGCTCGGGGATGGTGACCGTGGATGGGCAGAAGTTTGCGCTTGGTAAGCTGGATGTTGCTTATGCGGGGCGTGGATCGAAGGTGGTGACGTTTGAGAGCGACGATGCGGGGAATCCGGCGGCGTTTTATCTGCTGAGCTATCCGGCGCATGGGGAGTTTCCGGCGAAGATGGTGACGTTTGCCGAGCTGCAGGCTGGGGCGGTGCATCTGGGATCGGTAGAGACCTGCAATAAGCGGTCGATCTATAAGGCGATTCATTTGGACGGGATCAGAAGCTGCCAGTTGGTGATGGGCTTTACGCTGCTGGAGGCGGGGTCGAACTGGAACACGATGCCTCCGCATACGCATATGCGGCGGAGTGAGGTTTATTTTTACTTCGATGTGGATGCTTCGCAGCGGGTGATGCACCTGATGGGGCCGGCGGATGAGACGCGGCACCTGGTGATGAGCGATCGCGAGGTTGTGGTGTCGCCGGGATGGAGTATCCATGCAGGTGTGGGGACGAAGAGCTATGGGTTCTGCTGGGGTATGGGCGGAGAGAACCAGCGGTATGACGACATGGATCCGGTGGCGATTGCTGAATTGCAGTGAATAGTGAGTAGTGAATAGTGAATAAAGGCGCGAGGGGCTTGTGAGTGAGGCGGATCAGTTGATTGATGAGGCGGCGGACTTTGGTGGGTTGCCGATGCGTGATCCTGTGCTTTGTGAGTTTGATTTGGTGTCGCTGGGTGAGGTGATGCTGCGGTTCGATCCGGGTGAGGGGCGGATTGTGGGGGCGCGTGGGTTCAAGGTTTGGGAGGGTGGCGGCGAGTACAACGTGGCTCGTGGGCTGAGGCGGTGCTTTGGGCTGCGGTCTGGGATTGTTACGGCGCTGGTGGATAACCCGGTGGGGCGGCTGGTGGAAGATCTGATGCTGCAGGGTGGGGTTGATCTGTCGCATGTGCAGTGGCGGGAGTTCGATGGTGTGGGGCGCGAGGCTCGGAATGGGATCTACTTTCTGGAGCGCGGGTTTGGGGTGCGCGGCGGGATGGGGATGATGGATCGCGGGCTGACGGCGATCTCGCAGATGAAGCCGGGGGATGTGGATTGGGATGAGATCTTTGGGGATGAGGGGGTGCGGTGGTTCCATACCGGCGGCGTGATGGCGGCGTTGAGTGAGAACTCTACGGCGCTGGTGCGCGAGGCGATGGAGGCGGCGAAGAGGCATGGGACGATTGTTAGTTTTGATTGCAACTATCGGGCATCGCTTTGGAAGACGCGTGGTGGGCGGCAGGGTTCGATTGATGTGAACCGCTCGCTGATGCCGCTGGTGGATGTGCTGTTTGGGCATGAGGGCGATGTGGCCGCGGTGATGGGGACGTCGTCGCATGGGCCGGTATGGCATACGCTGGAGAGTTTTGAGGAGATGGCTCGAAGGGTGACGGCGGAGTTTAAGAACCTGAAGGTGATTGCTAGCACCGTGAGGCGGACGCATACGGCCAGCAGCAATGGGTGGAGCGCGTTTGGGTTTGCGGAAGGTGCGGCTTATGAAGGGTTGAAGTTTGAGGCGCTGGAGATTCTGGATCGTGTGGGTGGTGGGGACTCGTTTGCGTCGGGGTTGATTTATGGTTTGTTGCAGGGCAAGGGGATGAAGTGGGCTCTGGATTGTGGTGTGGCGCATGGTGCGCTTGCGATGACGACGGCGGGGGATTCGTCGATGGCTACGGTGGGTGAGGTGGAGAGGTTGATGGCGGGTGGTGGGGCGGGAACGGTAAGGTAGAGCGAGGGTCCAGGGCTCAGGGCTCAGGGTTCAGAAAGCAAGGATGGAGTGATGGCTTTGACGAAGATTGAAGTGTTGGCGGAGATTCGGAAGATTGGGTTGGTGCCGGTGTTGCGGGCGGAGAGTGAAGAGCAGGCTATGGCGCTGGCGGGGGCGATTGCTGATGGTGGCGTCACTGTGATGGAGGTGACGATGACCGTTCCGGGGGCTGTGCGGGTGATTGCGCGGTTGAAGAAGGAACGACCGGAGATTTTGCTGGGGGCGGGGACGGTGCTCGATGCAGAGACGGCGCATGCCTGCATTGAAGAGGGTGCGGAGTTTGTGGTGAGTCCGGCGTTCAATCGTGGGACGGTGGAGATGTGTCAGAAGCATGGGAAGGCTGTGCTGCCGGGAGCGTTGACGCCTACGGAGGTGCTGACGGCTTGGCAGGCGGGCGCGGATGTGGTGAAGATCTTTCCGGCGAGCGCGATGGGTGGGGCGAAGTATCTGAAGAGTTTGAAAGCTCCGCTGCCGCAGATTGAGATGATTCCTACGGGTGGGGTTTCGCTGGATACGGCGAGGGAGTTTCTTGAGGCTGGGGCTTATGCTCTGGGCGTGGGGGCGGACCTGGTGGATACGAAGGCGATCGCCGCGGGGCATGGGTGGAAGATTACGGAGAATGCGCGGAAGTATCTGGAGATTGTGAAGGGGTTTCAGGGGCGGGCGTGATCTGGGGGAGCGGCGGTTTTCTGCCGGGTGGAGCATTGCTGGTCTCAGCGAAATACGGAGATCCTTCGCTGCGCTCAGGATGAAGGCGTTAATTATTGCGCGATGAAGGCGCAAATTGTTGTTCTCAGGATGACGGCGTTAAGTTAATTGGAGTGGGCTTCGACGGCTTGGGGCTGTAGGCCGTTGAGGAGGATTGGGGCCATTTCTGAGGCGGGGATCGGCTTCGAGAAGAGGAAGCCCTGAACGATGTCGCAGCCAAGATGGCGCAGGCAGGCCCATTGCTCATAGCTTTCAACGCCTTCGGCGACGACGGTGAGGCCGAGGCTGTGGCCGATAGAGACGATAGCATTGACGATGGAGTAGGTGCCGCCGGAGTTGCAGACGCGATCGACGAAGGTGCGGTCGATCTTGAGGCTTTGGACGGGGAGCTTGTCGAGTTGGCCGAGGGACGAGTAACCGGTTCCAAAGTCGTCGATGGAAAACGCTATGCCGATCTTTGCGAGCAGGTCGATCTGGCGGGAGGCTTCGGCGAGGTTGCGCATCATGGCGGTCTCGGTGATCTCCATGCCGAGGAGGTGGGGAT